>Ga0334899_1003643_pt1 | contig 10642 bp, 8 predicted proteins | sample GraSluR3_MG_FD_207219 | JGI IMG/M metagenome (GOLD analysis project Ga0334899, IMG submission 207219) | Sludge microbial communities from methane-producing bioreactor in Wageningen University, Netherlands - Granular Sludge_8_08-R3 | ecosystem: Engineered > Bioreactor > Anaerobic > Unclassified ... | reverse complement strand
AAGAATTGGATATACGTATGTTTTGGACTGGTAGCCATGATTGATTTATACTACTATGTAGAAAAGGTAATGTCGAGCTATGGGAAAAGACTACTACGATGACATGCAAGAGCGGCCTTCTTGGCGAGCAGGAAGGGATGGTTCAGATAATACAAGACCGAGCAAAGGGCTGATCTGGACAATCGCACTAGGTATAGCTATCTGTGTGGTTGTCATTGTAATTTGGTACCAGTTTTTCCCCGCTCAGAGCAAAGGGTCCCAAGGGCAAGCTGCGGTGATTGAGGAAGTACTGCCTGAGGTGAAGGAAATTGCAGATGCACCGCAGATCCAGCCAACCGAACCGGCAGAAGGGTCGACTTCCCCCTCTGGTGCTGATGCCCCGGTCGTTGATAATGAGAGTGCCCGGGCGATTGATTCCCAGGGCCCGGTCCGTAGGACACCAACCACCAGCAGTGCATCCATCCAATATGCTGAGCACTTGGTCAAGGATGGTGAAGATCTTGCAAGCATTGCGGCTCTCTACAACCTCAAACCCCAGACGTTGATCAGTGTGAACCAGATCAGGAATATCCAGGCGGTCAAGGAAGGGGTCACCCTTATCATCCCTGATCGTGATGGTCAGCTCTATACGGTGAGGGAAGGCGATATGCTCAGCACCATTGCCCGTAAGTACAGTCCGACCTTGGGTTGGAAGACCTTGCAGGAACTCAATAATCTGAAGAATGAGAAAATCTTTGTTGGACAGAAGCTCTTTATTCCAGATACCTCTTCATCATCCCTGGCCCAGCTCACTGATGTTTCTCCCATACAGTTCCAGAAACCTTCCGTTGGAACAATCAGCAAACTGTTCGGCCAGTCCTATAAGAATCCGACAACTGGAGCGGATGAAGTTCTGGCAGGAATTCTCATTGAAGGAGATTGGGGGGAAGCTGTTGTTGCCTCGGCAAAGGGCGAGGTTGTTGATGCAGGGTACGAGAAGAAGGGTAGGGGACGATTTGTAGTCCTCAGCCATGAGGGCGGATACCGAAGCAGTTATTACCATCTTGAAAACATCGATCCCGAAGTGAAAATTGGAATGAGCTTAGAGAAAGGCCAGACCATTGGAAGCATCGGCACCAGTGGTACTGATTATGGCAGGCCAACCCTTTTCTTCAGTATTGAGCAATCGGGTATTGCGCTTGATCCCATGCAATTTTTCTAGAATCCCACTTTCCTGTGATGTACAAAAGGAGACCGTAATACGGCCTCCTTTATTGGGTAAACCCCTTAGGCATTCCTTCCACAGCAATACTTGTATTTCTTGCCGCTCCCACAAGGACAGGGATCATTCCTTCCCACCTTCGGGGTCTGCCTTCTCACGGTAACCGGGGCAGTATCCCCTCCACCTTGCACGCGTCTGGGCCCTTGGCCTGCACTACCGAAAGCGCCTTGTGCCTGGTGTGTCTCAACCGTCTTAGCCTCCTTGGCTTTCTGACGATACTGCTGTTCAGGCTTGGTAATCTTCACCCTGACCAAGGTCTGTGCCATGAAGCGCTTGATTCCATCCAGCATTTCGGTAAAGATCTCAAATCCTTCTACTTTGTATTCAACCAGAGGATTGCGTTGTGCATAGCTTCTCAAGCCCACTGCATCACGAAGATCTTCAAGGGCGGTCAGATGGTCCTGCCATCTGAGATCGATCTGACGGAGGTAATTGAAACGGAGGAAATCGTTGAACGCTTTTTCTCCGGTAAGGGCAACCTTGTCGTCAATTTCCTTGTCGAGATACTCACGAAGCTTCTGCTTGTACTCTTCTGCAGAAGCGTGTTCAGGAAGGGGAGGTATTTCAAGGTGGAAGGTGGTAAGCATCTCTTCAAACAACCTGATTCCCTTCTTGTCATCCTTTTCCTCGGAGAACACCTGGTCAACCATCTCATCACTGATATCGTGACAAATATTTCTGACACGCTCCAGCAAATGTTCCTCACTCAGAATTGTATCCCGCTCTTTGTAGAGGTAGTTTCTCTGTTCATTCAACACATCATCATAATCCAGGAGGTGCTTTCTGATTTCAAAGTTACGATCCTCAACACGCTTCTGTGCTTTTTCAATGGCATTGCTCAGCATGCGGTGTTCGATGGGTTCTCCATCCTGCATGCCGATTCTGCCGAGCATGTTCTTCAAGTTTTCAGAAGCAAACAGGCGCATCAAGGAATCTTCCAAGGAGACGAAGAACCGACTGGCACCAGGGTCCCCTTGACGTCCACTTCGTCCACGAAGCTGATTGTCGATACGTCGGGATTCATGCCGCTCAGTGCCCAGGATGTAGAGTCCGCCGAGTTCCTTTACCTCTTCATAGTCATGCTTCCAGGAGTCATAGACTTTCTTGATGGCCTCGTTGAATTCCTCTGGCGAAGCATCAGCCCCACAAAGAGCCCTGGCTCTTGCATCAAGGCTGCCTCCCAGTTTGATGTCAGTTCCTCGCCCTGCCATGTTCGTTGCGATGGTAACCGCACCTTTTGCACCTGCATTCTCGATGATCAAGGCTTCACGGGCATGGTTCTTTGCATTGAGTACCTCGTGCTTAATACCCATCCGGCGAAGGAGTACTGAGAGCAGTTCACTTTTCTCGATACTGATGGTGCCAACGAGAATAGGCTGTCCGGTGCTATGGACCTTCTGGATTTCCTCACAGATGGCCTTGAACTTGAACTCTTCATTGTAATAGACCAAATCCGGGTAATCCTTCCGGATAATTGGCTTGTTGGTGGGAATGACCACTACATCAAGGTTGTAAATCTTGAGAAACTCAGGGGCTTCCGTGTCTGCCGTACCAGTCATACCACTGATTTTGTCATACATCCTGAAAAAGTTCTGATAGGTGATGGTGGCAAGGGTCTTGTTCTGGCCAAGGATCTTAATCTTCTCCTTTGCCTCGATTGCCTGGTGGAGTCCCTCGCTGTAGCGTCTTCCATGGAGGATGCGACCGGTGAATTCATCGACAATCTGGACTTGGCCTTCTGCAACAACATAGTCGACATCAGCAGTGTAGAGCCGAAGAGCCTTCACTGCCTGGGTGACATAGTGGACATACTCAAAATTCTCATCCTCATACAGTGACCCGTTGATGATATGATATCTGTTGAGCAATTCCTCAATATGGTTCATCCCTTGGTTGGTGAATAACACGCGTTTTTGTTTTTCGTCCAGCTTGTAGTCCCCGTGTTCATCGAATACGGGAGCCTTTCGGTCGAAACGGGCAAGAGGATCGGGTTCATAGTAGTCACCGGTATCAGGGTTCTTTTCACATTCGGTGAGCAAGGGGGCAACCTTTGCGGCTCCCAGCACCTGGGCCGAGTCGTCCTCACTCTGCCCGCTGATGATCAGGGGGGTTCTGGCCTCATCAATGAGGATTGAGTCAATTTCGTCGATGATGCAGTAGTGATGCTTGGGCTGGATCTTTTCCTGCTCAGACCACTTCATGTTGTCCCTGAGATAGTCAAAACCAAACTCATTGTTCGTTCCGTATGTTACATCCTTGGAATAGGAATTGCGCTTTGCTTCGTTGTCCATGGAAGAAAGGATGACACCTACAGAGAGACCAAGGTATTCGTAGATCGGCCCCATCCAGGAAGCATCACGACCTGCGAGATAGTCGTTGACCGTGACCACGTGTACGCCATTACCTGAAAGTGCATTCAGGTATGCGGCGGGTACACAGGTAAGGGTTTTCCCTTCACCAGTTTTCATTTCCAGGATTTTACCTTGGTGCAGTACAGCCGCTCCCATGATTTGTACATCATAGTGCCGCTCCCCCAGAACACGGCTTGCCGCCTCCCGTGCCAAGGCAAAAGCCTTGGGCAACAGGGAATCCAAGCTTGCGCCTTGTGCTACCTGCTCCTTGAATCTTTGCGTTTGCTGTCGCACCTCTTCAGCGCTCAGGCTTTCTGCCCAGGCTGCTTCCTTGTTGACCAGCTCAACGACTGGCATGAGGGATTTGAGGTCTTTATCTTGTTTAGTTCCGAACAGTTTTGTAAATAGTGAGGTGCTCATGAATTTCTCTCTTGTTGCGAATATAGGGACTTTACCCCTTCCTGTAAGTATACTCATACTCCAGTTGCAAGAAAAGTAGTAGTGTGAATAAAAGGAAGGCGTAGTATTGGGAATAGATGGGACAATTCTACCCATGGTGTATCAAATTGATACAATTATACTGGAGCAACTGCTTCTGTTGTGCTATAGTGAAGCCATGGTAGTTTGTTACACAGGGGGAGGAACCCTCGGACATATTTTTCCTGCCTTGGCTGTCCATGAGGAGCTTGCTTGCTCACCTGACTACCAGGCGTTTTGGATTGGGCGGGAAGAGGCCTCGGAGAAAGAGGTTGTCGGACGCTATGGCATTCCCTTCTTTGCCATACGGTGGGGGAAACTTCGACGGTACTGGTCTCTCAGGAATTTCCTGGATATTGGAAATATTATCATTGCATTCTTTCAAGCGCTTCACATACTAAGAGTCCAGAAGCCGGATGTCATCTTCTCCAAGGGAGGGTTTGTGTCGGTTCCTCCTGTGCTCGCAGCGGCGGTGTTGCATATCCCGGTAGTGAGTCATGAGAGTGATGCAACCCCTGGTCTGGCGACAAGGATCAATGCAAAGTACTCACAGTGCATTTGTGTTCCTTTTCATGAAGGATTCACTGCATTGAAGAAGTACAACCTGGTGGTTACCGGCAACCCGATACGGCGCTCTCTGGTGTTAGCTTCGCAGCAGGAATCAATGCAGAGGCCAGCGTTCCTTGGGCTCTCTGAGCCGCTGATCCTGGTCCTGGGCGGCAGTAGCGGCTCAGCCCAGATCAATCTATTGGTGCGAGAGACGCTTGCTTCCCTGACCGAGATGGGGTATGTCTATCATCAGTGTGGGGCCAATGATGTACAACACCTTGTCCATGACCGTTATCAGGAGGTATCTTTCATAGATGAAGCGTTGCCCCTCCTGTTGAAAAATGCCACCGTAGTAGTCAGCCGTGCAGGAGCAAATACCTTGGCCGAACTTGCGTTGTTTGGCTGTCCCTCCCTCTTGATACCCTTGGGTGGGGCATCGAGCAGGGGGGACCAAATAGACAATGCACGGTTGTTTGAGCGGAAGGAAGCGGCAATGGTGCTCTATCCAGACACTCTTGATGCGAAGCAGTTTTTGGAAAGTGTTTCTTTGTTGGTAGGCGACGAGGAGTTTCGCGAACGGTTGCGTGGCAACATGAAAAAGCTTGCTTACGGAACGAGTGCACACCATATAGCGACTGTGCTGAAAACAGTGAAGGAGTCAACATGCAATGGGGTTTGACCATAGGTTCTGTGTATTTCAATTCGATTGACATCATCGTATTCTCTCTTGCTATCATTGGAGGAATCGCCGGCACATTGAGTGGATTTGCTGATGCGTTCAGTCATCGCAGTGGCTTTATCGTTGGCTTTTTCTCTGCTTTGATGTTCACCAAGCTGATTGCTGAGTTGCTGGTGCAATCCTTCTCGCTTCCCGGATTGCTTGCAAGCCTGATCAGTTTTGTAATCCTGTTCTTGCTCGGCTATGCCTTGATGCGATTTGTGGGAAACCTTTTGGAAACCGCACTGAATGCCACGGGACTTCGACCAGTAAATAGCTTGCTTGGTTTTCTGTGGGGTGTACTAGAAGTTGGAATTGTGTGTGCCCTGGTGATCTATGTATTAGAAATTCAAACGGCCTTTGACCTTTCAGCTGTATTTGACAAAAGCCAATTCACTCTCAATGTTGTTCGCCCCTTGGTCCCTGAGACAGTGAACTGGTTCGCCTCAACAGTGCAGGCACCCAATGTTTGATACATTGCGGGAATACCAGAAGGGTGTAGCTGAACAACTGCAGAGCCAGATTGCCTCAGGCACCTTGAGCCAAGTCAACCTTTTTGGGGGGAGCCGCTACAGCCTCAGGATGAGTTTTGCCCTCGAGACTGCTCGGGTGCTCTCTTGCAATGAAGGGGGAGAAAATCACTGCAGTTGTGAGAGTTGCCGGAAATTTCGGAATCTCACGGTCTCAAATGTGGTTATCATCAGCCAGAGGGATCATCGAAGTGTCATCGAGACAAGCCTGTCTACCTTTGAGCGATTGTACAATGATTTTTCCAGGCAATTTGTCATACAGAGCATCAGGCGCATGTTGCTCCAGTATCATCCGGCATTGCTCACTGGTTCTCAGACACAGAGTCAGAATGCTGCAGCTGCTCTTGCCGGCCAGGTAAGCGATCTGCTGGTGGATCTTGCAAGGATGGAGACAGGGAATGCATCCCAGGCAAAAAAGGCGGTCAAGGAACTTCGTAGTGCTCTCAAGGGCTTGTTCACTGCTACCAAGAAGAATACCACCGTTACCATCGGACAGGTACGTGCCCTTGAGCAATGGATTGGCCAGACCAGCATGGGTTCAGGGAAGCGATTCATCATTCTGGAAGCGATGGAGATGACAAACACTTCTGCGCGCAACAGCTTGCTGAAGATGCTTGAGGAGCCAGAGAAAGATACCTATTTCTTTTTGATCAGTGAGTATCCTAACCGGATTATGCAGACTATCCTTTCAAGGGTACGTAGATATGCCTTTCCTCCACTATCCCCTGAAGCAGTTGGGCGGTTTCTCCAACCGTTCTATCTTCATGACAAACAGTATGACAGCTTGGAGTCATTTTTCCTTGAGGGTGGTGGCATGGATCTTTCTCGCGCCACACAGATTGCAGAGACCCTTGTCTCGTCGATACAGGAACAGCGGTATCTGCAGAGCAGTGAATTTGCAGCACTGCTGAAGGAACTTGATGAGATGCAAGGATATGAGTTTGTATTGAAAGCAATGCTTGCATTACTCGCAAAAGTGATGCCTTCCAGGGCTTTGCTGAAACTTTCATCGTTGGTCAATACTACATACAACACAGCGCAGCTCTATAACCAGAACAACCGGCTGATGCTTGAATCCCTGTACTATCGAATGATGGAGGAAGCATGAAAAACTTTGTCCAACGGGCAATCCAAAAGATTGACCAACTTGATACCAACCAGATTATAGAGATTCTGAAGAGCCAATCCAGTGATCTTGAGATGCTGGAGAGTGTGTTGGAGTCCATCCAGGATGGAGTAATCCTTACCGACGAGAGAAAGATTGTCCACTATGCGAACAGCCGATGCCGTACCCTCATACCCATGGCAAGAATGCGGAATTATGAAGGTATGGCCCTCTCCAGGGTTATTGAGGACGAACATGTCCTTCGCTACATCATGCTGGCACTCAAGGGAAAGCATCAGGATGAGGAAAATGAATTCACCTTCCAAAAGGGGACCAAGCTGCAGACCATAGCAGTGACGGTCTATTCCTATATGAACAGTTCTGAGCGTATGAGGTCTTCCTTCGTGGTAATGTTCAGTGATGTGACTGAACATAATGCCAATGAAGCACGGCTTCGTAGAAGTGAGAACCTTGCATCGATGACCACCATGGCCGCCGGGGTAGCCCATGAGATAAAGAACCCGCTTGCTGCAATGGGGATACATCTGCAACTGCTCAAGAAAGCGTTTGACGTAAAGAGACACTCACCCTTGCCGATGCCGATCGGCATCTCACGGTCCTCGAGGAGGAAATCAGTCGTCTCAATAGTATCGTGGTGGACTTCCTCTTTGCGGTACGCCCGATGGACACGAGACTCCGTCTAGCACAGATGACCAAGACCCTGGAGGATATCTGCTCCTTCGTAGAGCCAGAGTTGGAGGAGCACAGAGTACATTTGATCAAAGATTTTGCGAGTTCCCTGCCTCGTTTGGAGTATGATGAACATCTGCTCAAGCAGGCGGTGCTGAACCTGATCAAGAATGCGATGAACGCCATGGAGGGTGGGGGAAAGCTCATCCTGCAGACCCGTCTTGATGGTGATCAAGTGGTATTGAAGATTCAGGATACCGGTATTGGGATGGATGAGGAGACACAACAAAAGATTTTTGAACCCTACTTCACCACGAAGGCCACCGGTACAGGACTCGGTTTGACTGTCGTCTATAAGATTATGAAGGAACATAAGGGAGATATCACAGTACAGAGCAAGCTAGGGGAGGGAACGGTGTTCATTCTTACGTTCCCAGTGCCCAAGAGTGAACGACTTGCCTTGAAGTGGGAAACTGAAGCGGAGGTACACTATGAATCGTAGCATCTTGATATGTGATGATGAGAAAAATATCAGAAATGGTCTTGCCCTGGCCATGGAGCTCGAGGGGTTTGAAACGCTTGAAGCAGAGGATGGAAAAGTAGCATGGGACCTGGTGAACAAGAAATCGGTTGATCTTGTAATCACTGATCTGAGAATGCCGAACATGAGTGGAGAGGAATTGTTGAAGAGAATCAACAGTGCTTATCCCCGGATGCCTGTCATTATACTCACGGGGCATGGGACCATCGAAACAGCAGTGGATGCGATGCGCTCAGGAGCCATAGACTTCTTTACGAAACCGGTAGATCTTGACCGCCTGACACTGGTGGTGAAGAAAGCTCTCTCCAACAATGATCTCTTTGCAGAGCATGAGCGACTGAAAGAGGAAGTTGCCCAACTCAAGGCGCGTAATCGCTATGACCGTATCATCGGCAAGAGCCAGAAGATGGTGGAGCTGATGGATATCGTAAGCCAGGTTGCCCCAACCAAAGCTTCTGTTCTGATCACTGGAGAGAGTGGTGTAGGAAAAGAGCTTGTTGCCGATGCAATTCACGAGCTCAGTAATAGAAATAAGGGGCCCTTGATAAAAGTGCACTGTGCCGCCCTGTCTTCGAGCTTGCTGGAGAGTGAATTGTTTGGGCATGAAAAGGGCTCCTTTACCGGGGCAGTGAAAGAAAAACGAGGACGGTTTGAGCTTGCCGATGGGGGGACCATATTCCTCGATGAGATTGGCGAGATTGATGCAGCTACTCAAGTGAAACTACTGAGGGTGCTCCAGGAAAAGGAGTTTGAACGGGTAGGAGGAGAAAAACCCATCTCTGTCGATGTCCGCATCGTTTGTGCAACCAACCGGGACCTCCTCAAGGAGATTGAAAAGGGTAATTTTCGTGAGGATCTGTACTATAGGCTGAATGTCGTCCATCTGGAGGTATCCCCGCTGAGGGAGCGCAAGGATGACATTCCCCTCTTGATGACCTCATTCCTTACTCAGTTCAGCAAGGAAAACAACCGTATGATTGAGGGCTTTTCCCCTCAGGCAAAACGTGCCTTGCTCAGTTACGATTGGCCGGGAAACATCCGGGAACTCAGGAATTGCATTGAGAGCGCTGTTGTGCTTGCCCGTGGTTCAGTCATTGAGTATGATGACCTGCCCCCAAGTGTCACCAAGACGGAGAATGTACAAAACCTCTCCCTGGATGTTGGCATTACCTTGGCCGAAGCGGAAAAGCAGTTGATCATCAGCACCCTTGCACAGTGCGGGGGGAATAAGACCAAGGCTGCGGAAGTCTTGGGGATTGGAAGGAAAACCTTGCATAGAAAAGTACAGGAATATCACATTGACCAAGCATGACATCTACCACATTTTCGATAAGGATGGGTTGTTGGAGCAAAATTTCCCATCCTATGAGTACCGCGAGGGACAGCTCAATATGGCTGACCTCGTGAGGGAGAGCTTTGAGCGTAATGCAATAGCAGCAATCGAGGCAGGAACCGGCATCGGCAAATCTTTTGCATATCTTGCTGTTGCCCTGTATTCTGCCATGCAATCCCCTGATGAGCGGACTGTGATTGCCACCAGTACCATCAACCTGCAGAAACAGCTGTATGAGAAAGATATTCCCATGCTGTTCAAGTTTCTTGGCCTATCCTGCAAGATTGCCCTTGCAGTAGGCAGGGGGAATTACCTCTGCATCAATCGCTATATGCAGGCCAAAGCTGATTCCGGTTTGCTTGCCCAAGATCCGGCGAACGAACTCTATCAGATAGGGCAGTGGATCAAGGAGAGCGAAACAGGGTTGTTTGCAGACTTTCCTGGCCGGCTGAGCGGGGAGTTGAAAGGCGAGATCTGCAGTGACGGGGATCTCTGCCAGAACCATGCCTGTGCATACTTCCGTGACTGTTTCTACTTCAAGGCGAAGGCAAAGGCGAAGGATGCGAAGATCATAATCAGCAACCACCACCTGCTTTTCACGGATGCACAAAGTCGTTTTATCAGCAATGTAGGGTATGAGGAGGAGATGATCCTACCTCCGTTCAACCGTCTCATTATTGATGAGGCACACAACATTGAGTCGAATGCAACCGAGTATTTCACCGAAGTGTATGACTCCCAGCAGTTGTTGCGACAGATTTCCAAGATCCAACGCTCCGGCCGATTCAGGGGGAAAAGTCTCTTGGAGCAGCTAGGTGAGTACAGTACTGAAGCGGACATCATTGACCGAATCCAGGATGACATTCTTCTTCTGACACAGAACGTGGGTACACTCGACCAATACCTGCTTGGTGTTTTCCAGAAGAACGACTACCAGCCGGTACTGATAAAAGCGGAACACCAAGGAAGGCTGCAGCAGTTTGTCGAAGCAGCCACCAGTGTATCCCAGGCAAGTGGAAGGCTTGCTGCAAAGATCAATACATTCCTTGAACAGAACAAGGCTCCCCAGGAATTGGAGAGCAAGATC
>Ga0334899_1003639_pt1 | contig 10647 bp, 7 predicted proteins | sample GraSluR3_MG_FD_207219 | JGI IMG/M metagenome (GOLD analysis project Ga0334899, IMG submission 207219) | Sludge microbial communities from methane-producing bioreactor in Wageningen University, Netherlands - Granular Sludge_8_08-R3 | ecosystem: Engineered > Bioreactor > Anaerobic > Unclassified ... | reverse complement strand
TGTTTATCAAATTGGATGTGGAAAAGAAAAATCAGCAACTTTTCATGTTGATTGAAAAAAATTGCTTTGGGTTTTTTACTGTCCCCAGGTAATTTCTTTTTCGGCAATGGCAATTTCTCCGATATTGTAGATGTTGTCAGCCAAAGTTGCATCCGAGTCGTAAATAAATGACTGTACGTGAAGCAGCACTTCTTCTCCTGCATAAATCTGGTTCATCCAGTTTCCGGAGGAAGGACTGACATTGAATTCAGACGTAGAGGGGGTGAGTGCAAAGCTGATAAAAACAATTTTTCCATCGGGGTACAGCAGTTTAACTACATATCCGTCGGCATCTTCAACCGTTAACCACTTCACGTTCAGCGAAGAACTTCCAGATTGATATGCCGCAGAGGTTATTTGCGGCATCTGAAGGTTGAAGATTTCCAGCTCGTCCATCTGTTGAATTTTGACACCTTCACTGCTTTCCACGTCGAATTGGTAAATTCCTGCAGTCGGCGACTGAACTTTGAAGTCTGCCGGCGAAGGTTCTTTGAAAAAAGTAAAGCTTGAACCCTCGCTTTTCCCCAATTCAATCGGGCCGCCGCCGCTTGTGGGCGGGGTAACCGTTGCCGACGAGATGCCCTGGTTGGCATACACATAAAATGCGGCCGCCGATTTTACTTCCCCGTCAATATTTTTCCTGATGATGTACGCGTCAGAATTTACCTCGAATTTGGACTCAGTATCTTTGTTGCATCCCAAAAAAAGAAAAGGCACAGCTGTTGTAAGCAAAAGTATTTTGTTCCATTGTTTTTTCATGACAGATGTATTTTTATCACGACAAAAATAATAAAAACACAACGAACCCAAATTTCTGCATGTGTCAAACTGAAAAAGTTCTCCAACTAAAGATTTTTCTACCTTTGCAGCATCAAAATGCACTCAAATGAAGAATGGAAACAGTGCCGCCTGGCATGTTAAATCATATAATGAAGTTATTGATTCCGTTGGAAGTTCAGAAAAGGGACTGACCACCGAAGTTGCAAGAAACAGATTTCAAAAGTACGGCCCGAATCACATTAAAAGAAAACAGAAAGACGGGCCCTTAACCGTATTATGGCGTCAAATCAACAATCCGCTTATTTGGGTTTTAATCGGTTCGGGTACACTGGCTGTTTTGCTGGGAAAAATTACCGACGGTCTGGTGGTTTTGGCTGTTGTGGTTATTAATACGATAATCGGTTTTATTCAGGAATTTAAAGCCGGAAAAGCCATTGAAGCACTTAGCGACATGATTCCTGAAAATGCCACGGTTTACCGCGATGGCCGAAAAGTTTCCATCCCGGTTTCTGAAATTGTACCGGGCGATGTGGTGGAACTGGAAGCGGGTGAGCGGGTTCCGGCCGACATGCGGCTGGTTCGGCAGAAAAACCTGACTGTGGAAGAGGCTGCCCTCACCGGTGAATCGGTGCCTTCCCAAAAATCAGTCAATCCGGTTGAAGCCGAGGCCTCACTTGGCGACCGGAAATGTATGGTTTACAGCGGAACCCTTGTTTCAACCGGAACAGCAACAGCAGTGGTCGTTGGAACCGGAATGAACACGGAGCTGGGCAAAATCTCGGACATGCTTAGCGAAACCACCGATTTGGAAACGCCTCTCACCCATAAACTTGCCGTAGTAGGGAAATACCTGACCATAGGAATTGTGGCAATTACAGTTGTTATAATGGTTATTGGAACCATTCGTGCCACCAGTCAGGGAATTTTGCTGGGCGCCGCTCTAAAAGACAGTCTGATATTTGCCATTGCACTGGCCGTTGGAGCCATTCCCGAAGGTTTGCCGGCAGTTGTTACCATTGCTTTGGCCATTGGCGTGCAACGAATGGCCCGCAGAAAAGCCATCATCCGGAAACTTCCGGCCGTGGAAACGCTGGGAAGTACAACCGTTATTTGCTCCGATAAAACCGGAACGCTTACCCGCAATGAAATGACTGTAAATGAATTATGGACGGTTGAACAGGATATTCAGGTTACAGGAGTTGGGTACAATACCGAAGGAGTTTTTATGCAGAACGGTATTGAATTAATGGAACTGCCCAATGATATTAAAATATTACTTAAAAATGCAGTATTGTGCAGCGATGCCGGTTTTAAATCTGACGGCAACAGCTTTAGCATTACCGGAGATCCTACCGAGGTGGCATTGGTTGTGGCTGCAGCCAAGGCAAATCTGAATGTGGATCAGGTTCGGAATAATCACCCCCGGATGGATGAGATTCCCTTTGATTCAGAATCGAAATTTATGACGACGTTGAATCAGAATGAAGAACAGCGCATTATTATAAAAGGTGCACCAGAGGTTATTCTGAAAAGATGCAGCAGTCATTTGGGCGGTGCAAAACTGGAAACAGAACCTGTTGTTGCCCAATTAGAGCGACTGGGAGCCCGGGGGATGCGGGTAATTGCGGTTGCGCAAAAAATCAGGAATATTAGCGGAAATACTGAATTGCAAGCCTCCGAAGCGGAAAATGATTTTCAGTTTGTGGGGCTTTTGGGAATGATTGATCCGCCTCGCGCTGAGGCTATTGAGGCGATTAAAGCCTGTCACAATGCCGGAATTATCGTAAAAATGATTACCGGCGACCATCAGGCCACAGCCCGTTCCATTGGCATGGACTTAGGCCTTTCGAAAACCGGAAAAACCGTAACCGGTGTTGAACTGGCCAAAATGGATAACGAAACACTGGCAGAAATTGTTAGTAGCACCAACATTTTTGCACGGGTAGCCCCGGAACACAAACTCAGGCTGGTGAAAGCGCTGCAGGCCGACAACCAGATTGTGGCCATGACCGGCGATGGCGTGAATGATGCTCCCTCGCTCAAACAGTCGAACATTGGAGTAGCTATGGGCATTACCGGAACATCCGTTTCAAAGGAATCTTCCGATATCGTGCTTGCCGACGACAATTTTGCAAGTATCAGCGCAGCAGTTGAAGAAGGCCGCCGGGTGTACGACAACCTGCTGAAATCGCTTGCCTTTCTGCTGCCCACCAATCTGGGACTCGCATTCATTCTGATTTACGGAATTATGTTTTTCCCGTTCAACCTGATTACCAACGAACTTTTGCTGCCCATGCTACCCACCCAGCTTTTGTGGATTAACCTTGTGGCTGCCGTGGCGCTGGCCCTTCCGCTGGCCTACGAAGTAAAGGAGCCCGATGTGATGAAACGTCCGCCCCGCAAACCCGATGCGCCGCTGTTCAACAAGTTCGTGACCTTTAGGGTGGTTTTTGTTTCTTTATTTATGACTGCGGGAACGATTATACTTTTCAATCTGCACTATTCCCACAGTCTGGAAAACGGGCTGGACCCTGCTTTTGCGCAGGCAAAAGCGCAAACCACTTCGGTAACTTTTGTCATTCTCTTCCAGATTTTTTACATGCTTAACTGCCGTTCGCTTCATGATTCTTTGATGAAAATCGGGTTTTTCAGCAATCCCACAGTTTTTCTGGGAATCGGTATTGTGCTGGGTTTGCAGGCTGTATTTATTTATGCGCCGTTTATGCAAGCCATTTTTAATACGGTGCCACTCACTCTTGCAGAAGTTCTTTTCGCTGCACTGTTCGGCTTTGCCATTTTCCCGGTTATCGGAATTGAAAAGTGGATTCATTCCCTGTTTACCCGGGAAAAATAGCTTTACAGACTTTTCGGATTGGTAATTACCACCTCTTTTACACAGGCCCCCGGCGATAATTCCAGCAGCCAGTGGATGGTTTTGAACAGGTCATCCGGCTGAATCATTTCTTCCGGTTGAAGCGGGGTTCCGGCTTCCTGCGCCATGTTGGTGTTTACCCAAGCCGGACACAATGCCGTAACTTTTATTCCCTGCGGGGTGAGTTCGCGGTAGAGGGATTCGCTGAGTCCCAGCAAGCCAAATTTGGAAGCACAGTATCCGCCACTGCCTGCAAAACCAACTTTTGCTGAACGCGATGCCACATTAAAAATGTAACCGGATTGCTGCTTTTTCATTACCGGGACTACTTCCTGCGCAAAAATAAGTTGTGCAACGATGTTGGTTTCCAGCATCGATTTAAAATCAAGTTCCGGCAAATCTAGCGAACCGCCAAAATGAACACCAGCATTGTTTACCAGGATGTCGATCCGGCCAAATTGGATTGCAACTTCTGCAACCGTTTCTTTCACCTTTTCAGAATTGGTAATGTCAACTGAAAATGAAACAGGTTGTGGGCCGCCGGCTTTTATTATTTCACCGGCAACTTTGTTCAAATCATCTCTGTTCCGGCCAATTAAAATGGTTTGGTACCCCAATTCCGCCAAACCAATGGCAATGGCTTTTCCAATTCCTTTTGAGGCGCCGGTGATTAGTGCGATTCTGACATGTGTTCCCATTATTTATTTTTTTGAACTTTAAATCCGATGGGTTTTCCTTCACTCAATTTGGGTTTGACCAACTCTTCTATAATTTGATAGATGCGGGCAATATGATGGTTTTGCTCCGATTCCGATTTCTGTAATTCTTCAATTTTTTTTACCAATTCAGAATAATTGGCTGCCCATTTTCGCATTTTTACAAAAACCCGCATAATTGAAATATTTACCTGTATGGCTTGAGGACTGTTAAGAACAGATGATAACATAGCGATACCCTGTTCAGTGAAAACAAATGGAGGATATTTACTATGTTTTCCCCTAAGGTTTTCGTTTAAGATCACGGTTTGAGATCTTAATGATTTTTTCAATTGCTGCCATTCTTCATGATTCAGTTCAAACATGAAATCTTCGGGAAATCGATCGATATTTCTCCGTACAGCTTGTTTCAAGATACGGGTTTCAACACCGTACATCTCCGCCAAGTCGCTGTCTGTCATTACTTTTTGGTCGCGGAATAGAAATATTGCTTTTGCAATTTGTTCTTCAATTATTGCTGGTTCATTAGTCATTGGCTGTTTGGTTACATGTAATTCGTTATACTGTATAATTCAAATAAATTTTCGTTTTTGAGTGATTTAAAACTAAACAAGTTTGAATTAAAACACAAGAATATCGGGAAAAATGTCGAATACAGACTATCAGGATTTATCCTTTTTGCAATTGGGTTACTGGTAATTTCACAATATACTTATTTTTAATTACCCGTTTTTCACTTCCAGTATAAACCCGCTTCCATGAATATTTTTGATTTCGATATTTGGGTCGGATGAAAGGTATTTTCTCAGTTTCGTAATAAAAACATCCATGCTGCGTGTAGTAAAGTAGCCATCTTCGCCCCAGATTTTGTTCAGGGCCGTTTCACGGGCCAGCAGTTCGTTTTGGTTCTGACAAAGGAGTTTCAGCAGTTCGGCTTCTTTGGGCGACAGGCTTTGATGTTCATCGCCGCAGCTAATTGTACGTTTTTTGGGATAAAACCGGTAAGTTCCTATTTCGTAACTTTCTTTTTCTGAATGATCTTCAAGACCTTTCCGGTTGAGGATGGCTTTTATTTTGCACAGCAGCACTTCGGTGTCAAATGGTTTGGTAATGTAATCGTCGGCGCCCACATTGTATCCTTTCAAAATATCTTCCTTCAGCGTTTTAGCCGTAAGAAAAACCAGCGGGATGTGTGCGTCGGTTTTCCTGATTTGGCCGGCAATGGTAAAACCGTCGGTGTGCGGGAGCATTACATCGAGAATACAAATGTTGAATTGCCCGTTTTTAAAACGCTCATAAGCAAAGCGGCCATTGTCCACCCAGGTTACCTCGTAATCGTTCAGTTCGAGGTACGATTTCAGTACCGCCCCGAAACTGAGGTCATCTTCCACAAGAAAAATATGTTGTCTGTTATTCATTCCCTTACAAACGGTAAAAACACACCAAACTTACTTCCTTTTCCCGGTTCGCTTTGTACCGAAATGGCTCCCCTGTTGGCTTCAATTACTGCTTTCGCATAACTCAGGCCAAGCCCGAAACCCTTCACATTGTGCACATTTCCGCTTTCCTGCCGGTAAAACTTTTCAAATATTTTACTTTGTACACTTTTGTTCATTCCAATACCCTTATCTTCAAACGAAACCAGCACACCTTTCGGTTTGTTTTGGGTTGAAATGGTTATTTGGGGTGGCTCAGCCGAATATTTAATGGCATTGTCGAGCAAATTATAAAACACGTTGGTGCAGTGGTTTTTATCAGTAGTTACAGAAGAATTTGAAGCATCAAATTGAGTTACAATTTTCCCCTCGCGCTTTTCAATCTGAATGGCAATTCCCTGCATGGCATCTTTTAGTAATTCATGCACATCGATGGTTTCCCACATAAATTCGAACTCCTTTTTATCGAGCCTGGCAATGGTTAAAATATCTTCCACCTGCTGGTTCATGCGGGCGTTTTCCTTTTTAATCATTCCGGTGAAATAGCGCACTTTTTCAGCATTTGAAATCACTTTGTTGTTGTTGATGGAATCGGCAGCCACCGAGATGGTTGCAATGGGCGTTTTAAATTCATGTGTCATGTTATTGATAAAATCCGATTTCATTTCCGAGATTTTTTTCTGCCTTAAAATATAATAAATGCTGCCGGCAAAAGCCACCAGAATAAACAGTGAAAACAAAAAGGAAGCCACCAGCAGCCAGTTCAGTGAGCGGTAAATAAAACCATCCCGGCCGGGAAAAACCACGGCCAGCTTCAGGTTGCGGCTAAAAATGGCATTCGGGTACAAATTTACCTGGTATTCAGAGGTTACCAACTTTGCAGAATCGGCATCACCTGAAAAAACCTTCAATTCATTTTCATTCAGAATGCCAAAATCGAACCGGATGGGGATGTTCCTGTTTTCCAGTTCCTCCTTTAATACGGGTAATATTTCAGCCGTATCCTGTTGTATCCCGTCCCATGCAACAATTTCAGTAAACACCTGACTGGCAACCTGTTTTAAGTTTCCGGCCCTTTGTCTTACCCGTGAAGTAAGTTCGGGAGCAATAATAACAGTGGAGTCGATTCGGCTTAACATGGAATCGATTTTTACCATACTTACCGAAAAAAAAGAATCGGCATTTAAAATGAGAGTGTCGCGAAAAACGGTTAAAGAATCGGATGAACCTGAATTTTGAAATTGATACACAAACCCGTTATTATGGTTTCTTTTTGAAAAATCTGACAGTAAGCGAATTTTATTTTTTGAGTTCCTTAATTGTCTTTCAACCCTGACTTCCACATTTTTATCGCTTGGCTTTGGCGCCCGTTTCCTGATAATTTGCACAGGTCCCGGAGGAAATTTAGAAGAATCAGCTCCATGCGGGGGTGCTGTCATGGTTTCAAAACGAAAATCATAATTCTCCCTGTTGCTGTGCCATTCAAGTGAATCGCTGAAAATCATCCGGTTTACCACATTCAGATTCTGCCGGTCCTCCAGTTTTTTTGCCGTGCTGTTCAGCGCATCGTTTACACTTCGACTGAATAATTCATTTTTAACCTGTATGGCATTATTCATCCAAATTAATTGTACTGCGATGATTCCCAAAATAGAAATCGTCATAAATACAACCAGTCCGGTGAAAATCTTTTTGTTCATGGTTCAAATATAGGCATTTCAAAAAGCCGTTCTCACATTTTAACTTTTCCTTAACTCATTTTAACCGGGCTTTAACTGACTGATAGCTTGTATTTAACCTATCTTTGTGGAGTTGGTTTTTAAGAATTTAAAATCGAAAATTATGAAGCAAGTAATGTTTATTATCGGATTCCTCCTCGGCTCTTTCCTCCTTTTTACCTCTTTTTCATTGAGAGAAACTCCGCAGGAGCCGCCACGCGGGGAAAAAGGAGAAAAGGCAAAGCGCCACATTCGCTTGGAAAAAATCGCAGATGGAGAAAAAACGGTCCTTGATACCGTAATTGAAGGCAACCGGGTTTTTGTATGGAACGGAGATACCATTGATTCTGCCAGTAAATTTAAATGGGGCGGAATGGAAAATTTCGAAATGGACTCCATCCATAAAAACTTTGAATTTCGCTTTTTGGAATCTGACGGGCCCGGCGACAACAGGTTCATATTTGCACCACATCCTCCCAACTCTGCCAGAGCGCCCCGTGTAGTCAGGTTACAAAGAAATTTGAAAGGAAATATCATTGATTTGGGCGATCCCGGCATCATTTCGTATAAGAAAAAGAAACTGAGGGGCGGCAGGGAAAAAATTACCATAATCAGAAATGAACCCACAGAAGAAGAGGACGGGAAGGTGATGATTATTCGCAAAAAGATAAAAGATGATTCTGAGGAAGTGGAGATTGAAATGGAAGAAAAGGATATGCCTGAGAACAATTAAACAGCGATTTTGAAACAGCAAATGGAAGCCGGAATGCATTTGTGTTCCGGCTTTTTTCAATCTGGTGCACAGTTGGGTAGTTTTCAGAAGAACTTTTTTCAATTTTATTTGCTGAGTGAAGGGGCGTTTTTTAAAAAGTAACCTTTTCGGGTCATTCAGATAGCCATGAATTTCGTATTTTCGCAACGAAAAAATAATACGAATATGTCGTTAAAAACAAACATGTTGATTATTATGGCAATTTCCCTGCTGGTTTCGTGGGGCTGCCAACAGGAAAAAAAAGACCCGAACCTTATGATTCAAAAAGAGATACACGAGGGCTGGACTTTCCGCCAGGCAAATGAAGGCCAATGGCTGCCGGCTACGGTTCCCGGAACTGTACACACCGATTTACTGGATAACGGCGTAATTGACGACCCGTACTACAGGCTAAACGAACTCGATTTGCAGTGGATTGATAAGGTGGACTGGGAATACAAAACCACTTTTCAAGTGGATGCAGAATTTCTCGGCCGCGACCGCGTGGAACTCGATTTTAAAGGGCTTGACACCTATGCCGATGTTTTTTTAAACGGAGAGCAGATTTTGGCTGCAAACAACATGTTTCGTGAATGGCAGGTTGATGTAAAAGAGGTTTTGAACGAAGGAGAAAACGAACTGCACATCCGGTTTCGTTCGCCCATTGTTGAAGGACTGAAAAAATACGATGCCAACGAATTTGTTTACCCGGGCGCTGAAAACGATCAGGCGGAACGGGGCGAGGTGGAAGATGCCAAACGCGTGAGCATTTACACCCGCAAAGCCGGTTACCACTATGGCTGGGACTGGGGACCGCGGCTGGTCACCAGCGGAATCTGGCGACCGGTTTCGTTGAAAGCATGGGACGATGCCCGCATTGAAAACCTTCAGATAGTACAGCACGAAGTTTCGGAAGAGAAGGCCTCATTTACAGCGGTTTTTGAGGTTGAAGCTGAAAAGAACGGAAAAGCAACAATTACCGTGAAAAACGATGGTACAAATTTGGCCACTGCCTCTGTGCACCTTCGGGATGGTATTGAAAAATACCAATTGGATTTCGAAATTCAGAACCCGCAACTTTGGTGGACCAATGGTTTGGGCGAAGCACACCTGTATAACATCACCGGTGAATTGCAGACAGGCGAACGAAAAATTTCAGAAGAAACCCGAATTGGAATCCGTACACTGGAGCTGGTGCGCGAAGAGGATGAACACGGTACTTCCTTCTATTTCAATCTGAACGGACATCCGGTATTTATGAAAGGTGCCAACATCATTCCCAACGATATGTTTATACCACGGGTAACCGACGAAAACTACCGCACCATGATTGAAACCGCCAAAAACTCGAACATGAACATGCTGCGCGTGTGGGGCGGTGGCATATACGAAGAAGATATTTTTTACGACCTGTGCAACGAAAATGGCATTCTGGTCTGGCAGGATTTTATGTTTGCCTGTGCCATGTTTCCAAACGATGAACTGTTTCTGGAAAATGTCCGGCAGGAAGCCATCGACAATGTAAAACGACTGCGCAACCACCCAAGCATTGCCCTTTGGTGCGGCAACAACGAAATTCTCACGGCCTGGAACAACTGGGGCTGGAAGGGAATTGCCGAGAGACAGGGGAGCGATGTTCCCGACAAAGTGTGGCAGGCGTATGTGGATATTTTCCACAAAACCCTGCCTGAAGTAGTGGAAGAATTCGATCCTTCACGCAGTTACTGGGGTTCAAGCCCCTCGTCCGGTCTGGGAATTCAGGCCGATTTGGTAAACGGAGACGAACATTACTGGGGCGTTTGGTGGGGCAAAGAACCGTTTGAAACCTACGCCACCCATCTGGCCCGGTTCATGAGCGAATACGGTTTTCAGTCGTTCCCCGAAATGTCAACCGTTGGAAAATATGCCGAACCTGAAGATTACGATATCTATTCCGAAGTGATGAAATCGCACCAGCGGTCTTCCATCGGCAACGAAACCATTGAGTATTATATGCTGAAAGAGTATAAAAAGCCAAAGGATTTTCCGTCGTTTCTTTATGTAAATCATGTGTTGCAGGCCGAAGGAATCAAGTTTGCACTGGAAGGTCACCGCCGCGCCATGCCGTTTACCATGGGCACCCTCTACTGGCAGCTTAATGACGTGTGGCCGGTGGCTTCGTGGAGTTCCACCGATTACTACCAAAAATGGAAAGCGTTGCAATATTACGTGAAAAAAGGGTTTGAGCAGGTTTTGGTCAGTCCGTACGAAGATGAAATGAGGTTTAAAGTGGGCATTGTAAACGACCGTTTGGAACAGGTGAACGCCCAGCTCATACTGAAAATGATGGATTTCG
>Ga0334899_1003631_pt1 | contig 10670 bp, 4 predicted proteins | sample GraSluR3_MG_FD_207219 | JGI IMG/M metagenome (GOLD analysis project Ga0334899, IMG submission 207219) | Sludge microbial communities from methane-producing bioreactor in Wageningen University, Netherlands - Granular Sludge_8_08-R3 | ecosystem: Engineered > Bioreactor > Anaerobic > Unclassified ... | reverse complement strand
TCCAACCGATGGCCAAGTTGACCAACAAAGAGCGGGCATTGGAGGATGGTACACCCATCCCCGCGATATACGAGGATTCGAGCAAACTGCTGTATGGGGATCTGATCGGCTCCACCAACCATTGGATGATCGATGGCAAATCGTTGTCCATACGGATTCCCTGGACACGGATCAATGTCTCCGATCCCTCTTCGGGTACGGTGTTGGAGGACAAGCGAATCTACTACACCGATCCTCTGCGTGATGTGATTTCGACAACGACGAGTGAAGGAATAGCTGTTTCGGCGTTGATGGTCCAGAACAAGACTGATACCGTATTGGGAACTTGGTCCACTGCCGAGGATGGAAAGGGAGCTGTGGTCTTGTCGTGGAACAATTGGAACCAACCTACCTACAACGAGCGGCTCAAGGAGAGTTTCCCCATTCTACAGAAATATTTCATTGATAAGAGGAGTGACCGATGATGGACATGACACAACCGGTGAAGGTTGCCGAAGACCTGTGGTGGGTGGGTTCCGACCTCATCGAGAGGAATCTCCAATGCAACCCATTCCTGCTTCTCCAGGACGATGATGCGATTCTCTTCGATCCCGGTTCCGTGCTCGATTTCGACATCGTGTTGGAAAAGGTACGCTCCCTCGTTCCTTTGGAAAAACTCGATGCGATCGTATGCAGCCACCAGGACCCCGATCTCTGTTCCTCTCTTCCCCTGTTCGAAAAGGCGGGATACAAGGGTCCCTACTGTTGCCACCAGAGGGCGGCGAACATGATCACCTATTATGGTATCGATCGTCCGTTCTACTTCGTCGATTACCACAAGTATTCGTTCCCCCTCTCGAATGGTTCCCATATCAAGTTCATACCGGCTCCCTATCTCCATTTCCCCGGGGCGATCATGAGTTACCTTCCGCAGCAAAAGGTGCTGGTGTCGGGGGACTTGTTCGGTTCCGTCGGCACCAGATGGCAGCTGTTTGCCCAAGACGGCTACGAGGAGGGGATGAAGACCTACCATGAAGCCTATATGCCATCGCATGAGATCATGAAGCCGGTGATGGACCAGTTGACGAATTTCGAAATCACCACGATCTGTCCACAACATGGTTCGGTGATCAACCATGATGTCGACAGGTACATCGACATCCTGCGTGATCTGCAATGCGGAAGATTTCTCAGACCGGTGCAAAAGGATTTGTTGGAGGCGGGAGGCTATCTCGCACTTTGCAATAGGATCGTTACCCGTTTCGTGAATATCTACAGTCCTGGAGAGGTACGGAATCTCTTCGCCAAATCTCCCTTCATCTATAGTGCGAAGGATCGGAGGATCGACCGGACCACCGTCGGCGAGGAGCTTGTGTGGGACAAATTCTTCGAACTGGTGCTGGAAAGAAAGGGTATGGGGTGGATCACCGTGGTTGCTCCCATGGTCGAACTGTTGTCCAAGGAGTATTCGATCGCACTGCCCGACATCTACAGAACGCAAGTGGTCGATGTGAGATCGGATCTCGATGCGAAAGATGTCGAATTGAGGGAAATGGAGCTGCAGAAGATACGGTTGGAGAAGAAGCTCCATGGATTGGAGGAGAGCCTCTCCCGTGATCCGATCACCGGTCTGTACAACCATGAATTTCATCAGGTCTATCTTCTCGAGGCAATGGCCGATGTGGCACAAAACAAACCCCCCTTGCATTGTGTGGTCTTGAGCATCGACAATCTTGGTCGTATCAATCTCGATTTCGGGGGCGATGAGGGCAATGCCACGCTCAAGCGTTTCGCCTCCATGATACTCCAAATGATCGAAGCCGACTCGCAGGCGTTCCGTCTCGCCGGTGCGGTGTTCGCAGTATACTGTACTCGTTCCAGGGAGGAAATCATCGGGAGAATCAATGCAATGTTGGCTTCGCTTCCGGAAGCGGAGGAATTCATAGTTCCGATCACCGTCTCGGTGGGTCTCTATTCCTCCTCCGAATTCCCCGAGTCCTTGTGGGGCGATTTGGAACAGATGCGGGAAACCATGGTGCAGACGGCCCGTTACCGGATGAAGCTGGCCCAGAAGAGGGGCGGAAACCTTCTGGTGAGCGAATCGACCAAGATCGACCGGACCGAAGGTGTCTTTGCCGTGATGCTCATCGACAATCCCGGCTTGGGAAGGAACCTCATCAGAAAGGCACTTGAGAAGGAGGGGTATCAGGTGGAGGTCCTGGACAATGGACTACAGGCGAGGAAGGCCATAGAACAGTCTCCTCCCGATCTGATCATAAGCGAACTGAAGGTTCCCAAGATCAATGCGATCGCACTCAGGAAGGAGTTGCTTGCCAAAGAGTCGACGAGAAAGATTCCCTTCCTGTTGATGTCGTATGCGAAGAACGAGACTACAGTGGGACGTGCGATGGAGGTCTATCTCTCCCACTTCTTCTGGCGACCGGTCATGATGGTGGAATTGTTGGGTGTGGTCGGTTTGATCGCCAAGAGACTCCAAATCCAAGGAAATTGAAGATGGGTACCGATTTCGCGATCAATCTGACTGTCGCCATACTGGCGGTCGATCTTGTGTTGCTCATCCTCACATATCTGTTCAAGCTGCTTCGGAGGAGAAGACGGTTCAGGTTGGATGTCCTTCGTTCCGAGCTTGAGGAGCAATTGCTTTCCGAGAATATCGATGAGGAAAAGATTGATCCCGATACGCTGTTCGAACTGTACAAGGAGATGCAATCCAGTGTGGCGCTTCCCAAGGCACAACAGGAGCATGTGCTGAAACTCCTGCTCGGTACCCACATACCCCATACCTACATGCATAGGTTGGATTCCCGCTTCAAGTTGAAACGGATCGAGGCCGCTGCGAACCTCAGGTACCTGTACCATCGGGATGTGAGGAATGCCCTGCTGGTGGCCTTGAAGAAGGAAAAGAATCCCAATGTTGCCCTTTACATGGCCCAGGCCTTGGCGATCCAGAAGGACAAGAGGGCCATCATTCCATTGATCAGACTCATCGGTCGCAGTACCGCGTGGATGGCGGGACGATTCCGTGCCATTCTCTTCTCCTATGGCACGCTACTGCTTCCCTACTTGTTGAAGCGCTTGGACAATTCGAGAATCTACATGCAGCGCATCATCTGCGAATATGCCTGGTATCATCCGGCTGAAACGTTGCGACAGTACCTGGTGAACCAAGCACTGTCCAACCGACCATCGATTCGCCACCATGCGCTGGAGGCCTTGGTGAAGCATTTCCCGGAGGAGTTGATGACCGAGGTGTTCGAATCGAGTCACAAAAAGGATGTGCTGAGGGCAGTGGTGAGCGCACATGCTTCCACCCGTGACCGTCACCATATCCCACCTATCCTCTCCTATGGCAACAGGAAGTCGTTGCACGACCATATTGTGAAGAATTTGTCCGACATGACCTACAGGAATCCCTCGATCCTCAACGATGTGGTGTTCCTGTTCGCCAAGACCAAGTCACATATCAAACAGGAGCTGCTCGCCAAGGTGCTCGATTCCCGTATCGATTATTTCCTTACCAGAATCGAGGGCCCCCTCCACGGAAAGGTCGTGGACCTCATCAAACGCCTCGTCGAGGTGAGACAGACAAGCGGGATCATCTTCTTTCTCAACAGGAACAGGGATCCCGAGGTGGAAGCCGCGGTGGTGAAGGTGTTGCGGCCAATGGTGAAAAAACATTTGATGTTGAAGCATGAGATCACCACCTATCTCGATACCCGTGTGGTGGAGTTGTTCAGCCTGAAGACGTCACAAAAGGAGCAACCCATACCGGTTGTGCACAAGGAACCGCCGCAACGGTTGCGTCTCGCACTCATGTTGATTCTCATGTTGCTGCTCTTTCCGATCATTATCCTTGCAAGTGAGTTCACCTCTTTGGTCAGCCTCAGTTGGGCAGAGATCGGCCGTCTGTACATCGTCAGGTTCAACTATCTGTTGGCGTTCTATTCGGTGACCATCAACTGTATCTATCTTGCCATTCTGCTGGTTTCGGTACGGGGTTCGAAGATCCAGTCCCGTCTTTGGAAAGCCAAGGACAAATTGTTCTTGACCACAGAAGGTTTGCTCCCCTCGGTCTCCATCATCGCACCGGCTTACAATGAGGCGAACAATATCGTGGAGAGCGTGAATTCACTGCTCAACCAACGCTATCCCGATTTTGAGTTGATTGTGGTGAACGATGGTTCGAAGGATGAGACGCTCAACACATTGATCGACTACTTTGCCTTGGAGAAGCGGGACATGTTCGTACGGCACAGGCTCCCCACCCGGACCATGCGGGGTATCTACACCAATAAACAGATTCCCAATTTGATCGTGGTGGACAAGGTCAACGGAGGAAAGGCCGATTCGTTGAATTTGGGTCTGAATATCGCGAGCAAGGAATTCTTCTGTGGAATAGATTCCGACTCCCTCTTGGAACCCGATGCCCTCACCAGAGCCGTGTCGGGAATGATCGATTCCTCCGAGGAGACCATCGCCACAGGAGGGAACATCTGTCCTGTCAACGGGTGTACAGTGGAACTCGGGTCGTTGGATTCGATCGATCTCCCCAAGAAATTCCTGGCACGGCTACAATCCTTGGAATACATGCGGGCCTTCATGTCGGGACGTGTCGGATGGGCCCATATGAACCTACTGCTGATCATCAGCGGTGCTTTCGGAGTGTTCAACCGGGAAAGGACAATCCAAACCGGAGGATACCTTACCAAGAGTGGAAAGTATCGCAAAGATACGGTTGGCGAGGATATGGAATTGGTGGTGCGCCTCTCCCGCTTTATGCGTGAAGCGAAACGTCCCTATCGGGTCAAGTATGCCTTCAATGCCAACTGCTGGACCGAAGTTCCCGAATCCTGGCACATCTTGAGGAAACAACGCGACCGTTGGCACCGGGGTCTCGTCGACATCCTCCTGTTCCATAGTGCCATGATCGCCAATCCCCGTTATGGAAGATTGGGTCTGGTGGGAATGCTGTACTACTTCGTGTTTGAACTCGTGGGTCCCTTCATAGAAGCCCAAGGGTTGTTGCTTGTGTTCTTGTCGGCGCTTTTGGGACTACTGAATCTTCCCATTGCACTGTTGCTCTTTACTTCCACCATCCTATTGGGGATCCTGGTGAGTGTCTCTTCGGTGATGATAGGAGAGCTGGACCAGGAACTCTACGACTCCGAGGATGTCTTGCGTCTATTGGGAATGGCTATTCTGGAGAACTTCGGCATACGGCAGTACATCAGTTTGTGGCGTGTCTCGGGCTTCTTCAGTGCGATGCGGAAGAATCGTGGCTGGGGTGCCCAGGTGAGGAAGGGATTCGATCGGAACGTCACCGCTCCAACGGCTGGAAAGTGAAGGAAGTGACCACCATTTCGGTTCTCTTGGTGGGTGGTTCCCCTCCGAACAGCCAGAGGTTGATCCTGAAGCGCACCCTACCTTCGGTGGGAGGCGTTCCTTCGAATCTCCATCGATGCATCAGATTCATGTGTGCCTCGGGAGCATCGGGATCGACCGGTCCATGGTAGCTGGAAAACTCGATCGACTGTGGTGTCCACACGATCCTATGGGTGGTATAGCTTCCCTGAAGTTTGGGATCGAAGACCTCAATCCGATCGGGCGAGGTATAGGGTTGCACCACGTATTGGAATTTGGTCCCCCCGGGATCACTCCATGCGGCGAATTCAATATCGATTTCACGGTTGAATTCCACAGGAGCGGTATCCCAGGTGAAGAAGCCCGCCACCACCGATGGATCGTAGGAGCTTGCATCGGTATCCACGCTGAAGGTGTAGGTACCATAGCCCACCCTCTGCTTGGTGAAGATTTCGGTGGCATACCACTCATCTCCCTGCTGGTCGATGGTGAGATGCAAACCCCTCTCATCCACCCAGATCGCATCGGGTGTTCCGGCATAGCGATTGGGTCCCGGAGCCACCGGATCGGTCGAGGCCTTTACTTTCCAGGTAAAACCACCGAATTCCAATTCACGTCGCTTCAAGTCGAACGAATCGACCGTGGTAGCTGCTGATACGCAGGATGTACAAGAAAGTGCGAACAGTAGGATCAAGCCGATTCTTCCCATCGATTTCATCTCCCGGTAAGCCTCAGAAGGCGTTGTACGAACACATCGGTACTGTAGTTCTCCACATTGAAGGTATTCACGTTCATGAGATTGATGCGATCGCTTCCAATGGCCTTCGGCTGGGAAGTCCTCACCACATGGTAGCCGGCCTTCCTTGCCGCTGCGATGACTTTTGCATCACCGGCCCCACTGCCGAATGGCAATGCGATCACGTCGACCGTGTAACCGAGTTCCTCTTCCAATATCCGTTTCGACTCCTTCATCTCGAACAACAGCTCATCCTCAGGCAGTTCACCCAAGGGTCGATGGGTGAGTGAATGGGAGCCGAAGGTAAACAGTCTCTCCCCATCCTGGGTACGATAATTGGCCATCTCCCTCACTTGGGCCCAACTCATGTATCCGACTTCACCGATGAAATTGGGTACAATGAAAAAGGTCGCCTTCATCCCCAGCTCCTTGAGCAGGGGAAAGACTATCGCATAGATCGAAAGGTCCCCATCATCGAAGGTGATGATCGTCCCGTCCGTATCCAGGGTGTGTGCTCCCCTCTCGATTGCGACCAAGTCTTCAAAGTCGAGAATTTCATAGTTGCGTCGGAGGAAAGCGAGATCATGTTCGAAGTTGTAGATATCGCGGTTGTAGATATTGCCGGTTCGTCCGAACACAATGTTGTGGTACAACACAGGTACTATCTTGGGATCGTCGCGGATGGGGATGTGAAGGGAATCCCCAGCGGAGGGCCCTATGGTGGTGGGCAGATCAATGCCCACGGCACTTTGCCAATACCTGACACGGGGAGTCTTTTCCACCGATAGTGGAGCGGACGCCTCCTCCGGCAAAGTGGTCGCATTGGCGAACAGATTGGAGGAAACCAGCAGCAGACACATGATGAAGACAGTTGGCATATGGTGTCGAACCATTCGTACAGTTCCCCCCTTTCCCTGAATATACCCGAAGAGGGACGGTTGAGAAAGCCTTCACATGGGAAAGTAGGCAATATGTCGTCATTCTCCTTTACCGTTCTGTTCTGGTAGGATAAAATCGCTCAAGATGAATGGTCCACAATTTCTGCTATTGTTGAATGCAAAGTTGAAACAAGAATTTCTCAATCTCAATCCCAATGAAAGAAGGAGATTGAAGGAGAAGTTCACCTATCTGGAAAATGGCATGTGGGACTCGGGAGTGAAGGTCAAGAAACTCAAGGGACCCAGCGGCAAGGTCGTGTTCGAAGCCAGGCTCAACAAGGGCGACCGGCTACTCTTCACACTTGGAAGAGAACATGGATGCACCTGCATTTACCTGTGGGGAAAGGTCCACCATGACGATATCGGTCGGGAAGCGGTCAGGGTAGTTCCCGACAATGCCCCATTCCTCAATTTTGAAGCACTCGAGATGGAAACCCTTGAGGATTTTATAATCGACGAGTTGGACGACACTTTGTTCACCCAAGAGTCCTTGGAAGACAAGGTGAAGGAAGAGTATGGTCCCCAGAAGTGGTTGGAGATCGACGAAAGGGAGTTGGAGAGGCTCTTTTCCACACATCATCCCGACACGTATGAAATGTTTCTCCATCTCACCGCAACCCAACACGATATTCTCACCCTACCTCCACCCCTGCTCATATCGGGTACCGCGGGAAGTGGAAAAACCACGTTGTCCGTGTACTATCTGTTGAGGGGTATGACCAAAGGAAAACAGGTGTTGTTCGTCACCTGCAGCAGGCATCTCAAGGAGTTTTCACAACGGCTTTTCGAAGGTCTGTCGATCGACTCCAAATTTGAGAAATCGACAGGAGAGGTGAAATTCACGATCTTGTCCGATTATATCGACCGTATCCTGGAGACTGCCGGCATACCGTACAATAAGAAGCTTCTGGTGGGTTTCAACGAGTTTTTACAGATCATTTCCAATCATCCCCTTTCGAAGTCCCATGATGCCGAACTCGTCTGGGAAGAGATACGTTCGATCATCAAGGGAGCCGTCCCTCCCAATTCGATCCATCACATCGAGGCCTTGGTGGGAAGTTACCGCGCGGGTACGATCAAGGAAAACCAGCTGCATCTTCTCAAGGAATCGCTGCTCTCCTACAGTCGATTCGAGATAGCTGCCAAATGGGAAAGGATCATTCTCCATGCCACAAAACAAGATTCCTTGATCGAATTCGTGCAATCGATTCCACTGCCTCATGATGATTTTGAACAAACCTACTGCAAGACACTGGTGGAATTGGTACGTCTGTTGAAGTCCAGGGAGCACCACTTTTCTTCTCCACTTCTGTCTCTTGCGGAGTATTCGGATTTGGGAAGGAAACGGGCTCCCAATTTCCTCTACGACAGGGCCGAGATCCATCGGATGGCAAGCTATTATCAAGAAAAGATTGAAGCCGAAGGCCGTTACGATGCGATCGATCTCTGCCGAAGGGCAATCGAGGTGTTGGATACCCATGGAGATGGCTTCCTACACGATCTGGTGGTTTGTGACGAAGTACAGGATCTGTCGGATTTGGAGATCACCCTTCTATTCAGGTTGAGCAGAATTCCCGGCAACATCGTATGTGCGGGCGATCCGAAACAGATCATCAATCCGAGTGGGTTCAGGTGGGAGGAATTGAGGAAGCGCTTCTTTGAAAGGAGTCTCCCGATACCCGATGTGAGATATCTGAATCTCAACTTCCGCTGTGTGGGGAGTATCGTGGAACTTTCGAATTCGCTGTTGCTGCTGAAACAGCGCCTGGTGGGAATCAGTGGATACGAGCAGATGGAGGATTGGAAGTTCCATGGCAGACCTCCCCTGCTCTTCCATGGTGTTGCTGAGCAGGAGATGTTGCGCCAAATTGGAGGAGCGGAAGCGGGAAGGACCATTCTCGTGCGAACAGTGCAAGAGAAGAAGCGCTTGGTCAAGTTGCTTGGAACGGAATTGATCTTCACCATCCATGAGGCCAAGGGTCTTGAATTCGACACGGTGTTGCTGTGGAAATTCGCCATCGACAAGCGGACTGCTGGGATTTGGCGAAAAATGGCGGATGAACAGATGCTGCAAAGCGAACACCATCCGATCATCCGTCATGAGATCAATATGCTCTATGTGGCGACAACCCGTGCAAGAAATACCCTCGTCATCTACGATGGAATCTCTCCCGCTCCCGTATGGAACCTTCCCGAACTCACCGGGCATGTGTTCTCGAGCAGGGAGAAGCAGGCACTGCAACAGATGTGGAAACGAGTCTCGACCCCTGCCGAATGGATGGAGCAAGGGGAATACTTTTTCACAAGACAACGGTATATCGCGGCGAAAGAGTGCTTCAGGAATGCGGACGACCACATGAAGGAACTCTTGTGCGAGGCTTTTATCGCACTTGCGCACAACCGACATGTCGAAGCGGCAAAGTTGTTCGCGTCCATCTCCCGTCATCGTGAGGCGGCCGAGGCGTACGAGTTGGCCGATGACCTTGGGAAGGCGATCGAACATTGGATACAGGTCGGTGACGAGGATGCGACCGGGCGTTGCCAGGCCTTGCAATGGGAAAGAAACGGCCAGTATCTCAAGGCTGCCCAATACTGGCGCTCCAAGCAACAGTATGGAAGAATGGTGGAATTGTGGAGGAAGGGACGGGCATACCGGGAATTGGCCATCCATTTCCAACATAGGAAGGAATACGCCCAGGCTGCCCACTTCTTCGGATTGGACAATGATCCGGCAAACGAGGCCTTCTGTCTGCTCAAGTTGAAGGAATTTGGAAAGGCAGCCAAAAAATTTCTTGAGGCAAAGGATTATGCCCATGCCTTGCCACTATTCAGGAAGTTGAAGGATGAGTTGCATATCCAGATGTGCCTGAGGGAGCTGAAGGATTATCATGGTCTGGGTATGTTCTTCGAAAAGAAAAGGGAATATGAGTCGGCCTATGACGCATTCCTCAATTATGGCGAGCAGTCACCGGAACATCGTGACCTCCTCAAAAAAGAGTTGGAGCAGCTGCTGGCAAAACCAAGACAGCGATTGAAGGTGGCGGTGAGAATGGCTGCTCTGGGACATGTGGGTGAAGCGGCCACCATTTTCATGGAAAAGGGAATGCATCTTTTTGCGGCCACCTTGTTTCGACAAATCGGCGACAAGCGGAATACCGCCGAATGTTACGCTCTCATGGGATGGTACGATAGGGCGATCGATACGTTGGATGAGGTGGGAGATGCCGAATCGTATACTCGGGCTGTCGCGATTTGTGAAGATGCGATATGGAATGACTACGCGATGAGCCAGATCATTCTGCAACAGTCGATCGACAGGGCCAAGGATGATTACAGGGATGGAAACTATTCCCTTGCGCTTACGCGCTTCCTCGCTTGTGCGGATGCCGATCATGTCTACAAGTGTGGATTGAAGACGGAAGGCAGGGATGAAGAAGTGCTCGATTTCCTAGTTGGTGCAAAACAGTTCGAGCTGGCCCTCAAATTGGTGAAATCCAAGCCTTCGCTGATGGTGGGATACAAGTTCCTCCAAAGATTGGTCGAAGTCGATTCGGTGAGGTCGTTGTTCAATTTCAGAATCGAATATCCAAACCATGAGGAACAATTCCTGCTCGCTCTCCTCCATGCGATGCTCA
>Ga0334899_1003630_pt1 | contig 10674 bp, 10 predicted proteins | sample GraSluR3_MG_FD_207219 | JGI IMG/M metagenome (GOLD analysis project Ga0334899, IMG submission 207219) | Sludge microbial communities from methane-producing bioreactor in Wageningen University, Netherlands - Granular Sludge_8_08-R3 | ecosystem: Engineered > Bioreactor > Anaerobic > Unclassified ... | reverse complement strand
AGGTAAATGATGTTGGAGAGCAGCACGGCATGCATTTTCCGGGCAAACCTGCGCAAGGTTAGCAGATGATAATTTTCCCAACCGGATGCCAGAAAATGGTCAAAAATCAGGTCGGTAACTACGCCGGAATACAGTCTGAATTCATCCCGGTAAAGTTTTTTAACTTCCCTGAACAATTTATGCGCGTCTGTAAAGGAATCAATTCTCCGGTGCAGAACAATTCCCTCCCTTATTTTGCCGGGATATTTCAGAAAATTGTTTCCTTTTACATAATCTCCGATAAAATTACCGGTTATCAGTTTTTCATCATCGCCCGACAGGTATAAATGCGCCAGAAAATTCACGTGTATAATTTTTGAACAAAACGCCAAATTAAGGTAATTGTTTTAAATATCCAGGCTGTTTGTTCGGGACTTGTTGTTGTTTTATACGTTTTTTCAGGTTCCCGGCATGAAAACAGAGAGAGGGTGAGATTTATCCTGTTTTTTCAACATTTAAACCGCTACTTTTTCGGGAATTTTAACAGCAGACCTATGGCAAGACAAAAAGTAATTATCATGGGCGCCGCAGGGCGCGATTTTCACAATTTCAATACATTTTTCAGGAACAACAACGATTACGAGGTGGTGGCATTTACCGCCACTCAAATTCCTGATATCGACAACCGCCGCTATCCGGCAGAACTCGCCGGCGCGTTTTATCCCGAAGGAATTCCGGTGTATGCTGAAGACCGAACGGAAGAGCTGGTAAAAAAGCTGAAGGTCGATATTTGTGTGTTTGCTTACAGCGATATCCCGCACCAGCACGTAATGGCGGCATCGGCCCGTGTAAATGCTGCCGGCGCATCGTTTATGCTGTTGGGCCCCAAACAAACCATGCTGCAGTCGTCGAAACCGGTAATTTCGGTGTGTGCCACACGAACCGGTGCAGGGAAAAGCCAGACCAGCCGCAAAATTATTCAGATTTTAATGGAGCAGGGCTTGCGGGTTGTGGCAATCAGGCATCCCATGCCCTACGGCGATTTGGTGAAACAAAAGGTGCAGCGTTTTGCATCGATCGGAGATTTGGAAAAACACAAATGTACCATTGAAGAGATGGAAGAGTATGAACCTCACATAGCACGGGGGAATGTGATTTACGCAGGCGTCGATTATGAAGCCATTCTGAAAGCGGCCGAAAATGATCCCGCCGGGTGCGATGTTGTTTTGTGGGATGGCGGTAACAACGATTTTTCATTTTACGAAGCCGACTTGTCCATCGCTTTGGCAGATCCTCACCGTGCAGGCGCCGAACTTACCTACTACCCCAGTCAGGTGGTTTTACGCACCAGCGATGTGGTGATAATAAACAAAATTGACACGGCCGAACCTGAAAAAGTAGCACAGCTCCGGAAAAATATTACCTCTGTTAATCCCCATGCAGTTATTATAGATGCTGCAAGCCCGGTACGTGTAGAAAATCAAAAAATTATTGAAGGGAAAAGAGTATTGTGCATCGAAGACGGCCCTACACTTACCCACGGCGAAATGAAAATTGGCGCGGCAGTGGTTGCCGCCAAAAAATTCGGCGCTGCAGCAATTGTCGATCCGCGGCCGTTTACTACCGGAAAACTTACCCGCACTTTCGAGAAATATCCCAACATAGGCAAACTACTTCCGGCAATGGGGTACGGCAGAGAACAGGTGAAAGATTTGGAACAAACCATAAAAAAAACAGATTGCGACTCCGTGATTATTGGAACTCCGATTGACCTTAACCGGGTTGTAAAAATTGACAAACCCTTCACCCGGGTTTTCTACGATTTGGAGGAAATTGGCCATCCTAACCTGACTGAGGTACTGGCTGATTTTGTAAAAAATAAGGTGAACCTCTGAATTTTCACGGGATTTTGCCGGATTCCTCTGGTGTCAAAATTTGAATCCTTATCGATTTATCGCTATTTTTGTCGCCGGCAAATAAAAATCGATGAGAAAGAAAATTGTAGCGTTTGGTGAGGTTGTTTGGGATATTTTACCCAAAGGAAAAGTTTTGGGCGGAACTCCTTCCAATTTGGTTTTCAGGTGTAATTCTTTTGGCGAAGAGGGACACCTGCTTTCGCGGGTAGGTGACGATGAACCGGGGCGCCAGGCACTTCAGCGACTCGAAGAACTGGGAATAGCAGTAAGTAATGTACAGGTAGATACTGAGTTTCCTACCGGCACGGTAAATATTTCTTTCGATGAAAACATGGAACCCCTTTTTAATGTTACTCCCGACGTGGCTTTCGACCATATCGAGTTTTCTGCCGAAGCGCTTAAACTCGTTCGCGATGCCGATTGCCTTTTTTTCGGACTGTTGCCCCAACGCTTTGGAATTTCAAAAAATACCATCCGCGAATTAATCAGGGAGTCGCCCTCATCCCTTAAATTTTTCGATTTAAAGTTGTTTACCCATTTTTTTAATGCAAACGTGGTGGAGTACCTGTTGCATTCGGCACACATTGTCCGCATTAAGGAAAAAGAAATCGGTTTTTTAATCCGCAACCTCCATTTAAATTCCGGAAATTTAGAGCAGTTTGGAGCACAACTGGCACAAAAATATAACGTCGATATTGTGTTGGTAACAAGAGGTTTTAATGGTGTATTTGCATTTCATAAAGAAAAAGGCGCTTTTTTCGATTCCGGATATGTAGTTGAAATGAAAGACAATATCGGTTCAGGAATGGCGCTCTCTGCCGGTTTTTTGCATTTGTACCTCAACGGAGCGCAACTGCAGGAAGCGCTCAATTTTGGGAATGCGGCAGGCGCACTTAATACCACATTGACCGGAGCTACTTCTTATTTCAGCATAAAAGAGGTGCAAAAATTTATGAAGAAAACCCGGAAACGTTCCCCGGATAACAGTTAACCCTGTTTAATTTTCCAAATAAACAATATTTTTAAACACATTATTAAAAGTAACCCTCGAGGGCGATTTCATGTTTAAAAGGATATGAAATGCTTGCTTACGTCAATTTTCGGGTGAGCGGGTATTTTTTAAATCGGGGTTTAAGAATAAAAATTGGAATGCAATGAAACGGAATGCAGGTCAAATAGCAAAAAGCCTGATCAACCGGTTGTGGGAGGCTTTTTCAGTTCGTGTTCCTTATGTACAAACCTACACCGGTTTGGTTAATCTTAAAGGCGGTCGGGTTGTTTTAGACCATTTGGGTTTTCGTACATAAAATACCCACAGCGGAGAACAACCGGAAGGAATTTTGGCCATCAGGCATATTATTGAATGTTTAGGCTACCAACCTGCCGGGAAATATACACTTCCCAAAAAAAATCTTAAAGCCATTCATTTTGAAGCGGAAACAGAAGGGTTGCCCAAATTTTACGTAAGCCAGCTCTATGTTACACAATTGCCCGTATGGGCGCAAAACCTGCTCCCCGATGCACTGTCGGACACACCTTACCTGCTTTCCGACACCGGAATAGAACTTCTCGGCAAATTGAAAAAAGACAAAATTTTAAATACCGAAGCAGCTGAAATACTGGTGGATGAACTGTTAAATTATTTTCGCCGACCCTGGAATCCGCCTTCCAAAGAAACTGTACTGAAACTAAACGATGTTTCGCATTATGCTGCCTGGACGCTGTTGCACGGCAATTCGCCCAGTCATTTTGCTGTGAGCGTCAACCAGCAGAACGTAGCCGCCTGGCCCGATTTGGAATCTACAATTGATGCCTTAAAAAAGTCCGGTGTTCCGTTTAAGGAAAAAACAGAAGGCGAAAAGGGCGGTGTTTTGCAGCAGGCCGCAACTTTAGCCGTAAAAGAAGATTTGCCCGTAAAAACCGACGGCGACACCGATCAAATCAGCTGGACATACGCTTACCTCGAATTTATCCGGCGCGGATATACAGACGAAAATGGACAACAGGTTTTGTTTCAGGGTTTTATCGAAAGTCAGGAACGGCATTTGTATAACCTCACCCGCACGTTGGAGAACTGATTTTAGTACACTTCAGGAACATACGTCATCTCTTCAATAGGTGGCCGCACGTAACCTTTATTGTCTTTGCGCGGCGGCAATTCAACAGCATCGGGGGTTAAGTCTTCATACGGAATCATCGACAACAAATGATGAATACAATTCAACCGTGCGCGTTTTTTATTGTCGGCATCTACCATGTACCACGGACTGATTTTGGTGTCGGTGTAGGCAAACATTTCATCTTTTGCTTTGGAGTAATCCACATACATCTCGCGCGATTTCAGATCCATCGGGCTCAGTTTCCAGCGTTTGGTGGGATCAGCCATTCGGGCTTTAAAACGTTTCTCCTGCTCTTCCTCGCTTACCGAAAACCAGTATTTGATAAGAATTATTCCCGAACGAATCAGCATCCGTTCAAAATTGGGGCAGGAGCGGAGAAACTCCCAGTATTCGTCGTTGGTACAAAATCCCATAACTTTTTCAACGCCGGCGCGGTTATACCAGCTCCGGTCAAACAAAACCATTTCTCCGGCAGCCGGAAGATGCGGAACATACCGCTGAAAGTACCATTGGGTTTTTTCGCGTTCGGTGGGGGTTCCCAGTGCAACCACCCTGCAAATGCGTGGATTCAAAACCTGCGTAATTCGTTTTATAGTACCGCCTTTACCGGCAGCGTCGCGTCCTTCAAAAATAATAACTACCCGCAGTCCTTGGGTTTTAATCCACTCCTGAAGTTTTACCAGCTCAATCTGGAGCCGGTTTAATTCACTGTTGTAGAACTTATTTGAAATTTTTTTGGGGTCCGTAGATGGTTTGTCCGCGTTTTCCATACTATGAGTTTTGTCTTGGTGAAAAAGTAGGTCTTAAAGGTACAAAAAAAAGATTTCGGCCAAAAAATGTAACGCTTTTAACTTTTTGCCTGCAATTGTTTGTGTGGTTTTTCAATTTCAGAAAGCATAAAGAACATACAATATATGCTGAATTTCTATTGTTATTTATAGAGAATCAAAATAATTTATATAAATGCGTTTTAGATTAATCTGTATTTTCTTTTTATTCAATTGTGTTTTTTACACCTGCGAATTACCGGATACCGAACATCCCGGGAACCTTGTTCCACCCACCGCCGGCGAGGATTCGGATCTCCCGCAGCTCAAAATAAATGTAGCCGGAAAAGAAAGAGCTGTCCATTTGCAAACTTTCGGCAACCCCGAAAATCCACCGTTGTTTGTGCTTCCCGGCGGGCCGGGCGCCGATTTTCGTTTGCTGCTTCCTCTGCAGATCTTTTCAGACCGTTACTTTGTTGTGATGTGGGATTCGCGTGGCGCCGGGTTATCCGAGAGGGTTACAAAAGAGGAGCTGACAATCGGTAGTTTTCCTGACGAAGTTGAAGCGATACGTTCGGCACTTGCACCCGGCAAAAAACTGACCTTGTGCGGACACTCCTTTGGCGCGGGGGTGGTGGCTTACTACACTTCAAAATATCCTGAAAATGTGGAACAACTTATTTTGATTGAGCCCGGTCCGCTGACTAATGAAGGGCGAAAAAACTACAACGGCGGCGAAATCGGGTCATTTGCTGTTGTCGAAGATTTTTTCTGGCAGAATGAAATACTTACGTCGAAAGATCACGCGGCAGCCGATTACAAAGCAATAACCGTACTTCCCGAAGCCAACCGAACTTTTTCCTGCAACGGTGAAATTCAGGAGGACCCCTTTTGGCGTTTTGGCGCTTTTCATCACCATGTGCTAACCCATACTGAACAGGCGCCCGGAAAAAATTTCACCTGGGGAATTGAAGAATTAACCCGTTTTAACAGCGAAATTCTTTTGGTTGCCGGAAGCTGTGGAGCTGCCGGTGCCGGGTTTCAAACAAACTATAATTTACCGCATTTGCCCGGCACCCGGATGGAAGAAATCGACGGGGCAGGGCACATGTCGCTTTTTACGGATTTTTCAAACGAACTGATCGAAGTCATTCATAATTATTTAATTGAATATCAGGAAGAACAATGATGAGGGGAGTTATTTCAATTCTAATCGTTTTTACGCCATTTCTGTTAAAGGGGCAACCGGCTTTAAATGTACCGGCAGACCATCGGCAGCCTCAGTTAAACGTGAGTCTGGCGCTTGAGCCGGAAGTAGTGTTGGTAGCAAATTATACCTGGGGAGTTACAACTGAAGAGTTGCCGGTAAACTTCAGATTGGGAGGGGGCACAAAGATTCCGACTACGCTTTTTTCGAACCGTGCCTGGAGGGTTCATCTCACCGGTTCGGCAGACTGGGTTCATAAAAATAAACTTGGCGTGGCGGCAAATTCCTTCGTTTACCTGGTACACAACCGGAACCGGGCCGGTGAAATTTACGGACTGGGTTTCGAAATCCGCGCAAACCCTGGCTATTACAGGCCCAACTGGAACTGGTCGCTCGACCTCGGCTGGCAAAATACTTTTGCTTCGTATATTACACACTCCGAAGAAACGCGGTTTACATTTGAAGATCGGTACCCGGATGGCGTAGAAGGAATTCCGGGACCCCGCGACGGGTGGTATGGCGCAACAGCCAACCGGTTCAGAGTTGGCTTTCTGGGTACCCGTCATTTTTCCGAAAAAGTCTCATTTGCCGTTGCCCTGGGAACCCTGTTTGCCACCCAAAGGCAAGGCCTGCTTTTTTCATTTGATTTTGCCCAACTGCCGGTTTACCTTGAAACCACTGTGCGAATAGGATTGTAGGCAGGTTTTATACTGAATTCACTTCTTCGGCTTTATTATCAGCCGGAGCGAAAGGTTATAGGTAAAATAATTGGTGAGCCAATTCACAAAAATAAAAAACCGGTTTTTAATGCCGAGAATACTCATCAGGTGCACAAACATCCAGGTTGCCCAGGCAAAAAAACCGCCAAATTTTGCAAAAGGCAATTCCACAACAGCCAGATTGCGACCAACAGTTGCCATGGTTCCTTTGTCTTTGTAAATGAAAGGTTTAGGTTCTTTGTTTTCGCCTTCGGCCAAAAAGTAACGGGCCAGGTTTTCGGCCTGTTGAATGGCAACCGGCGCCACCTGAGGATGTCCGTTGGGGTATTCCGGTGTTTTCATAAGCGCAATGTCGCCAATGGCAAAAACATTGTCGAGTCCTTTTACTTTATTGAATAAATCGACTTCAATTCTTCCGTTTTGGGAAACGGCTTCCGGAGGTATTCCGTCCAGTGTTCTTCCTTTCATACCTGCCGCCCAAACCACGTTCGAGCTTAAAATAATACCGGTGTCGGTTATCACTTTGTTTCCTTCGCAGGTTTTTACCATCGTACCGGTCAGCACTTTTACGCCGAGTTTTTCCAGGTATTTTTTCGCTTTCTGTGAAGAAAATTCTGACATTGCGCCCAGTAACCGGTCGGTAGCCTCAATGAGGAAAATATTCATTCTCGAAAAATCGAGCTCGGGATATTCTTTGGGCAGAATGTTGTTGCGCAGTTCGGCAATGGCTCCGGCCAGTTCAACGCCGGTAGGACCGCCTCCCACAATGGCAATGTTTAACGCGGCTTCCGACACTTCCTCGTTTTCTGAAACCAGGGCATTTTCATAGTTTTTTAAAATCTGATTTCGGATGTACAGCGCCTCCGATACTGTTTTGAGGCCAATGCTGTTTTCTTCTATTTTGCTGTTTCCAAAAAAATTCGTTGTGGTTCCCAGCGCAATCACCAGTTTGTGGAAATTAAACTGCCCGATGTTTGTTTTTACCGTATTTGTTTCCGGTTCCACTGCTTCTGTTTCAGCAATGCGGATAAAAACGTTCTTTTTTTTCTGAAAAATTTTACGGATGGGAAAACTGATGCTGCTGGGTTCCAGACCTGCTGTGGCTACCTGGTAGAGCAAAGGTTGAAACTGGTGGTAGTTATTCCGGTCAATCAGTACAATCTGAATACGGTTCGACCCGGCAAGTAACCGTGCCAGTCTTAATCCTCCAAAACCGGCCCCCACGATAATAACCCGTTCCTGCCCTTCTTTTGGGGCGGGAATATTGATATCAACTTTTTGCAGCATAACCGGAAATCATTTGAGTGGTGTTTTTAATAGTGTTTCAAAGTCGGTGAATGAGGGAGGGTTTGTTTTTTAATCCATGCCGCCTGTGCAGTCGAGGCAAGCCAGCGCGTAGCTGTCGTATTCATCGTAGGCCGGACCGGGTTTGCCGTCGAAAACAATAATGCGGTCGAGCCTTACTTTGATTCCGTTTTCAAAAACCAGAAATTCCGCATGATTTGATTCGGTAAAAATTTCAGTTATTTTCCCTTTTGCATCATTTAACTCGTTTCGTTCCTCAAAATAGAAAACCTTCACTGTTTTCTTCTCCGAAATTATCTGTTCGAACGTTTCAGTATAATCCGGGCTTACTGGCAAATAATCTGATCGCATAATTATCTTTTTTCAGTTTGAAAAATTTCGATGTCTGGCAGCATAAAACCCCAGCCAGATCAGGGTGACAACTTTTAGAACCTCTGCTATTCCAAAAAGGAGATGCGCACTTGATTTATCCGGCGTTGATCCGGAAATTATCAGTTCGGCCTTTTGGTTAAGTTCGGGAAGCAGCCAAAATGTTTGAATCAATAAAATCACCGGCAAAAGGGCTGATAAAAGAAGAAATTTTTGGGGTAAAATCCTGAACAGGAGAATTACCGGAAAAGCCAGTACAAGTATAAACACCCACTCTGCCCGGTTCAGGGCAGTGAATACCAGCTTGCCAATACTCAGCCCGACAGGCAATGTAACGCCCGGCGCCTGAAATTTCAGCCAGGCTTCCATAAAACTAATGGAAGAAACAAACCCTGCCCAAAAGAGCAGGGTTCCTGAAATTATTGCTGGTGTTTTGCTCATGTTAATTAAAACTCTTTTCCAGTTTTTCGGCTTTCGGAAAAAGAATGTTGTTTTCCAGGTGAATGTGCCTGTGCAAATCTTTTTCAAAGTCGGCCAGTTGTTTTAAAGTTACCTCGTAAGTGGTGCAACCGTCAGCCGGGACCTGATAGTTATTTGTCAATTCCGAAATGCGTTCATACCTTTCTCCTTCATTTTCATGTTCGGCCATCATGGCTGCAATCGGATTGGCAACTTTTCCAAAGGGAGGCGACGGCAAATTTTTATTCTCCTTTTTTGCCTCCTCCATATTTTTAACATACGGAAACAATAAAAGTTCTTCTTTTTGCATGTGCATGGTCAGTTCACCTGCCGATTCATAAAACTCGTCCCTTACCTGAGCCAGTTCCGGATGGCTTGCCCCGTGAACGTCAGCAATTTTGTCGAGGTTTTGTTTCAAAAACGGAATGTTTTTCTGCACATAAGCGTGATGGCGATTAACGATATAATCAGCCAGTGCGCTTAATTCAAGGTTGTTGATATACTCTGTGTCGGGGTCTGAATCCTGCAAAATTTCCTCAAGTTGCTTCGTGAGCTGTTCCACATCGATTCCTGCTTTTTGACAGGCTTCCGAAATGGTTTGATTTCCGTTGCAGCAATAATCTATTTTGTTCGCCTGGAACGTGGTGGCTGCTTTGAAGTTGGTTTTCACCACTTCGCCAACCGGTGTAGCTGATGTAATTTTCATAATGCTATTTTTTGAATTATACTCCCGCAAATATACAAAATATTCAATGGTGGACAAAAAGGTCTATTAGTAATCTATGGGCGAATTAAGAAAAAAATAATTATTTGGGAACAAGCAGATAAGCTCCGAATTTTGAAATTTCACGGGCGGGAGTCAGCGCAAAAAATCCCGAACGAATTTTCCCATGCTGAAGTGATAGCGGATGGTCAGTCACCATTTGCTGTTTGAATTCCAAAAATGACAGACCTTGTTGGTAAAATGTTCTGAAATATCCTCTGCTGCCGGGTGAAATCATTTTTTCAACCCGAAGTGAAAGCAAGCCCATGTTCTGCCTGACATTGATTTCGAGGCAGGGATTTACCCGCAAATTAGCTTTTTCGTCCCGGAAAATAAGCGTGTCAACTCCAAAATTTCCTTCGTAATATTTTGCCAGTAAGCTGTTTTCAAGGGTCTTAATCAGCGGTTCAACAAGCATTTCAGGAAGTGATTCTGCAAAATGCAGTACTGTTGCATTCAAATCTTCCGGCCAGCCGTTCAGAAAATTTCCCTGGTATTGTCCCTTGTTGTCAGTTAAAAACCTGCTGATTCCCAAAAAGTGAACCTTGCCCTGTTTCAGTTCAAACTGAAAGGCCACATCCAGAACTTTATCCAGCAAAGGTTCGGCAATGGCATATCCCTGCTCATTGATAATTCCAAGCAGTTTTTCCCACACTTTTTCCACCACCGGAGTTTTGCTAACTCGCTGCAATCCGCGTCCGGAACTACTCCACGGCGCTTTTACCATTATTTTTCCCCAGCGGTGAAGGGATGCTTTCAGTTCGGCTTTGGTTGAACAAACTTTTGGTAGCAAATGAGGCGGCAAATTTTTTTCCGGGGGAAGTTCAGGCAGCAAAGTTTCTAAAATTCCCAGGGCAAACTTTTTGGAATAGATTTCCCGGTATTCAGGTTTCCAGTTAAAAACAGGCGATTTTTTGAAATCTTCGGCACAGGAATTTTTCAGCGGAGTGAGTAACCGGTGAGCGGCCGGACTCCACCCCCACGGTAGTAACTGCTGTTTGGGTTCGTTGATAAACTGTCGGTTTTTGGTAATTTCATCTGTCGAAATAAAACGTGGCGGTGTGATTCCA
>Ga0334899_1003619_pt1 | contig 10709 bp, 14 predicted proteins | sample GraSluR3_MG_FD_207219 | JGI IMG/M metagenome (GOLD analysis project Ga0334899, IMG submission 207219) | Sludge microbial communities from methane-producing bioreactor in Wageningen University, Netherlands - Granular Sludge_8_08-R3 | ecosystem: Engineered > Bioreactor > Anaerobic > Unclassified ... | reverse complement strand
GAATATTCAAACTTCAAAGCTTGCATGATATGTAAAACGGTATCACAGGTTTCCTCAAAACTGATCTCTCTCGCATAATCGAAATCTTTCTGATAGTTCGCCCAGAAATCATGCATACGAGGGTTTTCTCGTATATTGGTCATAATGGTTTGATAATCAGTCAGAAGTGAAATGCTTCCCCTCTTGGCGGCTGTCCTCTCTAAAGCAGAGCTCAGAAGCGACAGATCACAGTCTCCCCATCGTAAGGAATACAGAAGGTATACATCATAGAAATCTCTTGGTCTGGTGTTGGCAATGTTTCTGGAAAGTATCGTCTCCACCTTCTCAGCTAATATGGTCTCCAGATTGTATGCCATCATCGAAATGGTACGATCATCAAACAATAGCGGAAATGAATACTCGATTTCGCGTGGTGTAATCTTGTCGCCTGTCGTCACATCAACTGAAAGGGGAACCCGTAAAGGCGGATAGCTGGCAATCAGACTGACACGAATCCCAGGATAATCATCGGCTTCCCGAATATCAGCAACTCGATTGACTGAGAATGTCACATCATCATCCACTTGTATGGCGCAGACATGTTCAAATACGGTTCTGATAGATTCATGATTCAGTGTGAAGCCCTTTATGGTTGCATCAAGATCCATGGTTGATCGTGATTCGAGCCCGACCATGACTGCAATCAGGAATCCTCCCTTGATGATGAAATTCTCCCTGTAGCTGGAAAGGGACAGTCGTTCCAACAAGCGTTCCATCAGATAATTTTGCAGAACGATTTGGGCTGGCAGGTGCTTTTCGGCTGCAAGGTTCTTGATCCGTGCTTTCAATTGCATGGGATTGTTGGTAATCATAGCAGAATCTCCATATACGTGAGGATCTTCGGCTTCACCCGAAGCCTTTGCGCATAATCCATGAGGCGCCCAATGTCCTTCTCCCGTGAACCGGCATACATCCTCATCGCCTGGTTCACCACCTGGATATCGGCCTTGTGACGGGTCCTGACCATATCGCAGAGAGTGCGCTCGATATCATATACCTTGAGGGAGTTCCTACTTGGTGAGGCTAGCGTCATGATTCCCAACGGATACGTTTCTTCGTTGGCCACTTTAGCTACCACACCTCGTTTGAGTACATTGCCAGGATTGTAGCCAAAGGGAAATGTCATGGTATATCGTGATGGAGTGCGGTCAGTCATGGCATGCAGATACAGAGCAGTCTCATGGGAAAAGATTCCCCTCGAGAACCTCCATTGAAGAATAAACAACTCATCCTCCCAAGTTTCCGGGAGGGTATATACACCCCGCTCGACTCGGACAAGCAATCCATTGTGAACCATGGAGGAGAGACACCGTCTTGGAATACCAGCCTCCGTAACCTGGGTACTCGTGATCATCCCCTGGTGTTCTTCGGCCATATGGAGAATCTTCTCTTCATCATCGGCTTTCACCAACTCTTTTTGTACTTCCATGCTATATACATTACATCATTTTAGCATGTATGTACAATCATTTCTGTAAGATATTTTCGCATCTTCCCCAAATCATACAAGATGATGGCAAGGATCGCGATGACGTCGTTGGAGTCTCCTCGCCTAAGTCTGGAGCGTTCACGCTGATAGGACCAGCTTATCAAACCTCCTGTTGTTCCGAAAACTGTACCCAAGAGCCGAAAAACCCCTATACGCGTGAATATGTGCCTACGGGCATGCCGCGCTGGTCTTCTCTCTATATAGTATTGATAATGATGACAAATGATATTTCAGGAACATAAGAACACATCCTCCATAATTGTAGTTCTGGCAACGACACATGGCGTGTTACCGCGTATGTACCCATTGCTTTGGTGGGAACTCGGGAACAATCGACGTGCTGATCCCGAAAGAGCCGCTGGTTCCCAAGAACCTCTTCGGCCACCGGCAAAGTGAATACGAACCGGGTCCGTACAGCTCTTCAAAGATCTTCACGATGAGAAACCCATGAAGGCGATACTTTCGCTCAATTTTGCGCTAAAGTGTCTCCCCCAGGCCAATCGACGGATACGACATCATCCCCTTGTGATCACAAGCGACACAACTGAACAACTTTTCCCTTATATGTGCTAACACGGGCATGCGCCTGCACGCCGGTTCTTCCCTCCAAGGGAAATCGATTTTGAATATAAGGGAAAAAGTTGTGTTGTGAACGCCACTTGTGTACACCCGCTGCTGGGACAGCTGGACAGACTGGACACTACGCCCTATAAATGTATACGCGCGTATACGGGTGCTCGCGTTGCATCCACCCATCTTCCATCAATAAAACTCTTGTTATATGAGTTCTTGTCCCACTGTCCCAAAGCCTCGCTTATGTATTGTGTTGGCACGAGTTGCCTCTTGGGACAGTATGGGGACACCCGCTAGCATCGGCTGTCCCATATGCAGGGGTGTCCCGCCTGATGTGATGAGAAGGGCGATCTGAAGCGTGTATTGAGTGGTACTCAATTCCAAGTAAAAGTCCCCTATGATGATCTCGGCAAGAAAATTGGCCTCAACCTGGGTGGCGTCCTCCCTGATCTGATCAGACTCCCACTCCCTCAGAGGGGAGCCATTCATAGACATTGACGACTTCCTTGCTCTTGCGGAACTGGCGGACATCACTATCAAGCACATCGAGCAGGATCCATCCAAGGTCCTTTCCCGCCATTCCTGCCGGGTCGTCAGCATCGTTGTCCGTATGCCATTGATGCAATGCCTTCAATGGAGTTGCATTCCATAGGCTGTCATATGCGCCGAATAGGTCTCGCGCCGAGAACTTCGATCCTTTGTCGGCGACATTGCAATAGCAATAGACGGCACCTTGCACGAAAGCCTTGATCTGATCCATGCGGGATTCGTCGATGATTGCTGTGGTTTTGCGTTTCTTGGGTGTAGGTGTTACCATGAGTCTTACACTCCCCTTCATCTGGTTGTAGTAAAGCATGTGGGTTAAACTTCCATTGCACGCTCAGAGATAGTTCCTATACCAAATTGATGGATTCTGCAACCCTTTCGTTAAAATCTGTATATGCTCTACTGGTATCACATCGCTTCCTGGATACCCGAATTGGTAAACCATCCTATAGCTCTGATCTCAATGCTTCTGATACCGCTGCTGCCCTGAGGCCCCTTTGTCGGCAACGGTAACCTTGCAGTCATGTGTGCCGATATAGCTGAGGAACATCGAACCCAGCATGAGTCGGTCTCCCTTGGGAATACGGTTCCAATCATATCCCTTGAACAGATCCTTTACCAAGAAGGTCTCCCCTTCCCGTACATGCGAGGTCTCATCGATTGCGGTTTTCAATAAGGAATTCAGGTCGTCCATAAGCAAATTTCCTCCATTTTTGTTATTGTTCTTATTATTAATATTGTTATTCTTATTGTTCAGAATATTGATATTATAGGCCAAAAAATAATGCGCGTCAATCGTTTTCGCGCTCCATCATCTCCCACACAATCTTTCTGGCTTCTGGTGTCTTTCTGAGAAATTCGATCATCTTGTCCCCACAGGGATTCTCCTTCGATTGCTCATCTCCATACAGCAACCAAGATGCACTTATATCGCATGCGTCCTCGATCTTCTTTGCAAAACGAGCCGACATCTTCCTGCGTCCGAATTCAACTTCCACTAGATTTGCCAATGATATACCGGTACGGGCTGCCAGATCTTTTTGAAGTATTCCATTCTCTTTACGCCACTGTACCAGTCTGCTGCCTGCAGAGCCAGACAAATCTTCCACATCTGAAGGGGCATCAAGAAACGGATTTTTTCCCACCTCCGGTGATGGCCATCTCGGATCCAAATGGAATACCTTTACGATCGTATCAATCATCTCTTGGGTCGGCATACCTTCGCCGGTCTCAATCCTGTATAGATGAACCACGGAATAGCCGATTTTCTGTGCAAAGGCAGATTTCGACAAATTGAGCTTTTTTCTCAGAAAAACAAGCTTTTTCCCAACACTCTCATCAGTATCCTGCATCAGGATATTCGATCCAGTGCCTTCTACAAATTTTTCAATTGACAACGCTCTCAATCCCCTACAATAATTCTAACTTGTTATAGTATTATGGTATTTTAATAAATTCTAGGAACAATGAAGGAGCCAACCTTGATCACATCAGACGCACCGCTCATCCGCAGCGACTATCAAACAGGACTGTTCACAAAGCAGGCGCTTGCCGAGAAATACCATGTGCACCCAGATACGATCACGAATGTGCTCTCTAGGTGCGAGGACCGGGATATCTACCGCAGGACTTCCACTTCGGGGAATCTGTTGATCACCCCTTACCAGACCTTCATCAAGGAACAGCTCCAACGGGGAGACATGCAAGCCACATCCATATTCCAGCTTCTCATCAGACTCGGTGCCTGTCTGTCATTATCGACGGTCACCAAGGCGGTAAGGAAGATCAAATACGATCTGGACATGGCAGCCATCAGGTACGAGACATCCCCTGGCCAGCAGGCTCAGGCAGACTGGGCCTCGTTCAAAGGATTCTCTGCAACCGTTGATGGTATAGAGCGCCCTATCTACGCTTTCTTCATGATCCTCGGCTATTCACGAATGCGGTATGTGGAATTCGTAACCGAGATGACCACGATGACCTTGATCAGATGCATCGAAAACGCCTTCACGTATTACGGCGGCAGCACCAAGGAAGTGCTCTTTGACAACATGCCCCAGATCGTAAACCGCTGTCTTACCACCAAGAGTGGTAACTCGCTCGAACGGATGCTGATTCCCGAGTTCACAGCCTTCGCAGACCATGTCGGATTTGACATAACTCTTTGCAGGATAAGGAGACCGCAACAGAAGGGAAAAGTTGAGCGAGTCGTAAAGTATTTCAAGGAAGGCTTCATGCCCATGCTTCCCAAGAAGACAGGACACTCGCTGATCGATCTGAACGAACAGGCCATGCAGTGGTGCGATGAAGTGAACCACCAGGAGCACATGACCACCATGGAAATACCGTATGATCGCCTTGGATCAGAGAACCTGAATCCACTCCCCCGGATTCCCTATCTGGAGGATACCACGGCCAAGGTCTCCAAGGATGGATGCGTTGCCTTTCGTGGCAGGGTCTTCAATGTCGATATCAGGTTTGCCGGTATCGAGGGGAAGATAATCGACCTTGAGGACACCATCTTCGGCTACTTCGACGGCAAGCTGGTCATCCTGGGTAAGCGTGACTTGCCCGTTCATGTTCGGCATCAGTATTGCCACAGCAGGCACTCGGGAAAGCTCAAACAGAAACGCACCAAGCCGATCCATTCCAACATCTCCCGATGGCTTGGTGGCAATCTGCCGCAGAAGATATCGGTTGATTGGAAGCTGATCTATGCGTGACCAGTTCACCAAGCAGGTACTGCAGGATATCGCCTCTTTCAACAACCGCTATCTTGGGGGTATTCTTGCCAATCTCTTTGAATCGCATCCTGAGCTGCAGGAGGAGATCTCCGATTCTATCATCAATGCGATTGCCGCCAAGGAAAACGACAACGTGAACAAGCTTCTGGAGGAGACGTTCCTTCCCGGGTATCCCGATCACCCCACCCTCTCCGATTTTGATGCATCCTGTCTGTCAAAGACGGACACGCAGGTGTATGATACGTTCATGACACTCGATTGTCTCACCGACAGAAGCCGGAAACCGAATCTCGTTCTCTACGGTCCGCCCGACTGTGGTAAGGAGAAGGTCGCCATCGGATTGGGCGACCGATTGTGCAGGGAGGGGAAATCGGCGCGCTTCATCGATTTCCATCATCTGATGGAGGTGCTGCAAACCCATGGGAGACTTCCCTCCAGCAACACCCTGTATAGGATTCTCACCAAGGTGGAGTGTTTGATCATCGACGATTTCGCCTGCATGAACATCCATGATGCCGATCTGCTTGACAGCCTCTATGTGTTGCTCAGGACCAGAATCGACGATCATCTCAGCCCAAAGACCAAGAAGAAGATCCGCTCCACTTTTGTCACTACTCATCATCATCTTGAGGATTGGCCGCGCCATTTGATCGGTGACGACTTCAAGGTGCTGCAGATCATCAACATCCTCTACGGTCGCGGGACCCTGCTGTCCATCGACGAGAAGGCTCCCAGAACTGAGGAAGATGAAAACGCTTCCTCAGCTTCCGAAACTACCCGGTAATCAACAACCCCGAAAATTCAGTTACGTTTTGAAAGTACCTTTTTTCAAAAGGCGGGAAAACCATGTCTTTTCCAATCCGGAAAATTGGATTGCTGGAAATGCCGAAAATTGCGATGCTGTCTACAAACCGACAACCCCGAAAATTCATTTACGTTTTGAAAGTACCTTTTTCCAAAAGGCGGGAGAACCATGTCGTTTTCAATCCGGAAAATTGGAATGCTCAAAATGCCGAAAATTGCGATGCTGTCTACAATTTCATACGAAATGTCGGCTGCTAACCTTTTGATCCATGGAGTTTCAGTTCTCTCACCCTGCCCAAAATATATCTGAAGCTCTTGTTTTTCGTAATGATTGACATCAGCAAATATGCTGCTATTCCGGTAATAATCTGCAGAATGAACTCCCATATCATCGGCACATTCACAAATTTGATACAATACGCAACCGCCCCCGCAAATAATGCGATGCTAAAATTCGGTAACACATCATGCATTGCAGCGAAATATGAATAGTCAATGAGTTTGCGCGTTGGCCATATTGCAATGATCATTTCAAGGAAGAGGCTAATGGCATAGCAAATAACAATCGCCATAACACTACGGAATACGAGTACACTCACTATCAACAGGACGAACATTGTTGCGATCCGGATCGCTTGGTTCTTTGCATATACGTCTGCCCTACCAATCGCTTTTACGGCGACATTGCAATAGGATGCTACCGGCATAAAGCAATATCCAATACTGAATACCATCATGTACGGCACACAAACAAGCCAGGCTTCCGATAAAAACAACATCACAAACGAGTGTGCCACCACTGCTATTCCAACCATGATAGGGCAGATTAAATACGAACTGACCTGCTCCATTCGCCTCAGTTTATGCCTTACCTGTTCCTTTTGATCTTGCAATTTTGACAGCGTTGGCAGCATAACCGATTGAATAGCCTGATCCAGGTTAAACGCTACCATGTTGGGCAATTGATTGCCGCGATCATAATACGCCAGATCTTCCGTTGAAAACACTCTGCCGACAATAAGCGATCGTAAATCTGAATACAGCGAATACAGCAGATTCGATACCAAGATCTTCCATCCATATCGAACAAAGCGTACTGCCCTCCATTTAAAAAAAACAAATTTGGGGCGCCACTTTGTTGCAAACACCATAAGAAAGCAGACCAATACCTGATTCGTCGCATTGTATACGACCAACGCCCAAATTCCCCACTCAAGATAGGCGCACACTATCCCCGCACACCCGGCGATGACCGTTGCTATCAGATTGCATACCATTTGACTGCCAAAGCGCATTTCTCGCGAAAGCTGCGCCGTTTGAATTGAATTTACTGCTCCAAACAGCAACGTAATACCCAATACTCGCAAAGGATGAACCAATTCCTCTGAATCGTAGAAATGCGCAATAACCGGAGCAGTTGCATACAGCAGGATATAGAATAAGATGGCGACAAGCAGCGAAATCCAAAACACGGTTGAATAATCTTCTTCATCTACTTCTTTGCATTGTACAAGAGCAATATTCAAGCCTCCCTGAACAAAAACCTGTGACAAACTGACAAAAACGGTTATTATCGCGAGTAAGCCAAACGTAGCTGGATCAATTAGTCTCGCCAGAATAACACTTATCACGAACGCGATCAACCTCACGCCAACACGTTCGATAAATTTGAAAACAAGCGATTCAACTAACTGTTTGTTGCCATTCACAATCAATATGTCCTTTCAATCCGCTCTATAATTACCTCAGGTCATTTTCCCTTCGCCATTGAGTTGTGCTGTCCTTTGAGAACAAAGTGGCATTGCGAATGCCAACATAATGAACAGATGTGAAGTCTTATCCGTTAATGATTGAGACGATATACTCATTATTGATAATGCGATAATTATGACTACCATAATAAGGCTTGTATCCTTTCCACCATATCTTCTGAGCTTTATTACCTTAGCAAGCGGAATTCCATACCACACTAAAAGTCCGACAATTCCAAACGCAATTCCAACCTGAATGAAGGTGTTATGCGGACTGTAATAGCCACCATCGTATATACTGTAGTAAGCAAATTGACCCATCCCATAGCCAAATATTGGGTGCTGTTTCATCATATCAAGGCCATACAGTACCATTTCGTATCGAAACTTTGTAGATCCATCTGTATTCTCAATTCCGTCCTTGATATTCAGAAGTTCATCGAAACGCTCAATGACCGTAGGAAACCAGTTCAGTTGCTTCACAACATAGTAAATGATTATCATAATCCCCAAGGTGATCGCTGCTTTAAAAACGCTATCCCTTTTTCCGCTAAAAAGTGAGTACATAATTACACAGACTAAAACTATAAGAATGGAAGCGCGAGACGAAGAGATAAGCGCAAAAAGGATGGGCACAATAGAAAGCCAAAGGTATCTTTTTTTCTTTTCTATTCCATATAGCATCAAGAGTATTGATGCGCTCCAAGCACCAGCTGATCCGATCGAGTTTATGTTAATCGCAATGTCTTCCGCACCTAATAATCGCCAGCTGTTTATTACAGTAAACGTATTTACTCCATACCGGAGAAACAGCATTACTGCCATCATATATACGCCTACCACATATGCAATTAAGGCTTTGCGAATCACTTCTTTTTCCTGCGCAACAACAAGAATTCCAATATCCAGAACCAACATTTGTATTAATGTCCAGCTTGTAGTTCTGACCGTTGAACGGTTCTGCGCAAAAAAATAGGTTAACCCTGTTAAAACAAGCAACGCAACAATGAAGCCAAAGCCAGTATTCTTTATTGTAGAATTCAGTCGAGAGTTTTGGCTTAGTGCCAGAAAAACTGCCATTAAAATAAACCCAATGAAAATTGCATCCGCGAACCATGCATAGAGGATGGCAATATAACTAAATGTGGAAATATACAAATAGAATAGCCACTCGGCCATTTTGTTGATAGAGACTCGAATCTGCATTGTTCTTCTTCCTTTTTTGTGCTGATATTTTATCTACTGCTCCGCCAATGAGCTACTCAATTTTCACAATCGAAAAAGAAACTATCTAAGCTTGTTCATTGGCCGTTTTTTCTTGCACAAAGCGGCTTACCGCCACGCAGTACTCGTCCTCCAAATCCGAATTCCCGTTGATTACATTCCATGTATGGTTCTTATATACATAATAGTGATCGCTGTATTGCAACGTCAGCGGTCCAAAATATACGCACTGATATTCCAGTAAATAGCACTTCTTTGTTTCTTCGACCATACCAATGTCCAGCGACATGACCGGCTGATGAATTTCTGCCGCTGCCTGTCTTGCCAGTTCCAAGACAGGGGCAATGCTTTCGATATCCTTTGGATATGCAAAATCACCACTTCCGCTTGCCCTAAAATCATTAGAACGATTCGCTCGCCGCAGCACATAATACTTATCGCCAAATACCAGTACTTTGTAGTCTCCCGTCAACCCCTTAATAAACTGCTGTATGATAATCTTGTTTGTCATAAGACGACTGCTGAGGGGCTGCTTTTGCGTATGATTCATCACAATCTTCACAGCGCGCCAAATAAACAGCTTTGCATGCTGCAAAAGCGGAGTGGAAAAATCACTATATTGAATACCCATAAGCCGTTTTGCGGTTTTGAGCAGCTCATCGTGGGTATTGCAAAGCACCACGCCGCTGCTTCCAGACCCGGAAGAACACTTGACAATGCAGGGGTACCCCGCCTCGTCATTGTATTTTCTCAATTCATCAAAGTGTCCAAACGCATAGGCATGCGGCTCGTGTAACTCAGAATTTTCAAAGGAACACCGAAGCATTTCCTGTAAGCTTTTGTTTGTATGTGCTCTGGCATAGCGATAAGACGGCAACAAGATAGCACCATCTAAATCCAGCCGAAGCAGAACGTCTTCGATATATTGTTTATAGAACTTTCCGCGATCTTCGGAGGATGCATAAAGAACATACCATCCGCGCCATGAGTGAGTCATATCAAGCTCTGAAAAAGCGTTAATCTCACAGTGATATCCATTGCAATTAAACCATGCGCACATTTTCTCTGTATCCATCGAAAAAACGCCATAATGGTTTTCCAAGGTTCCAGCCATTTTCGTGGCAAAGCGCCCTGTATAATCTGTGAGAATCAACATATTCTTCATGCGCGTTCCTCTTTCCAAATCTTATTGTACATCATAATTTTTCCATCCCGATGGCATCATTACGTGTTCATAGTGGGTATAATCAATTTCGTCTATCAATTTTGCATCAATTTCGGCACTATTGGAGCACACGAGCGGGTGATCAGGCTCAATCCTACTATGAGTACCATAGCCTATATTGTTCACAACAGGAATTTTATCTGGGTCTATCCCCATGGTTTTGCAAATAAGGCGATCTAAATCCCATGAATTCCTGACTTCATGACTTAAAACTGCCGATTTATTCCAAAACCTTAAACCCAGGAGCGGGAACACCGTTTTCTGGGTTTTCTTATCTTATATATTTGTCCACTTAGAAGCATACAAAATGCTTG
>Ga0334899_1003607_pt1 | contig 10741 bp, 7 predicted proteins | sample GraSluR3_MG_FD_207219 | JGI IMG/M metagenome (GOLD analysis project Ga0334899, IMG submission 207219) | Sludge microbial communities from methane-producing bioreactor in Wageningen University, Netherlands - Granular Sludge_8_08-R3 | ecosystem: Engineered > Bioreactor > Anaerobic > Unclassified ... | reverse complement strand
GAGACCAAAACTTGCTTAGATTCATCTTGGTCTTCTCCTTTTAGGTCTTCAACTGAAGCACTTTCTATTGCAAAATTCATCTGTGACAACAAATCACAAACCAATTTTAAAATTATTTCATTTCTTTTTTTGTTATCCATAAAGGCTATTCTAACATAATATTTAATTATTTATCCTTCGAAACTACCATTTGTTGTATCAGCATCACCCCCGAATTAACAAACCAATACAACAATATCCCCAAGTTAAACCCCCAACCTATAAAAACCGTCATCAAAGGCATCAGATACAAAGATTGTGTCCTCATCGCCCCCATCATATCATCCTCCTTATCCTTTGTTGCTTTAACCAAGTTTTCATCAACCTTGGGTGCTGGCATCATTAATTTTGAACTCAAAAATTGCAACACTGCCGATCCCAAAAGCAAAAGAATAGGTAACACCATCAAAGCAAAATCTCCTGTCTTGTAAATCGATCCAGGAGTATCTGTCAAAGTAGAGTTAAAAAAAGACAAGTTCATTTCAAAACCTTCATCAATCTGAAAATAAGTCACTAAATTATTATTAATATAATTAATATCACCCTTACCTACAGCATAATTTGTTACTGTATTAAAAGCATTAAAGAAAAGAATCAACACTGCTATTTGTAAAATTTGTGGCAAACAACCCGAAAGGGGATTGACCCCTTCTTTTTTATACAACTCCATTTGTGCTTTGGCTAAACCATTTTTATCACCTTTATACTTTTCTTGAATCTTTTTTAATTGAGGTTGCAACTTCTGCATTGCTTTGGCTGATTTTAAGCTTGGCAAAACCAAAGGAATTAACAAAATCCTGATAATTACCGTCACTGCTATTACCGCCCAACCAAAGTTGCCAAACAAATAATAAAAACCAAAAAGGGCGTTGATAAAAGGCGCAATAAAAATATTCATGTCCTTATTGTAGCAAATCTATTCCGCCTTTACTAAATGGATTACACCTCAATATTCTCCAAAAACCCAACCATAAACCCTTGATCACCCCATATTTTTCTACTGCCTGATAAGTATACTCACTACAAGTCGGCACAAACCGACAACTACTATGCCCTAAAAAAGGCACTTTTTTATAAAATTTTAAAAGTCTTAATATTACCTTTTTCATCTAAAATATTCTTTTTAACCAAAAAAATTCCCCTAAAACCATTTTCAAACTTATCTAAATTTTTTCTCACTTCTTCGGCCAATTTTCTCCTAATTTTATTTCTCACCACCGCTTTTTTTGAAATCTTTTTCGAAATTACAAACCCAAACTTCTTATCAATCTCCCCTGTCAAGGGGAGTACCCCGCAACTGCGGGGGGAGGGGTTTTTATCCAATTTTGGGAGATTTGATACCAAACCAAAATATGGATATTGTTTAACAATTCCATGCCTTTTAATAAAATCAAACTCTTTTTTACTTGTAATTCTATTTATTTTTTTGAGCATCTTATACAGTTAATTTCTTTCTACCCTTATTTCTTCTTCTTTTCAAAACTCGTCTTCCGGTTGCCGAAAACATTCTTTTCAAGAAACCATGAACTCTAGCTCTTTTTTTCTTTTTTGGTTGGTATGTTCTTTTTGTTGCCATATATTGATATTTTACCAATATTTTCACCATTTACCAGATATTAGTTACTAACTACTAAAAACCAACCACTAATTTGCTTCTTTCTTTTTGTGGAAAACTATTTTATCATTATGTGGAAAACCATTATCCTCCCCCCAGGCTAATTTATTATTTCTGCCCAAAAAATAGACAAAAAATGGATATTGAACGTATTTGGAAAAATACCAAAGAAGAAATGAAGGTTATCCTGGCTCCTGCTGTTTTTCAAACTTTTATTTCCAAAACTCAGCTCATTGCCTACAAAGACGACAAAGCTACTATTGCTTGTTCTAGCGCCTATTTAGTCGAAATAAACAAAAAAAGATATTATCAACTATTCAAAAATTCCTTAGACAATCAAACCAAAACCGACAACACTCTCGAATTTATCGTCCAAGAAAACTTAAAAGAAAATAAAGAAAACAAACCCGCCCCACTTCTAGATTTCGAATACAAACAATCCAAAAATAGCAATGTTTCTCATCTTCATCCTAAATATACAATAGAAAACCTCGTCGTTGGCAATAGTAATAATTATGCCTATGCCGCCGCTCAGGGTATTATCGAAAATCCAGGACTACTCTACAACCCTTTCTTTATTTGGGGTGGGGTAGGGGTCGGCAAAACCCATCTTATGCAAGCAATCGGCCACGAACTTCTCAAAAACAACCCTGACTTAAAAATCAAGTATTTTCCTGCTGAAAATTTTGGTAACGAACTTATTTCCGCCTTAAAATCAAAAAACATGAATCCATTCAAAGAAAAATACCGAAATTTAGATTGTATTCTTGTTGACGATATCCAATTTATTGCCGGAAAAGAATTTATTCAACAAGAATTTTTTCACACCTTTAACGCCCTCCACATGAACGGTAAACAAGTTATTTTGACCAGCGATCGTAAACCTAGTGAAATAGACCACCTTGAAGACAGACTAGTTTCTCGTTTTATGGGTGGACTAACTGTTGATATCCAACTTCCTGACTATGAAATGAGAGTCGCTATTATCAACCAAAAAGTAGATAGTAAAAAAATGAAGATTACTGACGAAGCAGTGGATTATTTAGCCGAAAATCTCACCTCCAATATTCGCGACATCGAAGGTCGACTACAAGAAGTCACCATCCAAGCTCTTTCTCAACAAAAAAACATTATTGATCTCTCTTTTTTGAGCAACTTATTTTCTACTTTCCCAAACAGTGCTCCTTCTCCTCAACAAAAGTTATCCCCACGCCATATTATTTCTGTTTGTGCTAAACATTTCAATGTCAAAACAGGGGAGTTGTGCGGAAACAGTCGTAAAAGAGAAATCGTTACCGCTCGCCACTTAACTGCTTACCTTCTTGTCAAAGCAGGTGGCTTACCATTAAAAGAAGTTGGCTATCTTTTGGGAGGAAAAGACCACACCAGTATTATGCACGCTCGTGACAAAATCCACAGCGAAATTTCTACCAATCCACAAACTCAAGAACTTATCAACAAAATCAAGAGCAAATTTTAATTTTTTATTTTTATCCACATTTTTTCTTTACTTATCCACATTTATTCCCACAAAAAAGACACTCTTTTCCCCCCAAACCTTACCCAAACACAGTCTTATTCTATAAGACAAAAATTACAAAAAATACCTAACTTATGAACTTTAACTACTTATTCACCCAACTACTTATTTACTTAATTAGCATCTTTCCAATTTTTTTTATCCTTTCCCACTTTTCCACCCTACTATATACAACGACTACTGTTTAATTAATTAATCAGTCATGTTAATATAACCTAATGAAATTCTCCGTTTTACAAGAAAACCTCAATGAAGCCCTAACCAATGTTTCTCGTTTCATTTCTAGTAAATCTCAACTACCTGTTTTAAACAATATTTTAATTGCCACCGATAATGGAAGAATCAAATTATCTGCCACCAATCTTGATATTGGTCTCAACTACTGGATAGGTGGCAAAATAGAAAAAGAAGGAAGCATTACTATTCCTAGCAAAGAAGTAACCGAATTTGTCTCCTATTTAAACGCTGGCAAGATAGAGATAGATCTCAACGCTCAAAATATTTTTTCTATAAAATCAGAAAAATTTAGTTCCGATTTTACTACAATTTCTGCCAATGATTTTCCCACCCTTCCACCTCTTAACACCAAATCATCAATCGATATTCAGGCATCACTTTTAAAAAATACCGTTTCTCAGGTTGTTTTTTCTTCTGCCACTGATGATTCTCGTCCTGTTTTAACTGGTGTCCTTTGTGTCTTTACCAAAGATAGTTTAAAGCTTGTTGCCACTGATGGTTTTCGTTTATCTCTCAAAACCATTAAATTAGTCAACCCTCTCTCTTTACCTGACAACAAAGATTCTTTGACATTTCTTCTCCCCGCCAGAACCCTCTCTGAGGTTGTCAAGCTTTCCAAAACCGACGATAACATTAAAATAGGTCTAACACCAGACGAACACCAAGTGGTCTTTGTTTTAGAGGATATGGAGTTGGTCTCTGGACTAATTGATGGCGAGTATCCTGATTACACCAAAATTATTCCTGAATCTTTCAATACTAATATTTTTGTTAACAAAGAAGAATTTGCTCAAGCCATTAGAATTGCCTCTGTTTTTGCTTCAAAATCAGCCAATGTTGTTAAGTTTAATATCAAAAACAACAAATTAGAATTAAGTGCCAATGCCTCTCAACTAGGTAAAAACAAAACCGAACTTGATGCTAAAGTTGAAGGAGAAAGTTTAGAGATTGCTTTTAATTATAAATTTGTTTCAGATTTTTTGAGTAATTGCCAAGGAGAAGAAGTGTTGATCAAACTAAACGAATCTTTATCCCCTGGTCTTTTCCAAGACCAAACCAACCCCGATTTTACCCACATCATCATGCCCGTCCGTATTCAAGATTAAATTAATTAAGAGGTGGGTTGTATTCCCAATGCCACCATTCCCATAAAACATCAGTTTCACAGTCACCAGAATAATCTGCTTTTGCTGATTCTATTCTTTTACATAAATCTGGATCGGGAGTATCATATTCGGTTGCATAAAAACCCCATTTTTTAGCAATTTGTCTTACTTCATTAAATATTTTTGGATATCCAATACATCTAGTTGAAGAAGGAATTACTAAATCAAAAACTCTTCCTGTCATATGAGCTGATTCTCCTGGAAAAGCCGTAAAAACAGGGTCCTGACACCAGAGAGCACTTTGCCATTTTAAATCTCTATAAAACAGTAAAATTTTAAAATCATTTTTACTGCATTCCCATTTTTTATTAGCGTCTATATTTCTATCAGAATAACCAACTGTGCTTTGTTGAAATTTTCCATCCTCTTTTAAAATTTTATTAAAATCATCAACTTTATTAGTTAATTCATCCAAAAATCCTTTCATATATTTATCTATTCTTTCGTCATATCTGATTAAATCTGAAACTGAAGAAAAATTAGCCTTATTACATTCTTCTTTTGTGGTACACACAACATTTGTTTTTGTTGCTGAAATAGAAGAACGTCCTCCTGTTAAATATTGAGTTGGTACCGGTTTCAAAAAAGTAGAAGCTTTTTCTTCTGCGTCATACAAAGGTCTTATTCTTCTATCCCCGTTTTGTTCTGCTTGAGTTTCCTCTTTCATATCATCAAAAGCAACCCAATTAGAAGTTTCTTTATCCACCCCACAAATAATCTTGTCTGACGAACTTGGTACAAACCTGTATTCCCAATGCCAAGGTTCAGTTGATAACTGACAAGTAGGAAGTTTTCCACTACCACATTCATAAAAACCATACTTTTCAGCATTTTTTGATAACCATCTGTAAGCATCATTATCACGGTCATTTAATCGAAAATCTAAAGCTCTTCCTGATTGGTGTCCAGATTTTCCGGGCGTAGCTGCATTTTGAGGTTCACCCTGGCATGTCCAGTGTTGTTTCATCATTTCTTGCCAATAATAACTTCGATAACCCCAATCTATCTGTAATAAATCAACATTAATTCCATCTTCTTTTGCATCTTCATACATTTGTTTATATAAATCAAAAAGATTAATATCCATATAACACCTTTCTTGTTGGGGAATTATTTTAGTTGCGCAATTATCAGCCGATGGACTATATCCTAGATAAGATAAAGAAGAAGAACAATAACCTTCAGGATAGATAAGGTTATTTTTATAATTACATTTTTTATTTGTTAAATTTGTTCCACAAATATCATTATTTGAATAATCATCAAAAATTGGAAGTTTGATGTTATTTTTTATTACATAACAATTTTTTCCACCTCCTCCACCTTCATCACCACCATCAACTTGCCCTCCGTAAGCATTTGGTACTAAGCTTGAAGTTAAATCTTGATTAAGCGACATTGAGTAAACCAAAATAAACACAAAAATCACAATCACTACTATTCCTATTACCCAGCCTCCACCTGAAGCAAACAACGCCCCTATCCCTTTTGCCACCGCCGCTCCACCCTTTAAAGCCGCTCCAGTTCCTCCCTTAGCTCCCAATTTACCAACTCCACCCAATTTTCCTCCCAAGCCCTTCAGCATTGAACCCAAACCATTATTCACCCCTTGTAAAATATTTCTCGCTCCATTTTGTGCTCCTTGACCCAAGCTACTCCCAATATTTTTCAAACCCGAAACAAAAGGATTAACACCAGACTCTCTTTGTCCAAAAAATTGCCTAAAAGCTCCACCAATCCCATTTCTAGCTTGCATAGTAAAATTATTAAATCCTCCTTGAAATCTAGGCCCAAAATTTTCAAAAACACCCCCTGTTCTTTGATGAAAATTATTCCAAAATTGAGCCATTCTTTGTTGTCTTGTTGCTTGCTGTAAAGTAGTTGGATTTTCAAAAGATCTGGCAAAATTATCCACCTCAGACACTTCTCTCATTTCATAAGGTAATTTCAATCCCGAATCAAGCAAATCACTCTTAATTCCCTTATAAGCTTCAAGCCATTCAGGTGTGTTTATTGACTTAAAAAATTCTCCCTCTGGATAAAAAGTATTTCCCATAAAATCCCTATATTTTCTAAAATTCAACTCCTGTGTAATATTAAAACCACCATTCACTTTCATAAATTCGTTACTCAACTTACCTTCAAACTTATCCCTTGTCAAAGAAAGCATTTCTTCATTGTTATTATTCAAAAAATTATCAACTCTTAAATAAATTCGTTTACTGATTATTGTAGCCTCTTCTTCAGAGATTCCATTTTCTATTAATCTATTTTCTAAGTTTTGGAATCTTTCATTTTTGATTTCTTCAATACTTTTAATAAAACCTCCTTCCCCTAGCACAGAATTATTTATTTTTTTAAACAAATCAGGATTTTCTTTTTTTGATTCTTCCCAAACATCCTTAATATTTCTATTTTCATCAATACTTATTTTTTTATCTATTATGTCACCAATTTCTTCTAGTGTTGTTTCATCAACTATCCCTATTTTGTCTTTAATTTTTTCTTTTAATTCATCAAAATTCCCTTCTTCTAAAACCTGATAATAAACATCATTAATATCTTTTCTTAATTTCAAAACATCTGTATCGGGTCTAAAACTAGCAACTTTTTCTGCTACCAATTTTGATCTATTATTAATTAATTTTTCAACTTCATCAGGGTTATTAATCCAAATTTCTTTTAACAAACGCTTTCTATCTTCCTTAACTATATTAGCCAAACCACTATCTTCGTCAGAATAACTCTGTCTATCTTCTTCTATTTTTTTAACCAAATTAGGGTTTGCCTTTCTAATTTCTTCCTTATCTTCTTTAATTTTTTTAACCAAGTCAGGATGTTCCTCTCTAATTTTTTGTCTTTCTTTTTCTATTTCTTCCTTTTTACCTTTGTATTTTTTAAGAAGTTCCCTTAACTCTTTTTCTCTTTCTGGATCAATCGTTTCTCTTAATAAATCTTCAACAGTATCAATATTTTTATTAATATCTTCTACTATGTCTCTTTGCCGACCAATTATTTTCTGTTTAGCCGTCTCCCTTTTTTCTTTAGGATTTAAATTTTCATCAATCTCTTCTTTTATAATTTGTTGTAGTTCTTCTTTATTTGCTTTTTCGTCCAAATGATTAGTTTCTTCTTCGGCTATCTTTTGGGTGAAACTTTTAATATTATCCTTCACTTTTATTGTTTTATATTTATCATATAAAGCATCCCTTATTTTTTCTTTCACCTGTTTTACCGTCAAATATTTATCATACTCTGCCAAAATATTATCCAACAATTCTTTATTTATCGAGATACCTTCCTTAACCGCTTTATCCAAATCACTTTTAATTTTTCCTTCCAAATTTTTTTCGTAAACAATATTGTATTCTTTAATAAAATTCACAAGATCATCATAGCTCTTAATAAAAGAAACATCGTATCCTTCCACTTTTAACATCAACAAACACCCAGAAATAGTTATGTCATTTCTATTATACTTCTGACCACTTTTTTGTAAATCTTGAATTTTTTTTAAATCTATCTTCATTTTTTAAGTGACATTCTAAACAATTCCATTTCCAAAAAGATCATCATAACCAGTTTTTTTCTGTTCATCGTTTTTTGTTTCTTCTACCACTTTTCCTGTTTTAACATCAACAGGTTTTTTCTCCAAAGGAATCTTGGCAAAAGGGACTGATTTTATCTGGTTTTCATCTTTTTGATCAAATACAGGTTGTGGTTTTTTTTGCAATTGAGGTGGTTGAGGAATATTTACTTCTTGTTTCATGAAAACAGGCTCTTTCTTTTTTAATTCTTCGTTTGGTTTTTCTTCTATTTTTTCTTCATTTTTCATTCCTTCAATTCCCTTAAAAATCTCTTTAAATTTTGCATCAAAATTCTTCTTTTGTTCCTCTTTTTGCTTAATCTCATTATCTCTTTCTTGTTGAAATCTAGTTGTTTCTTCTTTATTTTTGTTTTCCATCTCATTAATTCTTCTTTGCAAAATAGGGATAACCACTTCTTCTTCAGTTTTTTCATTCATTTCAGGAACTTTTATTGGTTCTATTGGGCTAATCGGCTCAGCTGGCTTCACTGGCTCGGGTGGTTTCACTGGCTCGGGTGGCTTCAACGGCTCAGGTGGCTTTGTCGGCTCGGGTGGTTTTATTGGTTCGGGAGTTTTTACTGGCTCAGGTGGTTTTATCGGATTAACAGGCTTTGCTGTTTCTTGTGTTTTGACTGGTTCAACTGGTTTTTTTGCCTCAGTTTTAATTGACGATACAATCTCATCTTTTTGTCGTTTCATCCTCAAAATTTCCTCAGGATCAGAGGTTATCAATTTGTTTTCTTCTTCAGAAGCAATTATTCTAATAGCCACGTGATTGGCGCCAGCAAAAAATATCCCTTCACCCTTATCAGCGCTCAAAAGCAATTGTCTTTCTCCTTGAGACAAATAAAAAGTTTCTCCTATCAAATCAATTGCTGCCGAATGTTGTTTCAATAAAATTTGGATGGAACTATTTGTAACTATTTCCTTACCATAGGAAGTTTTCAAAAAATCATCTACATCTTGAGTAATTGTTGTCACTCCCAGATAATACTTTCTTCCTCTTTTGACAATACCTCTTAGAAATTCGGCGCTATCTTTGTATTGCATCAGATACCAAGCTTCATCAACCACCAAAATTCTTCTTTTTAGGGTCTTTTTTACTATCGTCCAGATGTAATCCAAGATAATTTGCATTGCTATCGGCCTTAATGATTCTTCCAGGTTTTTAATTCCAAAAACTATAAAATTATTTTTCAAATTGATATTTGTCTTTTGATTAAAAATTCCGGCAAAAGAGCCCTTAATATATTTTTCCAATCTTGCCGCCAAACTTTTAGATTTTGCATCTTCATTTCCCAACAAAATTTTGTACAAGTCTTCAAACAAAGGAGCTTCCTTTTTTTGTGTTTCTATTTCTGGAGAAATACCCTTAGATCGATAAGCCTCCATGATTGCTTTATCCAAAATAGAGTCTTCTATTGGATCCATTTTGCCCAACATTACCTTAAAAAGCTTGTGCAAAGTCAAAACTTTAGAGTTTAGAGCATTTTCTCCTTCTTCTTTTACCAAAGACAAATCCATTGGGTTAATTTTTGAAGCCTCATTGTAGCCAAAAGCAACATATTGACCTCCATAAGCTTCACACAAATCCTTATATTCATTTTCTGGATCTATGATAATTATTTCTGTTCCAAACATTAGTGATCTAATCGATTCCAATTTCACCAGATAAGATTTTCCTGCTCCTGCCGTTGCCAAAACAATAGAATTATAATTTGGCATACTAAATCTATCAAAGATAACCAAAGAGCCGTTATGTTCATTGATACCATACATTATTCCCTTATCATCGGACAAATCACTCGAAACAAAAGGAAAAGTAGTTGCCAAAGAAGTCGTGTCCATGTTTCTTGAAATATTGAGTTTGTCTTTGCAAAGAGGTAGGGTAGTCTTAAAGCCATCTTCCATTTGCAAAGTTGCCTTTTTTGTAATTATCATCAAGGAGCCTAGGCTTGCTTCCAAATTTTTATTAATTCTATCCAACTCGGCAATTGATTCTCCCGAAATAGTGATATAAAGTCCAAATTGGAAAAATCTTTCTTCTCCTTTTACTAGATCCTCTTGTAAATTCATCGCGTCCTCCAGTTTAGCTTGAGTAGCCGGATCAGCCATTTTACCTTTTTGAGCGTTAGTGTTAATTTCTGCTTCCATTTCTGTAATCTTTCTTCGCAAATCATCCAAAATTTGTTTTCCGTCAGTTGGATAAATAAACATCGAAATATCAAGGGAAGAATCAAAATTAATCAAAGAAGAAAGCCAGTTTATTCCTACAAATCGGGGATAAGAGGCAACAAACAAAGTCCTATAGTAGCGATTGTCAATTCTCACATTATTAAAATCTACTTCTAGCGATCCTGGGGCAATGATATCTTTTGTCGTCACTATCCCTTCAGACACATCCCTCTCTTGTTTTTCATTTTGAGGAGCCTCGTTTTTTTTATCTTTCTTGATAATTTTTGATAATATATTCATTATATTTTAGCCGTAACTATCGGCGTTCCATAAGATAAAGATTTAACTTTTTGTACTCCAGCTGTTTCTGGATTGTAAATGCC
>Ga0334899_1003593_pt1 | contig 10768 bp, 6 predicted proteins | sample GraSluR3_MG_FD_207219 | JGI IMG/M metagenome (GOLD analysis project Ga0334899, IMG submission 207219) | Sludge microbial communities from methane-producing bioreactor in Wageningen University, Netherlands - Granular Sludge_8_08-R3 | ecosystem: Engineered > Bioreactor > Anaerobic > Unclassified ... | reverse complement strand
ATTTTATAGAATATCATTTGTGAACATAACACTCGCTTAAAATGTGGAATATCAGTTAAATTTATTTTGTATTTTTATTGATCGACTTATCAATTAACTTATATATTGTTGCTGCCATGGGAACTCCAAGCAGTATGCCCATAATTCCCAAAAAAGCACCCCCAACAATAATAGCTGCAAATACCCATATGCCGGGAAGTCCAATAGTATCCCCTACTACTTTCGGGTAAATAAAATTGCTTTCTATCTGTTGTAAGATAACTATAAAAAGTAGAAACAGTAAAGCTTGAATAGCATCAACCATAAAGATTAGCAAAAATCCCACTCCTGCACCTAAATATGCTCCAATCATCGGTATTAATGCAGTTAAGCCAACTACTGAACCAATAGTCGTTGCATAGGGAAAATGGAATATCAACATACCAATAGTACATAAAACTCCTAAGATAATTGCCTCTTTAAATTGTCCTAAAAAAAAGCTTGAAAATGTTTTTTCGGTAGTAAGTAAAACACTCTGCAGTTTTTCCCTTTTTTCTTTACTAAGATATGCATTGGTTAATTTTTGATAATTTTTCTGTAAAATAGTTTTATCAAAAAGAATGTAAAAACTAAAAACGATTGCCAGGGCTATTTCAACTATCTTATTAAATATGATACCTATAAAAGAGACTGAACCAAATGCCCACTTATTCAACAATTCCAGAAGCCTATTTAATGCCGCCTCTCCGCTGATATCAATCTCAGATAATCTTTCCCCAATAATTGGATATTTTTCAACATGGCCCATTATCCACTGTACAGAATTTTCATAAATAACCGGTAGTTCGGTGGTTGCCAGTTGAACAAATACAATAATTTGCGGAATAAGTATATTAAGGAAAAAGTAAGTTGCTAAAATTACAGTTAAAATTGATAAGAGAATGCTGACAAATCTGCGGGTTTTTATAATTAGCTTATTCTTGCTGTTGGGAAAATACAGTCTTTCATATCTTGTTACTATTATATTCAAGACAAATGCTATTCCTGCACCAATTAGCAAGGGGGAAATAATATTATATAAATATTTAATAAGGTCAAGGAATTTGTTAAAATTTAATATTATTAATAGTATTAAACCTATCAGTATAATTGTCCTTGTCGTTATTTTTTGTTTTCCTTCACTTGTTTCTTTTTGTCCCAACATATTAAAACCTTTTTTGATTATATTAACAGGCTAAAATGTTATTTTGCCCTGATTTTATATTATATTTATGAATATACTATTTTATTGTTAAAAAAAATACTTATATTTATTTTTGGAGAATTTTGTTAAATATAATATATTATTGTACCATCTTTCAACCCTGTAATAAATTTATCTTTTTAAAATACTTCCTCTGTATAAGAATTTACAATTTCTACCATTCTCATACCAGGTATCTGTACACAGATACGAAAAAGCAAAAGATCGAACCTGAAGAATTGCTGTTAATAATTATATTAGACATGGTTTTATTATTTTGAAAATTTATCTGTTTAAAAAATAAGACTCACCTTGTTTGACAAGGAGAGCCTTCAGAAGAGTGATTGATTATAGGGAGGTTGCCTGTTATTTTTATTTTATCACAATACAGAGAAAATACAATCAAAGATTAATTCGAAAGTGCTTGTTCTTATTTATATCTGTAATTATTAGATATCTTTAATTTCCATTATTGCTTCTTTAAAGGCATTGGTCAATATCACAACATCCTGGTTAAGGGTTATGCCATCAAATCCGTCTTGAAGATACTTTTTTGCTTCTTTTACATTATTACAGTGCATAAGGACAAATTTACCTGCTGCTTTGGCTGCCTTAACTATTCTTTTTACTGCTGATAAATATTCAGGATCTGTAAATTTTGCCGGTTTTTTAAGGGCAACCGATAAATCATATGGCCCAATAAAAATTCCGTCAATACCCTCAACCAGGCAAATTTCTTCAATATTTTCCAAAAATCCTTTTGTTTCACATTGAGGAATAAGCATTGTTTCATCATTACTAACTTGAAAATATTTTTCTATGCCCTGACTGGAAAAGGATTCAAAACCAAAGCCTCCAATCCTGTTCATTGCAAAGCCCCTTTGTCCTGTCGGATAATATTTCCCATATTTTACTACTTCTTTTACATCATCCAGGGTTTCCATACAGGGTATCACAAGACCTTTAGCTCCAATATCGAGCATTTTTAATATTGAATCCCGGCTATGATTCTTGACACGTACAAGAGGAGTAATATCTCTCAATTCTGCAGTAATAATAAAATTCATGGCACTTTCCACATCAGCAGGCCCGTGTTCTGAATCTATTACAAGAAAATCCAATCCGGCCAATCCCAGACATTCCACAGCAAGAGTACTGTTTAGCCCAAAAAATGTACCTACAACTGGCATTCCCCTTTTTAGCTTCTTTTTCATTTTATTTTCCATTATATAACCTTCCGACTTCATTAATTATATTTTAATATATCATATTTAATTTTAGAATATAAGGAGGCTTGGGTTTCTTATTTTTATATATTATTTCAGCTACTGATTGTCTGCTATATTGATATATTGTCTATGTTATAATTATAATATCCCTGGAATTGTTAACTTGTGGCTTGAGTAAAGTCAATCAAAAAAGTTTATTTTTTTTGCAAACACCTGTGGAATTCTGATTGTAATATTATTTTAAAGGAAAATGTATTTTGGTTAATATTAAGTCTAATAAAATTATTTTTTGGTTTATAATTATATTTTTTACCCTGTCTGTTGTTACAGCTATAGTTTTTTTCTACATTAACACAGATGCTTTTCGTTCAAATTTAAAATCAATAATTGTAACTCAAATAGAAAATACATTAGGCAAAAAAATAGAAATAGAAAGTCTGGATTCAATATCTCTTATGTCTTTACAACTAAGCAATTTTGCTGTTATTGATGATGACCTCTCTGAAGAAGAAATATTGTTTAAGGCAAAACAAGTCAGGGTCAAATTTGGATTTGTGTTTTCTATTCTTGACTGGAAAAACTGGAAACTGGATATTCGTGACATCCATTTATATCAAGCTTCTATAGATATTACACGGGATTTAAATGGAGAATTTGATATTTTATCAAAATTTAGTATAGATTTAGAAGATAGCCAGCAAAACATTTTTTTCGATCAGGTCCATCTTTATGACAGCGAAATTACTTTAAGGGATAAAATGATTTATTTTTATAATCAGGATGCACTGATAACCTATATAGAGGAAATTGAAGGACATATTGATATATCCGGGATACCAAAAATATCCTTTGATTTGAATGGCCGACAAAAAAATGAAAATGCCCTGCTGGCATTAAAAGGAACCTTATCATTAGAACAGATGGAATACTCTTTGGACTTTCAGCTGGAAAATGCCCAGATAAGACATTTTCAACATTATCTTGAAGTAGCTGAAGAATTCAACATAAACCAGGGTGAATTTGATTTAAGCTTAAACTTTACCTTTTCACCAGATGCAGAACCGGCAGAGATTAACTGGCAGGGAGAGGCTGAATTGTACCAGGTTACTGCAAAACCATCTTTCTTAGAAGGTATTTCTTTTAATGAAATTAACGGCTCTGTGCTTCTTTCCAAACCTGATGTCACTTTTTCTGAAATAAAAGCCCTTTATCACGGGACTCCTGTTCTACTACAAGGTTATGTTAAAACAGAACCTGTCCCCTATTTTGATTTTGATGTTGAAATTATAGATATCAACACTACCTTTATACGGGATGATTTATCAATATTTACTTCAGATTTAAAGAACTTTCCAATACAGGGAGATATCACCCTCGCAGGAAATATAAAAGGATACCAGGAAGATTTTGAACTCACTGCACAACTACTCTCAGATGAAATAGAAATAAAAAATACAATAATGCAAAATATTATTTCAGATTTTTCTTTTAACAATAAGCAGGCTGCAGTACATAATTTTACTTTCATTGACCCGGATTCAGAATCTTCTGTTTCCTTAGAAGGCTATATTGAGTTGTCCGATTCCGCTGAAGTTCCTTTTTATCAAATCTTAGTTGAAACAGAACATCTTTCTGTTGATTCCTCCCTGGTTAAGCAATTAACACTCCCGGCAAACATTGCAGGCTATATTACTGCTAATTTTAAGATAGAAAGCAACAAAGAAGATATGTCTGTCCTGAATATTTACGGTAACCTTATTGGAAATTCTTTAGTAATTGAAGAATATGCCCTTCCTGATTCTCTTAAAATCGACATTCTTTCAACAGTACGTCTCTCGGAAAGCATTATATTCATTGATGACACTGAAATTACTTACAATGAAAACCAGGCTCGATTGCAAGGCATAGTTAATTATGATGATATTGTTAAACTTGACCTCAGTTTTGAAGGCGGTATCCCGGAAATTGATGAATTATTTCAGAACATGGAAATAGATGCAAAACCGGCAGGAAGTGCAGTATTCGAAGGTGGTATTTCCGGAAACCCGGGTAACCCGGGAATTAATGCCAAAATCCAATTAATTGATTTCTCTATGGATAATTATTCAGTGGATGAAATTACCGGGAATTTTTATTACCAGAATAATATACTGGAAGTGACAGGTTTCCAGATAAAAAATAAGGATATTGCTTTTACAGGTAATGGTGATATTAGCTTTGTGGAATTAAATTCACCGGAAATCGATTTATCCTACCAGCTTGATTCCCTGAATTTTGATATATTTTCCCAAATAACAGACACTTCAATTCCACTAATAGGAACAACATCTGGTAATGGACAGATAACAGGATTCTGGCCATCACCGGAACTCTATGGAGATTTTTATTTAGAGCAGATCACTTATGATGACTATATCCTCGGGGATGGGCAGGTTGTTTTCAATCTTAAACCTGAACAACCTGTTATTCCAGAAAATATTACTCAGAACAATTTATCTGAACTGCTTAGCCGAACAGGTTATATTTATTCCCTGCAACTGGAAAATTTTGAATTACAGAATGATTTAATGGAACTATTGATAAGCGGGCAAACCCTATTAGGAAATAATAACCTTTTTTCAGGTTATATAACCTTTTCTCATGCTGATTTTACAGATGCTATAGAATATTTCTATCCGGTTGAAGATATTGGCTTCAAAGATTTTATTCCTGTTAACATTGCAGGAACTGCAAGACTTGAAGGTGACCGTAATGAACAACAGTTGAATCTTTCCGTACAATTTATATCTCAGGAACCTGGGGAATCATCCTCTTCGGGACTTGATGCAATGATAACTAAAAATGACCTTGGTTTTGCAATTACAGACCTTTATTATACTCAACCGGGAGGAGAATTTAAAGCAGAAGGATTAATTGGAATTGACAATGAATTGGATATTGATTTCCATGCTGACCAGCTGGACATATATACTTTAATCAAACTATCCGGGGCAGATGAATCTATAAATGGTATTTTAGATATACACGGTTCATTAAAAGGCACTATAGATAATCCGGAAGTATTTATAACCGCTCAGATTAATGAAGGCCAATTCCGTGAATTTCAATTTAGAAACCTGCAAAGCGATTTTTATTGGGACAGCAAAAAGAATGAAATTAATATAAATGATTTTAATGTTTTAATGGAAAATGATTACCAGATAATTGCAAAGGGGAACATACCATTGAAACCATTTGCCGCAAATACGGAAAAAGCCTTACCTGACACTGTTCAGGATTTTCCATTAGATTTCCAGATTTTGATGGAAAATGCCGATATGAAAATATTAAACCTTTTCTGGCAGAATACCTTCTCCGAAACCACCGGAAATATTAATATGGAAGTAAACCTGACAGGAACTGCAGGTAATCCATTAATTAACGGCGTAATTGCTATTAACCAGGGAATATTGACTTTTCATGATTTACCTGTGGAAGTTGAAGAAATAAATACTGCAATAGATATCAATGATAATAGAGTGGCGTTTACCCCTATCGCATTTTCATTATATGAAAACAACTTTAATATTTCAGGTGAATTTGAATTAATTGACTTTTTGCCTGAAAATATAATAATAACCATCACAAACAGTGAGGACAGGATAGTATATCAGGATATTATCGAGAGTGACATTGATTTTCTGGCAGAGATTACAGGAACACTCTTAAATCCCGAAATAAGCGGTAACTTAATTCTCTCCAACGGCAGTATAGATATTGCCCGATTACAATCTTTAGCCATGCCTGGTATGTCAATAGACACTTTCCCGGACAGTGACAGCAACTCGGACTTTTCACAAAGTCTGATAGATATAAACATTGAAATCACAGAACCTTTTTCACTTAATTTACCAAATGCTGAAATATTTATTACAGCCAATATTGCTCTGGAAGGAACACTGGTAGATCCTTCTGTACAAGGTAATGCTGTTTTAAGGAGAGGGCATATTGTATATTTTGAAAGAAGGTTTGATATCACAGAAGGACGGGCTTCTATCAATGGTATGACACTTAGCGAAATTGGTATTAATACCAGAGCCCAAACCACTGTCCAGGATGTACAAATAGCTGTAAATGTTTCCGGCAATCTTGACAATCCCCAGATTCGGTTATCCTCCCAGCCTGTGATGGAGGAAACAGAGATTATTTCCCTGCTGGCTCTCGGCAGAAACATCGAAGGTCTTTCCAGGGGAGAAATTGACGAGTTGCTTTCTCAGGAAATGATTGATATTCTATTCCAAAACATTCAGTTAAACATACTAAGACAGCTGGAAAGAGAAATATCAAGTCAGCTTGGACTGGATCTGTTTAGCCTGTCGACTGAAAATCTTTTTACTTCAGATAATCAATTATTTATTTTTGAAAATATGAATCTGGCAAATTTAAGACTGGAAATAGGAAAAAGTATTACTGAGGACCTCTTTGTAACTTATGAAACACCATTAAATTTTCAGGGAGAAAAAAGCATCAATCTTAACTACCGGTTTTCACCTGATTTTACTCTAAGTACCCAATTTGATACTTTTTCCCTGGGTAATAGTGATTATCGGTTTCAATTTGGTTTCGAAATAAACTTTTAGTAGTAAAGCTGTTAATATAATTGCAAATCATTTTTGAAAAGGTTTAAGATACATTAGAAATAATAATTTGTTTTAATTCTTATATTTTACCCCAGATATTTACAATTATAACCCCAGCCAGGGCAAACATTCCTCCTGTTAATGACAAAATAGTCGGGACTTCACCCAACCATATCCACGCAATAAATATTGCCAGTACAGGAGATAAATAAAGATAACTTCCCGCTACAGATGCAGGAACACGCGATAACACATATGCCCAGCAAACATAAGCTAAGGCTGCAGGGAAAACGCCCATATATACAATAGCCAGAGTAGTTTCCGCGGGAGCTTCTCTTATAGTCTGAAATAGACCATCAATAAATACTAATTGAAATAAGGTACCACCCCAGATTGCATATGTGGTAAATTGCAAAGGTGTATATTTTTTTAATAATGGTTTCTGAAGAACAAAGTAAAAACTGGTGCTGACAGCGGACAGAAGAATTAAAAAGGCTGCCGGTTCAAAACTGACACTGCTGCCCTCTCCCCATACTACCAGTCCTATTCCAAAAAAACTCAGCAGTACACCTGTCCAGCCCCAAATGGTTATTCTCTCTTTTAAGATAACCATAGCAAGAATAGCAGTGAATACCGGTGCAGAGGCAATTAATAGACTGGCAGAACCAGCTGTTACTCTTAATTCTCCAAAAGTGAGAGCAATATGATAAATAGTAATACCAACAAAACCAAGAATAAGTAACATAGGAATATCTTTTTTTTCCGGTAACGCCATACGGGTGATAATAGCATAAATCAATAGCACAAAAGAGGCTGTTAAAAAGCGTAAAAGGACTAAATTACCTGGACTGTAAGCAGTCAAACCCACTTTGATGCCTGCAAAGGCAGATGCCCAAAAAATAAGCGTCAATGCTACGGCAAGTAAAACTTGCAAATCAATAGTTCCTGCATTTTTTATTTTATTCATAAAATCCTTACTCATAATTTGTTTTCTGTATAAAAAGTTAAAAAAAATAGTTCTTAGCGTATTTGTCCATTACCATTGACTATATATTTATAGCTTGTCAGTTCCTGAAGACCCATGGGACCGCGTGCGTGTAATTTTTGAGTGCTTATTCCGATCTCGGCTCCCATTCCAAATTCAAAACCGTCAGTAAACCTGGTTGATGCATTTACGTAGACCGCTGCAGAATCAATTTCCTGAGTAAATTTATCGGCATTTTCCTTATTTTCGGTTATGATTGCTTCTGAATGCTGTGTTCCATATTTGTTTATATGACTAATTGCATCTTTTGTATCCTTGACTATTTTAACAGAAATAATATAATCCAGGTATTCAGTATACCAGTCTTCCTCAGTTGCCATTTTGCTTTCGGGAAATATTGCTTTCACTTTTTTACATCCTCTAATTTCAACCCCTGAGGCTGCCAATTGAGTCAATATTTCAGGCAGATATTCTGAAGCTATACTTTCAGCGATTAAGAGAGTTTCTGCAGCATTGCAGACAGAAGGCCTGCTGGTTTTGGCATTAATTATTATGTTTTTTGCCATTTCAAAATCAGCTGATTCATCAACAAAAATATGACAATTACCCAGGCCTGTTTCAATCACCGGTATCAATGAATTTTCTATTGTAGCTTTTATAAGTGATGCCCCGCCTCTGGGAATTAATAAATCAACATATTCTCTCATCTTCATTAATTCAATAACACTGCTTTTACTTGTATCCTCAATCAGTTGAATTGCATCATCAGGGGCTCCCTCTTTTTTCAGGGCTTTATTTAATACTTCCACCAATGCTTTGTTTGAATTAATCGCGCTGGAGCCGCCCCGAAGAATTACTGCATTGCCTGCCTTAAAACATAACGCTGAGGTATCAACGGTAACATTTGGTCTTGCTTCATAAATTATTCCGATAACCCCCAAAGGTACTGCTATTTTTTTTATGCAAAGTCCGTTTGGCCGCTTATTTTCTGAAATTAACCTGCCAACCGGATCAGGTAATTTGGCTACTTCCCGCAAGCCCTCTGCAATTCCAACAATTCTCTTTTCATTTAGCATTAAACGGTCAGTAAAAGCTTCTTTCGCCCCATTTTCCCTGGATATTTTAATATCTAACAAATTTTCATGTAATATATAATCCTTTTCTTTGATCAAGGTATCAGCCATACAACTTAATACTTTGTTCTTGTTTTCTGCAGAATAATTTGCCAGTTTGCTTCCGGCAATTTTTGCTTTTTTCCCAATAGATATTAAGCTTTTCATTTAATTATATGCCTCCTTTTTATCAGGTAAAAATATTGTACCTGTATTATTGCCCTTTATAAGTTCTAAAATCTGCTCCGGTTCATCTCCCTTGATAATCGCAACTGCTATACCTTTTGCTGTCGCCAGCTTTGCTGCAGATATCTTCGTTTTCATTCCACCGGTACCAAAACTGCTGCCAACCCCACAGGCATAAGATTCAATCTCATCATCTATAACTTTAACATAAGATATTTTCCTTGAATTTTTATCTTTTCGGAAATCTCCTGAATAAAGACCATCTGTATCTGAGAGCATAATAAGTAAATCAGCTTTAATTAATACTGATACTACCGCTGAAAGAGTATCATTATCTCCATACACAATCTCTTCCACAGCAACTGTGTCATTTTCATTGACTATTGGTATTACATTATATTCAAACAATGCATTGAAGGTATTGCAAGTATTATGATGGCGAACTTTATCTTCCAGGTCTTCCCTGGTAAAAAGCATCTGTCCTACCACTATATTATATTTTGAAAAAATATTTTCATATAGATGGATTAAAAGTCCCTGACCGATTGAAGCCATTGCCTGTTTTTCCGCTAATTTCCTTGGTTTTTGTTGAAGCTTAAATTTACTTGAACCCACACCAATTGCCCCTGATGTTACAATAACCACTTCTTTTCCCTGAGTATGCAAATTACTAACAACGGATGCCAATTTTTCCAGGCAAAGATAATTAATTACCCCTGAATTATTTACAATAGTCGAAGTGCCAATTTTAATAACCACTCTTTTTATTTCTTCAAAAGTTTTCATCTGTATCATAGTCATTTCCTCCTGAAAATAAAAAACTCTTAGGTCTCTAAATAGAGACGAAAGAGTTTGTCTTCGTTATACCACTCTATTGAATTTAAGTATTATTAGTACATTAAAAGTACGTCTCAAAAAATAATCTGAGATTATACTTTCCCATTGATAAAGGTTGAGGTACCTTAAAAAGCTTTTCGCTTGATATAATTTAAGGCGGGTTCAAAATATTCATTATCGGGACAAAATCTTTCACCTTCTGATTTTGTTCTCTAAACCCTGAATATTTTTACTGTTCCTTAAATATTCTATCTTCAATATAAATATTTCTTTGTATTATACAAACTAAAGCTTTTTATGTCAATCTTTAATATTTTTAAGTATCTTTAAATACCCCGGCAAATTTTTCACTAAAAATTATCTTTAAAACAATCAGTCTGAAATCTTTCTATACTTTATATTCCTGGTGTTATTAGACTTCCGGATAATGCATTCACTCTTTTCTATAAGACATACTCTTTCTTTAATCTGTCCTGAATAGATAATCCTGTCGGGGTAATTGCCAGACCTCCCTCCCCTGTTTCCTTTAAAGTTGAAGGTATGGCTTTTCCAACCAAATACATTGCATCTACAATTTC
>Ga0334899_1003590_pt1 | contig 10772 bp, 9 predicted proteins | sample GraSluR3_MG_FD_207219 | JGI IMG/M metagenome (GOLD analysis project Ga0334899, IMG submission 207219) | Sludge microbial communities from methane-producing bioreactor in Wageningen University, Netherlands - Granular Sludge_8_08-R3 | ecosystem: Engineered > Bioreactor > Anaerobic > Unclassified ... | reverse complement strand
CGTTATTCCCAGCGCGTACGATACCAACGACCCCGCCGCCGACCCGCGACCAGGCCCCACCCGAACATTCATGCTGCGTGCGTGATCGCAGAAATCCTTCACGATCAGAAAATACCCGGCGTACCCCATCTGCCGTATCACCCCCAGCTCATAGGCCAGGCGCTGCTCGATCTCCTCGGTCACCTCCTCATACAACTGCTCGATCCCCTCCCGGCACAAATGCTCCAGATACTCCTCCGGCCCGGCATGCGGCCGCGGGATCGGGAAAACCGGAAGCTTCAGCTCCCCCATCGACAACTTCAGATTACACCGCTCGGCAATCTCCATCGTATTTTCCAGCGCCTGCGGATAATCCCCCAGCACCCCCTTCATCTCCTCGGCCGACTTGAAATAGATCTGGTCCGTATTGTAACGCATCCGGTCCGTGTCCGTGATCATCTTGCCCGTCTGGATGCACAAGAGAGCATCGTGCGCCTCATAATCCTCCCGCCGCAAATAGTGGCAGTCATTGGTCGCCACCAGCGGTATCCCCGTCTCCTTGCTCACCGAAACCAGCTTCGGAAGAAGCACCTGCTCCTGTTCCAACCCGTGATTCTGAATCTCGATAAAGAAATTCCCCTCACCGAATATCTCCAGATACTCGCGCGCTGTCGCCACCGCCTCATCGGTATGCCCCCGCAGCAAGTGCCAGTTCACCTCCCCCTTCAAACAAGCGCTGGTGGCTATCAATCCCGACGAATGCTCCCGCAACAACTCCTTGTCCACCCGCGGGCGATGATAAAACCCCTCCAGAAACCCTCTGGAAGTCAGCTTCATCAGGTTCTGGTACCCCGCCTCATCCTTGACCAGCAGCACCAGGTGAAACCCGCCGTCGGGATACGCATTCGAGGGCTTCTTGTCGAAACGACTCCCCCCGGCGACATAGATCTCACACCCGATTATCGGCTTCAACCCGACCTTGGTCGCCTTCTGGTAAAACTCCACCGCGCCGAACATGTTGCCATGATCGGTCACCGCCAGCGCCGGCATCTTCATCTCCTGCGCCAGCGCCACCAGCGCATCCAGATGACAAGCGCCATCGAGCAACGAATACTGGCTGTGCGTATGCAGATGTACGAAATTCTCGCGCTTCATCGTCTGTGAACTACTCTTTCCGGTTTACTTCGTCATCATGCGGACAAAGGTGATCTCCGACATCAGCCGTCCCCACCCATTGTACGACACCACTATGGGAATCGTCAATCCCTTTCCCGGCACAATGGCCGACCGCCACAAAAAACCGGGCGGGCAACCTGTCATCACTCAGATCACCCGCCCATCATAATATGGCGGCACGAGAACGCGGCGCAGCCGGGAGAACCCTGACCGCAGACTTCTCTGCCAGTCTGACGGGCCGCCCCCACCAAACGTGCAGCATAGCCCGCAATCCTGCCAGTCTCACTATTTCCCCAACGCAAACGAATTTCGACTGACAGCGCCTGTCAGGGCTGTTGACTATTTTGCTTACAAGTCAAATGTGATATATTGAACGCAAACTTGTGACTATCATACGAGCCGATACCCGTGCCGAAAACAAGCGCCCAATACAGGCGACGGACAAGCGTTCACTCCAAACTCGTTAAGTGACTATGGCAAACAAGAAAACTGCGATAAAGAAAGGTTCAGAGAACATGGCAACCGGAACCGGAGCAGACCGAAAAAAAGCCCTTGAGGCCGCCCTGACCCAGATCGAGCGCTCCTTCGGCAAAGGCTCCATCATGCGGCTGGGCAACGGTACCGTCCTGCAGGTCGACACCATCTCCACCGGCTCCATCGGGCTGGATCACGCCCTCGGCGTCGGCGGTATCCCCCGCGGACGGGTCACCGAAATCTACGGCCCGGAATCCTCCGGCAAAACCACGATGGCCCTGCACGCTATCGCCGAGGCCCAGAAAGCCGGCGGCGTGGCCGCCTTCATCGATGCCGAGCACGCCCTCGACGCCACCTATGCCCGCGCCCTCGGAGTCGATGTCGACAACCTGCTGGTCAGCCAGCCCGACACCGGCGAACAGGCCCTGGACATCACCGAAACCCTCGTGCGCTCCAGCGCCGTCGATATCATCGTCGTCGACTCCGTCGCCGCCCTCACCCCCCGCTCGGAGATCGAGGGCGAGATGGGCGATGCCCACATGGGCCTGCAGGCCCGCCTCATGAGTCAGGCCCTGCGCAAACTCACCGCCATTATCTCCAAGTCCAAAACCGCCCTGCTGTTCATCAACCAGATCCGCATGAAAATCGGCGTCATGTTCGGCAACCCCGAAACCACCACCGGCGGCAACGCCCTCAAGTTCTACTGCTCCTGCCGACTGGACATCCGCCGCATTGCCGCCATCAAGGACGGCCAGGAAGTCATCGGCTCGCGCACCCGTGTCCGCGTCGTCAAAAACAAGGTCGCCCCACCCTTCAGAGAGACCGAATTCGATATCATCTACGGCAAGGGCATCTCCCGCTCCGGCGAGCTTCTCGATATCGCGGTCAACAACGGCATCATCGACAAGTCCGGCGCCTGGTTCAGCTACGGCTCCGACCGCCTGGGCCAGGGACGCGAAAACGCCAAGACCTTCATCGAGGAAAACCCCGACCTCTACGAGGATATCTACGGCAAGGTCCGCGTCGTCCTGGGAATGACGAAGGAGCCCGTGACAGAGACCACCACAGAAGCGGAAGCGGAGGTGTAAGGAGGACACAGAAGACACAGAATGACTCGCCCGCCTTGCACGTTCAACACGGGGCGGGACAGGCTTGACAAGGATGCCCATTACTTGTTATAGTGCATCCGAAGCAGGGTAACACACACAAACGTAGGGGGTATCCTATGACAAGAACTCTACTTGCGATCGCTCTGTTGATAGCGTCGGCTTCCGTCCAGGCCGGAATTATTCACGTTCCGGCAGATCAGCCGACCATTCAGACAGGTATTGACGCTGCAGCGGACGGCGACACCGTGCTGATTGCATCGGGAGTGTACAGCGGCGAAGGCAACGAAGGTGTCACGATCATCAACAGGCAGCTTGCCGTACACGGCGAACCCGGGACAGTCATCGGCGGTAACATGGCTGTCTTTGAGTCCCAGCTGTCTCTTCGAGAATTGCAGATCAGTGGCGGTGAGATAGGCATACTGGTCGAGGGAAATGTCCTCTCGCTGCACACTGTTGCGATAGTGGGTGCCAGCACGGGGCTCTTTTGCAATGACGTTTGGCTCTCGGCAGACAGTTGTCTGATCAGCAACAATGGGGTTGGCGCTGAGGCATTGGATGCCGGCCTTTTGGAGCTCGATTGGTGTACTTTTGAGGGTAACGGCACTGCCCTGAAGCCCTGGGGCAGCATAACCTGCCATATTACTCGTTGCGACTTCTCCAACAACGGAGCAGCCGTCAGTTGCGTTGTAACCGATGTTCAATGTGCCAATGTCATTTGCACAGGATCTGATTTCACAGATAACGGTGTTGTGTTCTCAGGGAACGCGGGAGCAACGAACTGCTCCTTCGAGGGAAACGGCATCGTCTGCATGACCAAGTGGCCATTTGGAGTTCATCTGGCAAGCTCTCTTGTGACGGGCAATGATCTCGTGGCAACGCATGGGATGATAGACGATAGACGCGTCACAGTCGATCATGAGCACCCGATCCGGGACTACATAGGGCTCGGATTCACTACCTGTGAGATTGTTGCCAATGCACGGGTGGCTAATGTCGACCCTGGGCAAGGAACCATCTGCCCAGAGGACTACGTCATCTTCCTGAACTTCAATGGGTGCCTGTTAGCACACAACACAAAAGGTATTCGCATCGGTGGATGCTCGAGTCTGTCCGTTAAGAACTGCACACTTGAGTTCAATCTCGATAGTGTGATAGTTGTCGATGGCTACAACATCAACTTTGACCCCTGGACTCCGTCTGTTTTCCGAAGCAACTTTCGCCACAACAGTGGGCCGGCTATCCAGTCCACATACGGTGATCTGCGTGTAGTAGAATGCACCTTTGTCGACAACACAGCCGCGGTGCGCGGACAAGAAGCACAGAAACTGAGTATCTCAAATACCGTGATCACTAACAACGTTCAGGCGATTGATTGCAGCGGCTTGTACGAACTGGCGATCAGCAATTCCACGATCGCCCACAACCACAGCGACGGCATCCTCCTTGCCGATGGCGCCACCAATCTCAACTTGTCGCACAGCATCGTTGCCGCCAACTCCGGAGCGGGAATACACCTTGTCGAATTCACCGGTACCGTCACAGCGCAATGCAACAACTCGTTCGACAACGCCCTCGGCAACTGGGATCCCTCCCTCGGCGACCTGACCGGCGTCGACGGCAATTTCTCCGCCGATCCGCTGTTCTGTGATCCCGAAAACGGCGATCTCCACATACACAACACCTCCCCCTGCGCCCCTGATAACAACCTCTGTGAAGCCATCATCGGCGCCCTCGGCGTCGGCTGCTATGCCCCCACCGCCGCCCTCTCACTCGACACCGTCTACGCCCTCATGGCATGGGCTATCGAACTGACCACCATCGACGTCACCATCGCTGGACCGGTCGACGGATACGCAGTGGCTGATATCGACATCCCCTCACTGCTCGTCAACAGCTCGCTCAGCCCCCTGGCACACTCTCTCGACCCGGAACACCACAGCCTGACCTTCAGCATCCGCCTGCCCACCTTCGTGTCCGGCTACGGCGTCCAATGGGGAACATCAATGAAAACCTTCGAGGTGTCCGGCCAGTTCACCGACAACCAGCCGTTCAGCCTCATCGGCAGTTTCATCTTCCGCGGGCACCGTGCCGGTGACCTTAATCTCGACGGTGCCGTAAATGTCGCCGACGTGACCCTGCTGACAGCGATTCTCTTTGACAACCATCCGGTCGATGATGGCCTGTGGCCCGACGTCAATGGCGATAACCGCACCAACGTGAGCGACCTGACCCTGCTCGTTGGACACCTGTTCAACGATGAGGCGTTGCCGACCGGCAGCTACTGACCTGCTTCCATGATATTGGGGGGGCGCCAGACCCCCCCAACACCCCCCCCAAAAGTGATTGCCCAACACCCCGGGCGGGCTGTACCTTAACCCCATGCCCACCCCCGTCGACACCACCCAGGCCACCCGCCACCTGCGCAAGACCGACCCCGTCATGAAACGCCTCATCGCCAGTGTCGGCCCGTGCACCCTCGCCCCCTCCAAAACCACCAGCTTCCACGCCCTCTGCCGCGCTATCTGCTTCCAGCAACTCTCCGGCAAAGCCGCCAGCACCATCTTTAACCGTGTCGCCGCTCTCGCCGGCCAGAAGATCCTCACTCCCGCGCGCATCCTCGAGCTGCCTCCGGCCGAACTGCGCGCCGCCGGGCTGTCGACCTCCAAGGTCGGCTTTGTCAAAGACCTCGCCGCCAAAACAGCCGACCGCACCCTGCATTTCCCCTCACTCGTCCGAAAGAGCGACGATGAAATCATCACTCACCTGATCACCGTCAAAGGGATCGGAATCTGGTCAGCCCAGATGTACCTCATGTTCGTGCTCGCCCGACCCGATGTCTTCCCCATCGACGACAACGGCATCCGCCAGGCCCTCAGCCGCTTCTATAATGTGGCCCCCGCCGACATGGCCGCTCAGGCCCCCGCCATCGCCGAAAAATGGCGCCCCTACCGAACCGTCGGCAGTTGGTACCTCTGGGCCGCCCTGAACCAGCAGACACCGGGGTAAACCCAACCAGCGGCATATCTCATTGCACGCAAACAACATAGAACTACCGTGCGCGGCAGGCGTCCCGCCTGCCCGATAACGACATAACACAATACCGACCGAATTCACAACCCACAAATCAATAATATTCACACACATTGCTTAAGTTTCTTGATATTTATCTAAACTTTCTTAATATTACTGCGTACAATTGGCCAAACGAAAGGCTCTGCGACCATGACCACAACCATACACGACTGGAACAAACTCACCCAAATCACCGGCGGCGAATCCATTCTCATCGAACGTATCCGCCTTCAGGCCTCAGGCCTCACCATCAATGGCGCCTTCCGCCTCCCGCCGCTGGCCGAACTGACCTACGAGGACCAGGTCTTCGTGGCCGCCTTTGTCAAATGCCACGGCTCCATCAAACAGATGGAGAAATACTTCGGGATCTCCTACCCGACCGTCAAGAACCGCCTCAACAAAATCGGCGAACAACTCGACTTTGTCGATGTCTCGGTCGACATCTCGACCGACACCTCCGAGCCGGAACCGCCTCGGCCAAAGCGCGCGGACATTCTGGACCAACTCGAAAAGGGAGAGATCACCCCCGATCAGGCCATTGAACTACTCAAAACCAATAAAGGAGAATAGCCATGTCTTCCGAAAAGCGAAGAATCCTGAATCTGCTCGCCCAGGGCAAGATTTCCGCCGATGAGGCCGAGCGCCTCCTTGATGCGGTCAGCGAGCCAGCAACCCCGGACCAGCCCGAACAACCCGGCCGGGCCAACGGCAAGTGCCGCTTCTTCTGCGTGAAAGTCGATCCCAAGGACGGCCACAGCCACGGCCGCCACAAGGGCCAGATCAATATCAAAATCCCGCTGGCCCTGATGAAAGCCGGAATCAAGCTCGGCTCCGTGCTCCCGGGCGGCGCCAAAGATCGGATCGAGGGCCACCTCTCCGACCACGGCCTTGACCTCAAAAAGATGGATATCGACGAGCTGGTGCGGGTCCTGCAGGAAACCGGCATCGACATCGACAACGAACAAGAGTCAGTACGCATCTACTGCTGCTGACAAGGAGCCCCAATGACAGACAAGAGCCAGTGGGAGAAATTCTTCGACGCCCATGCCACGAAGTACGACCGGGAGGTGTTCGCCCAGAACACGGAGGACGAAATCACGTACCTGATCGACGTGCTCGCTCTGCCGGCCGGCGCATCGATCCTTGATATCGGCTGCGGCACCGGACGCCACACAGTCGGACTGGCAAAGGCCGGCTACCGCATGACCGGGGTTGACCTGTCCGCCGGCATGCTCGCCCAGGCACATCAACGCGCCCAAACAGCAGGCGTGGCCGTCGAATTCATCAAGGCCGATGCCTCCCGATGGCGCGCCAGGACCCCCTTCGATGCCGCCATCTGCCTGTGCGAGGGCGCCCTGTGCCTGATGACCGAGCACGATGACCCGTGGGAGCGCGACGAACGACTGCTCGCGAACATCTACGCCTCGCTCAAACCGGGCGGGACGTTGATCATCAATGCCCTCAACGGGTACAAGATCATACGCGAATCGACTCCAGAGGACATTGCCTCAGGCAAGTTCGACCCCGTCACCATGATCGAGCGCGGCGACGCCGTCACCGATACGCCCAACGGTGCCACGCTGACCGGCGGCCTCGAACGATGGTACACACCGCCGGAGTTCGTCCGCATGCTCCGCCATGCCGGATTCGATATCCGCCATGTCTGGGGCGGCACCGCCGGCAACTGGCGACAACAGCCACCCGACCTGAACGAATACGAAATCATGGTAATCGCAAACAGAAAGGATTAGGCGAAGGCTCCGGCCCTGCCGTCACCGAAAGCGACAGCAGCAGCCGACACAAGCTATTCCGTTGCGTTGCCAGTCGCAACCGCATACCTTGCACAAACAACAGCTTGCCTCAAGAAAACCGAGAGGAGAATCACATGGACTGCCACGACTACAAAAAAGGCGACGTTTTCGTATGTCCCGATTGCGGCCTCGAGCTGCAGATAATCACAGAGTGCAAAAACGCCACCAATGAGTCCGAAGACTGCGTCTGCCACGATGAATCCCAGCCGCATGCCTGCACCATCAGTTGCTGCGGCAGAGAATTGCAGCGCAAATAGCAGATTGCAGGGGAATACGCGGATACACCCGGTCTCATTATCCCCTTGCTTTTTGCCCGGCTGTCTCGTTATTTCTTCAGAGCACAGCCGACCTTGACAAAAACAAGACGCAAGGCTGCGGCGGGTTTGCGCGTGATCAATGCTGGTGACAGGTGGCATGAAGACATCATGACTGTCAGCAGATAACAAGAGGATGTTCCGATGAAGTTTAATGATGAACTGCAGGGCAATATAGTCACCTTCGAGGTGTCCGGGAAGATTATGGGCGGCGACGAGACGGCGCTGTTCCACGGCACGATTCACGAATACCTCGACAAGAACAAGAAGAACTTCATAATCGACCTGAGCAAGGTTGACTGGATGAACTCCGTCGGCCTCGGCATGCTGATCTCTGCCCTGACGACTGTCAAGAACGCCGGCGGGCGGCTGGTGCTGGCCAATATCGACAAGATCGAGTCCATCCTGACCATCACCCGGCTGATCACGGTCTTTGAGCACTACGACAACCGCGAAGAAGCCCTCAAGTCGTTCCAGTAAACAAGCCTATTTCATCGCCGCAGTTGTAACCCCGCGCCACCAACAGCGCGGGGTTTCCTTTCCCCCTCCGACCAGAACCGCCCGCTCTCGCAGATGGCACCCGGCTGCCCGTGCCCCGGATGAAACCAATATCCCGGTTGCTCGTAAGAGTTGACCATGCGAGCCATATTCCTGACCATAACCGCCTGCCTGCTGCTGCTCACGACGGCCATAGCTGAACAGCCCGTTCACGCCGAGGCCCAGCCCGGTGAGTTCCGGCCCGTGTTCAAGCCACACCTGACAGTGCAGCGAACCGACCATGCCATCCTCATCGATGGCGATCTGGCCGATCCCGGCTGGAGCTCCGCCGCCCGGGCAACCGGTTTCGTCGAGGTCAGACCCGGCGACAATACCCCGCCGGCAAACCGATCAGAGGCCTGGATCACATATGACGACCACCACCTGTACGTCGCCCTCATCGCCTGGGACGACCCGTCCAGAATCCGTGTCAGCCTCACCGACCGCGACCAGATCTTCGACGATGACTACTTCGGCATCATGTTCGATACCTATGGCGACCTGGCCTGGGGATATGAACTCTTCGTCAACCCGCTCGGCATACAGGGCGACTTCCGAATGACCCGCGGCAACGAGGACATGAGTTTCGATATTGTCTGGAAATCCATGGGGCAGGTCACCGATTCCGGCTACCAGGTCGAGATCGCGATCCCCTTCGCCAGCCTTCGCTTCCCGGACACGCAGAAGCAAACCTGGCGCGTGAACTTCTGGCGCGATGCACGGCGAGATGCACGCTACAAGTATAGCTGGGCGGCTCAGGATCGCGACAACCCCTGCTTCGAGTGCCAATGGGGTACTATCGATGGCATCACGGGCATCTCACCCTCCAGTAACCTGGAGATACTGCCCAACCTCATTACCTCTCACTTCGGCCAGCGCTCCGATATGAGCAACCCCGACAGCCGCTTCGAATTCGCCGACCCCGAGGCCGAGCTGTCGCTGAACCTGAAGTACGGGCTCTCCTCGAACGCCACCGTCGAGATGACCTTCAATCCCGATTTCAGTCAGGTGGAATCAGACGCCGGGCAGATCACCGCCAACACCACCTTTGCCCTCTGGTTCAACGAACGTCGCCCCTTCTTCCAGGAAGGCAGCGAGCTGTATAACACCCGGATCAATGTCGTCTATACGCGCTCTGTCAACGCTCCCGCCATCGCCGCCAAGTTCAGCGGCCGCATGGGCCGCACCAGTATGGCCTACCTGACCGCCTGGGACGAGCAATCGCCGGTGCTCGTGCCACTGCCTGAGCGCAGCCGCGTCTTTGCCGGAGGCAAGAGCCTCGTCAATATCGGCCGCATCAAACAGACTATGGGCGAGTCCTCGCACATCGGGCTGCTGCTGACCGATCGACGCTTCGAGTCCGGGGACGCCGGCGGGAGTGTCGTCAGCGCCGATGCCCTCATTCGCCTGAACCAGAACTACCATCTGATGATGCAGACCGTCGTCAGCCACACCCGGGAACTCAACGATACCAGCATCTCCTCCGGCGCCAACGACCTGCGCTTCGATCGCGGCCGCCGCACAGCCGCCTTCGATGGCGAGAGCTACTGGGGCCACGCCACCTATGTGTCCCTCGGGCGCGGTGGACGCTACTGGAACTTCGATATCGACTATACCGAACTGTCCGCCACCTTCCGCGCCGACAACGGGTTCATCATGCGCAACGATCAGCGTGTTGCCGAAGCCTCGACAGGACTAACATTCCGCCCCAACCAGAAGGCTCTGCTCACCTGGGAACCCTCGGTACGGATCGGCAGAATCTGGGAACACGACGGCCGGTTTCGCGATGAATGGCTCGTGCCGGCCATCTGGCTGGAACTCGCACGGCAGACAAGCATCTTCGCCAACTATCTTACCAGCGAGGAAAACTTCAGCGGACGACTCATCAAGGGCATCAGCCGCTTCCACTTCGAAACCAACACCGCCTTCTCCGAGACAATTAGAGGCGGCTTTTTCTACGGCGAAGGCAGAACCCTCTACCGCGATTTCAACAACCCCAGACTCGGCTACACTCACGACTTCGGATGCTGGCTGACCGTCAAACCGTGGAAACGCCTGCTGATTCAACCCAATTTCCGACTGGCCAGAATGGACGAACGCGACTCCGGGGAAGAGATCTACAACGCCTTCATCCTTCGCACGCGCCTCAACTACCAGTTCACCCGCAACCTCTTCGTGCGACTGATCATCCAGTACGACGATTTCGGCAAGAACTTCTCGGTGGAACCGCTGCTGACCTATCGCATCAACCCCTTCTCCCACTTCTATGTCGGGTCAACCCAGAACTATCATGCCGACTG
>Ga0334899_1003583_pt1 | contig 10796 bp, 9 predicted proteins | sample GraSluR3_MG_FD_207219 | JGI IMG/M metagenome (GOLD analysis project Ga0334899, IMG submission 207219) | Sludge microbial communities from methane-producing bioreactor in Wageningen University, Netherlands - Granular Sludge_8_08-R3 | ecosystem: Engineered > Bioreactor > Anaerobic > Unclassified ... | reverse complement strand
CCGTGTTTGGCCGCCACACCACCCGCTCGGCCAGCTTGCTCCAGGCGGCGAACTGCTCGCGGTGGGTGGTTCCCGACGTCGAGCCGCGATCGACGAGATGCGTGCGGCCGAAGAAATTGGCAACGCTGACCATGATCACGTTATCGTCCGGACGCGCCTCGATCGGGGCCGGCCGGGAGTGGCCATAGGAGAGCATTTGCACGAAGTAGTCCCGGCCGGGATAGCGCTGCTCGAGCAGCCGGCCGAGCCGGTTGGCGAAGGTCACGTGGCGATCGGACAAAGCCGGACGCTCCTCGCGATGCTGATGCCAGTGGAACGACCGCCGCTCGCCGTCGGGATGGTCCCACGCCGTGCAGTTCTCGCAAACACAATGCCCGCTGTACCAGCCGTCGTTGGGCGACGCGTTGAAGACGGTGCGCGTGGGGTCTTGGCGCAGTTGCTCGTCGACGTCGGCCAGCCACTGCTTCCACACCGCCGGGTTCGATGGGCACAGCTTGGCGTATTTCGCTTGGGGAAAGCCGCTGCGCGTGCCGTCCGGCTGCAGGGCGAACAGCTCGGGCTGCGTTGCGTGAAACCGCTCCCACCAGTCGCCGAAGGCGTGCCCGCCGCTGATCTCCAGCGAGTCGAGCTGCAGGCGCTGGCGCCGCGTCCAGTCGTGCGCCCGGCCATAGCCCCGGTTGCCCAGCCGCGAAAACGTAAACACCCCACCCCGGCTGCGAATCGGCGGATGGTAGCGCCGCTCGAACGGCGAAAAGGCGATCGTCGTCTGCCTGGCGACATCCTCGCCCAGCTCGCCCGGCCACAACCAGCGCACGCCGAGATGCTCCTGCAAAAAGGTGTAGACCGCGTTCGCGGTTCCGTATTCGCGCTGTTTGCCCACGATCTTCTCGTCGATGCCCTCGACTTCCCGATGCTCCGGATCCCAGCGGTCGCGTCCCGCGACGACCAGGTGCTTCGCATTGGCGGCGATCAGGATTTCCTCCGGCCGTGCCAGCTCGAAGTCGAGCGCGGGAAAAAGCTCGGCCACCTTCGGCTGAAACCCGACCCAGATCGCCCGCTCGGGAGGCGGCTTCGGTTCGCCTTCGATTACGGTCGGCTTCGCGCCGCTGATCCTTTCGATGTATTCGGCCAGTTCGTCGGCCGCCCGGCGCGTGTACGGCGGCGCGCCGCCGAACACCACAATCGGCGCCCGGCTCACGCCGTTCTCGACCAGCACCAGCTTGTCGCCCTCGCTTGGGGAGTCCGGCCCGCCGCCGCGCCGAGCGGCCGGCCGCGCCGAGCCCAACAGCGCCGCGGCAACCGGCACAAGCCCCGCGCCGGTCCCGGCCGCGGCGAGCGTCCGAGTCGCTGTCCGCCGGGGCGTCGCGCGGCCGTCCGTCGCCTTTGCTCCGCTCTGGGCTACAGGGCTCGGTGAAAGCCCGCAGCCCGGCGGCTCTGCCCCCGCGTCGCCGGGAGCCAGGTAGTCGGGATAGCGCCAGGGAGAGCTTTGGGGACGAACGTAGGGCTTTTCGAAAGAATCGTGCTCGGCCGTGAGCCGTCGCAGCTTTTCGGGATCGGCCAACGGGTCGGCGGTTTCCCTTTGCCAGCCGCGAAGCGCCGCCAGAAGCCGCTCCTTGACTTCGGCCAGCTCCGGATCGTCGGCGCGGTTGGTGTGTTCGTGCGGGTCGGTCTTCAGGTCGTAGAGTTCCACGGGCGGGGCGTCGTACCACGTCCGGTAGGCTTCCCGCACCCGCTCGGCGGCGGCGGCCACCTGGGCGGCCGCGACGTACGGGCCAAGGCGCGGTTCCTCCAGGCGGCTGCAGGTTTCGGCCACCGGATTCGCCCGGTCTCGCAGCAGATTGACGATCGCCTTGTACCGCTCGTCGCGCACCGTGCGCTGCGGGAAATAGAGCGGAGGGTAGTGCCCGTGGTACTCGGTGAACACGTACCGCCGCCACGAATCGCCGCCGCGCACGAGCCGCAGCAGCGAGCGGCCCGGCAGCTCGGGCGGCACTTCGGCGCCGGCCGCTTCGAGAATCGTCGGCACCAGGTCGAGCGTCGTGACCAGCTCTTCCCGCACGACGGGCGCCTTGCCCGTCGATTCGGCGTGCCGCGTGCGAAGCCCCTCCCGCGCGGCGGTGATCGACTCGGGAAAGCGGACCAGCAGCGGCACGCGCAGTCCCGATTCGTAGCTGCTCAGTTTGCCGCGCGGGAACTGCGCCCCGTGGTCGCCCAAATAGATGACCAGCGTCCGATCCGCCTTGCCCGATCGGTCGAGCGCCTCGATGAGCATCCCGATGCCGTCGTCCAGCCGCAGCAGACAGTTGTAGTAATCGGCCTGCTGTTGGCGCAGGTGCGGCGTGTCGAGCCCGATCCACGGCAGCGGCGCAACGTCGCCGGCTCCAAGCGGCGTCGCAGGCAACCCCGCCTGCTGCCGGTGAAAGGGCAGATGGGCATCGGCATAGTTGACCATCAAAAAGAACGGCGCGTCGCCGGCCGAGATGAACGCGTCGGCCGCCTCGGCCACCCGGCGCACGTCGCGCCGGGAAAACGTGTTGTACGCCGACACGTTCGGACGGTCGTCGAAGGGAAACGCCGACTCCGGATTGACGTGCAGCTTGCCGATCAACCCCGTGCGATAGCCGCGGGCTTTCAGCCGGCCGACGACGTTCGGCACGCCGTCGAACTGGCGGTAATGATGCGTGGCCAGCCCGATCTGGCCGTTCTGGTGGGGGTAGAGCCCGGTCAGCAGCGCGGCGCGCGATTCGCTGCAACTGGCCGTGGCGACAAAGGCCCGCTCGAACCGCACTCCCTCGGCCGCCAGGCGATCGAGGTGCGGGGTGCGCACGAAGGGGTCGCCGTAGCACGACAGCTCGGGCCCGTTGTCTTCGGAGGTGATCAGCAACACGTTCGGCGCCGCTTGGGCCGACGGAGCGACGGCCGCCGCCTCCGTCGCCAGCAGCAATGCGCAGGTCAGCAAACGTTCCATGACTTCTCCCGGTGTTTCCACTTCACCAACACGTGCCCGGCAGGCGGCACGTGCCACCACCACGTCGGGCCGACGTCGCACTTCTTGCCGATGCAAGCTCGCGACGATCCACGCCGGTCCGAGTCACTTCGTCGCGCCGGGCTGCGGCGCGATTTCGGCGGCCATGTCGATCAGGGCGTCGAGCATCTTCTCCGAAGCCCGAGGCTCGAGGAAATTCGTGCCCGGCCAGGTCTCGTAGCCGCCCCATTCGAAGTGCCGCGGCGTAGGCAGGTAGCCGATGTAGCCGTGAGCCAGCGAGACCATGAAGGCGTGGGGCAGCGGGCTGCGCCGCTTGAACGCCAGGCCGATTTCCGCGAACGTCTCGCAGGGGCTCGTGCCGATGCAGACGTCGCCGATTCGCAGCGTTTGCAGCGGCACCAGGGCGGGACCCGTGGCCTCGGCAAGCAGTTGGACGCGGCCCGCGTAGCTCAGCGGCCGGACAAACTCCGGCTCGGTCGCCCATTTCGCGCCCACGGGCACGTGCCCGCTCGGAAGCCGCGGCGCCCGGGCCTCGACGTCCGCCGCCCACTCCAACAGCTCCGGTTCGACGGTGCGCCAGGCGATCTCGGCCTCTCGGAATCGGGCATCCAAAGGCGCGCCGTCCTTCCAGGCCATTTCGGCCAGCGCCGCGTTCACCTTTCCCGCCAGGTCTTCGGCCACCTCGCGCATCCGCTCGTATGCCGCCGAGCGTGGCCGCGCCTTGCGACGATCGACATTGTTGATGTCGCCGCTCGTGCCGTTGGCCAGCATCGCCACGAACGGCGGGTCGCCGTCGCCGTCGGGCTGCAAACGCTTCAGGGCTTCGCAGAACACCCCATAATAATCGGCCGAGATGTGCGCCCGGCCGGTTCCGCCCACGTAGTGCAGCGAGTACGCCGAGTACACGGCGATCGGCCGGCCGCCCGGCTCGCGCACCGCGAGGATCGACATCGTGGGATCCGTCGGCCCGGCCGGCTCGATCAGATCGGGGCTGCCGACCGGCGGATTCATCCTCACCTTGTCGAGCTTTCCGAAGGGGTTGGGCGGTACGGAGCCCTCGCGCATGTGCCAGCGGCGATTGTGGACGTGCTCCGGCACGTCCACCGCGGCGAAGCCGATCTGGGCCGGCCGCAGAAGATGGACCGCCCGCCGCACGCCGTCGGCGATCCGCCGGGCCACGAACCGCTGATAGTCGTCGAGCACCTGCGCGTTCGCGTAGCGGTTCTTGCCGAGGGCGGTGCCCGCCGAATGGGTGTGGGTGGCCGAGATCAGCACGTTGTCGGGTGCGATTCCCGTCGCTTCCTCGATGAGCCGACGCGCCTCGACGCTCACGCTCCGGTGCAAACCGAGCAGGTCGCACACCACCAGCGCGAGCCGGGTCTTGCCGTCGTCCAGCACCAGGCATCGCGCGTACAATTCGTCGTGCACGTGCTCGGCCGGATAAGGCGCGAAGCCGCCCACGATGAGCGTGCCCAGCGGAGGAGTGATGTTGCTCGTCGCCGCGCCCGCCTCGAGCGTCGGCGCGCCCGCCGCGAGCACCAGACTGACGATCCAAGGGAGGGAACTCATGGGTCTTTCTCCTTCCAGCGAAGCGATTCCCCGTGACCTCTTCACGGGGTCGAGGTCGCCCACGACGGGCTCATTCTACCACCCCCGACCCGCCGCCGGTAGAACGCGGCCGCGCCGCGCGGGCGAACGACCGTCGAACGGCTGGTTGCCGGATGGTGCCATTTGCGATGCGACCCTCCGCCCGTTCGCGGCAGCTCCGTGCATCCCAACGCGGCCAGCTTTCGGGCCACCTCGCGGTATGTCATGGGCTACCCACCAAGGTTTCCGTCCAAAGCACCTCGCCGGGCGCAGGAAGAAAGATGGCGGCGGGCAATGACCGCCCCTGCTCCGTATACAGCTCGACGACCGCCTCAAACGCATCGCGGACGTTCGCGTGCGCTTCGTCAAGACTATCGCCCTCGGTAAGCAGCTCCGGCAACGCCGGAGACGTGACGGTGTAGCCCCCCTCCGGTTGCGGAGTAAACACCAGCGGAACACGGTGCATCACGCGACGGATCCTCCAACCGACGCGGCGCTTCGCGAAACGAAAGCAGCCTTTCCACCGCTCAACGCTCCTTGCGCACCAGTTTACTGGCGTTGCGCGCGTTCCACAACGCCTTCCAGACGCAGTGCCGGTCAAGGGACACGCCAGCCCGCGTGAGGAACTGCGAGGAGAGCCGCTCGAATTCCTCGGCGTATGGGAGATCGTCCAACGCGCAGTGCGCCTCGGCGTACAACTCCGGCAGCGCGTCGATCTGCCAATCATTCAGGTCCAAATGCGTCCTCATTGAAGCGTCCTCTGTGCCGCCGAACGAACTGCGATCTATCCGGCTCAGGAGGAGACGGATAGATCGTGCGTTGAACTTTGCCGCTTCGCAGAAGCGGTTGCCCGTGGGAATTCAATTGGGGAGGGTCGTGCAGGGATGGCTCCGGGCAGAGGCATAAGCCCCGCGTCGCCCTTGGAATGAACGGGGCAAGTGGGTCGGGTTGTCGGCAGGGTGGCACGGACGAGAGGGGTAGAGGAAATGTGTGCCACTGGCTTTGCCGGTGCCGAGGGCGCGTGGGCGCTGCGTCGTCGAGATGGCGGACCTGCGGCATCGTACGCGGCGCAGGGGACGTTCATTCTGCGGAGCCTGAGAAAGGGCACTCGCAGAGCCAGTGGCACACCTCGACAGTGCCACCCTGCCGCACGTTCGGGCCTGCGGGAGCCCCGGGGCACCCCCCCGGGGCCACCCGGTCCGGATTCCGATGGTTCTGCCTACTCGGCTACCGTCTCACGGCGCTCTGACCCCAAGGGCACATTGTCCTCACCAGTCGTGGCCCCATCGCTATTGTCCATAAGCCGTGCGATCTTCCAAGCGCCTCCGGGCTCACGCCTCACGATAAACAGCGACTTCCCGGCGACCTTCATCGGCTCGCCCCCAGCCTTCGGGGTCGCCGTCAGCGTATAGGCTGACCAAAAATATCCCATGTCGCCAGACGCCACGACTTCCTTCACCGTGCCCTCACTCTGGAAATCGAATTCCTTCAACACCGCCTCATACAGTGGCCGAATGGCATCCTTTCCGAGGACAGCGGGCTGATCCTGTGGCATCAACACAGGCTCGTCCGCGTAGAGGGAAAGGAGCAAATCCGCATCGCCAGCAAGCCATCCGGAGCGCCAAGTCTCGGCAAGTTGCTTGATCGCCTCGATGTCCTCGTTCTGCTTCTTCATCGTGGAGTCTCGTATCGAATCATTCTGTTCTGCGCAGCCTGCCAACGCCAGGACCATGACGATTGCGAACCTTCTGACGGACTGCTTCATTTCGCCAAACGACAACGATCACGCAATGGCCGCCGAGCGATCATCCACCCGGTTCCGACGCGATCAGCCACTCGCGCGCGTCGTCTGGTACGCCGCGATTCCGCCCTAAAGCATCGAAGGACTTGGGTTCTCGAACTCGGTATTCAGCATGAACTCGCGAAAAGTCTCGCTCGGCTGCTCTAGTTCCGACGGAGCAAGCAGGACAAGCGTTACGATATCCGCCTGGGTTGACGGTGGCAGTCGGTCGATGAACGGTTCAACAATCTCATCGCGCTTTTCACGCGATATTGACTCGAACCGTTTGTCAATCACTCGAACGCGGAGGGACGCGGAGTTGTATCGATACGCATCAACCCGTTCCAGGCCGGCGTCGCGGAGCTTGTCTTCGACCATCCGGGATTCATCCGTCCGCTTGTTTTCCCAGTTCGACACTTGTTTCGTTGTCATGATAATTGACCTTTCACCCAGTTACGGATTTCGACGCAAGTCCGAAGGAAACCTCTCGTTTCGCCTCGATTACGCCGTCCCGTTTCATAACGCAAGTCGGTCGTCCAATCAAATCGCCGCATTCGTTTGGCCAAGTCTGGAGTCAGGCGAACGCCCAGTGTTCGCAGCTCCTGGAACAGTGTTTCCAGTTTATGCATTGTAGCTCCCGAGGAGATTCGGAGCAATGTGTCGGGCCGGTCAGCGGGGGCCGTCTTTTCGAGGATTAAGGCCTTGAGCGAGCATTCTACTGCATAGCCGGCAACGTACTGCGCATCGAGCGTCAAGTCGGCGGAAAGCAACGCTTCCGCAGCGTTAAGGCGTTGCTCGGCAACCTTCAGGAAGTCGTGACTCGTCTTGGGCTGCATCCGTTCACATCGAAAGTGATGGCAAGTTCCAGCGGCGAACGGCAAAGCTAACCGGGCGGCGGACCATCAAGAAGACGCCCGAATCACCGAAAACCTCTCCAGTAGTGTAAGCGTTGAATCGGCGACAATGTAGCCGCTCCGGTTCACCGACTTGTTAGCCGCCGTCCGCTCAAGATTGATTGCGCAATTCACCAAACACAAATCGTAGCCAACCGGCGGAAAAGCCGTGCGACTGATGCAAGAGCATCTCGACGTACTCTTCGGTGGGCTGCTTATTTGGCATGATGGATTCAGAAACGTCTTCGGGACGATATTGCGTTGCCGCCGTCAACGGCAGGTACAGGCAGCGAAACTGTCGCAACTGTCCGAAATGGACGAGTTCGTCACGATACTCGATGGCGTCGTCAATCCAAGAATTCTTCGCCTCATTAATGAGCGCCGCCATATTTGTCGCTGTTTCAGTGTGCTTGGCACCGAGGTTTTGCAGGTCCTTCAGGACGTTCTTGCCCTTGTCGCTGAATGTCTTAACGGATCGACGAAACGCGATCGAGTAGAACTGTGCCAGCGAGTCCAGAAGACATTTTGTTTGAGTGAGAAGACCCTCGATGTGTGCGACAACCACGTGATCTCGAAACTCCACAACAAGAGTCTTTTCGGTGGCCACCCGACGATGCTGATCGGGGTTCGTTTCGAGATCCGCGGCGAGATCGGCCAACATTGCGGGCAGATTGTCGCGTCCGAATGACACTCGGTCCATTATGCTTTTTACATGGAATCGTGAAATCTCTAGTTTTGACGATACGTCGTGGAACTGATTGCCGACCCGATGATTCTTGCGACGCGTTTCGAGGTCCGTTACGTCAGATACTTGACGCGCTAGGTGCTCGAATGCCGGTGGATTCAGTACCGGGTGAAACCATTGCCCGAGATATGTTGTTTCTTCTTCGCACACGCGATAGACCTTTGGCGGCTAACGTGAAGCGTTTTATCGTGTCGTCGCGCAGCGATGACCGATAAAACGCCGTTGAACTTCGCCGCGGAGCTTGGTGCGGCATGCGGCCTGCTACTTGGAGATTCTATCAGACGAGCCGAGGTGCGAGAAGCAGTTTTGGGCGACTGAAAGGGGGTGCCGGGCTCCCGAAGCGAGCCCAGGGCGCGCGGTTGTGGTGTCGCCCGGGGCAGCAGGGCACGGAGGCGCGGACGGGCTGAGTGAAAACGGATATACCGCCCGATCCAATGCACGTAAGCCTTTGCGGTGCTTCGAGCGTCGTGCCCCACCCAAAAGATCTCCACCACGCGATGATCGAGCCGGGGCGTGGGACGTTCAGGAAACAGGCCCAGCCGCGATCGGCGGTGGCGGTTGGCTGTGGTCATGGCCGCGGTCCGCATAGAACGATCCCGACGCCCCTATTCTGGCAGTCTCCGGGCCGCGAGACAACCAGTACATGGCGATCTGTAGCAAACCCTTTTACGGCAACCAGTTGCGGCAATTCCCGCCGGCTACTCGCGAAAGACTTCCGGCCATTCTTACGAATTCGGCCCTCGGCCGGAAATAACAGAAAGGGCGGGCATGGTGCTCGCCCGCACGATTCTCTTCTGTCGACGGCGGGGCTCGCCGGGGTCCCTTTCGGACCCCAAAGCGGACAATCCGAACTTCGGCCGGGTATGTAATCAATAGGGGGCGGTCGTTGCCCGCGCTCCGATCTCGGTTCCCGCCAGACAGCGTTGCCGGTCGCCAGGCGAAGGTCGTTGTGGGCCCCCCACTCTCAGGAGAAGCCCATGCGCCCCGTCGACGACCCCGGCCAAATGACCGCCGAGCAACGACTCGGCGAAGTCGCCGCGATTCTCGCCCGTGAGCTGCACAACCTGCCGCTGGTCATCGCGGTCAAGTGCAAGAAACGCCAGGACACCGGCGAGGTGACCAACGAAGTGAAGGGCTACGCCAAGCGCGAGTCGGCCGTCGGCCAGCCCCAGCAGGCCCCCGTCCATGACCAGACGCCCCCGTGGGCGAGATAGGAGGTAACCGTGCGAGTGACCATCGCAGTAGCCGTGTGCGTCGTGATCCACGACGATCGCGACCCTCTCGGGCAGGCCGTCGCCTGCCGCAATCCCCTGGATGATCTCATCGAACGCTTGCGTCAGGAGATGCAGCACGGGCGCGGGTCGATCGAGTGGAGGGAGCCCTATGGGGCGCAAGTCGCGTGACAAGGGGGCGTCGGGCGAACGGGAGTTGGCTCGCGAGCTCTCCCGGCTGCTGGGCGTCGAGGCCCGCCGTGGTTGCCAGTACCACGGCGGGCCCGGCTCGCCCGACGTAGCGGCCGACATCCCCGACGTCCACATCGAGTGCAAACGGAGCGAGCGGCTCCGATTGTACGAGGCGCTCCAGCAGGCGATCGACGACGCCGGCGCAAAGGTGCCCGTCGTTGCCCATCGCCAGAATCACAAACCCTGGGTGGCCATCGTCCGGCTGGACGATCTCCCGAAGCTTGCCGTGCAGATCTACTTGACGCTGGCGGAAAATGCGTAGCCCATGCAGTTGCGACCCTATCAGCAAGAGTCCATCGACGCCGTCTACCGGCACCTTCGCGAGCGCGACGACAACCCGTGCGTGGTACTTCCCACGGGGTGCCACGCGGCGGGCCATCCCATCCTCATGTTCGACGGAACGCTCAAGCCGGTCGAAGATGTCCGCGTTGGTGACCAAGTCATGGGCCCGGATTCCCGGCCTCGGAACGTAAAGGCCCTTTGTCGCGGCGAAGATGATCTCTTTCAGATCATTCCCCGAAAGGGCGAGCCGTTTATTGTCAATGGCGATCATGTCTTGTCCTTGGTTTGCACAACGGAGGGGAAGCAGTTTCCGAGCAGCAAGCAAGGCGGAGAGATCGACAATATCTCAGTGCGAGAGTATCTCGGCAAGTCTGAATACTGGAAACATCTTCGGAAGCTCTACCGTGTGGCGGTCGAATACTCCCTTCCGCGAGACTTGCCGATACCGCCGTACATCCTTGGGCTGCTACTCGGGGACGGCTCCTTGAGGATAAACGTCGAACTGACAACAGCGGATCGCGAGATTGCAGACGCCTGGCATGACTATGCCGACGTGCTTTCCTGTGACATTGTTGCTGACGACCGTGGCGGCCGTTGCCCGACATACACCCTTCGACGTTCCGCAGGCAAGTACAACTACGTCCTCAATTCTCTTGCCGCCTTGGGGCTGATGGGATGCGACTCCGCACACAAGTTCATTCCGTATGTGTACCTGACGGCTGATCGGGGGCAACGACTCCAGCTTCTGGCGGGCCTGATGGATTCTGATGGCCATTTGCACCGAACCGACTTCGACTACATCACGAAATCGAAGGAGCTCGCATCAGACCTTGTTGTGCTGGCCCGCAGTCTCGGTTTTGCCGCGCACTGCACGGAGAAGTATTGCAGTTGCCAGACCGGGGCTGGCGGCTGGTTCTTTCGTGTCTGCATCTCAGGGAATAGCCAAGACATACCGTGCCGCCTTCCTCGCAAACAGTCTCCACCCCGCAGACAGAAGAAGTCCGTCTTGAGGGAGGGGTTCCGAGTCAAGCCCCACGGCCGTGGTGCCTATTACGGATTC
>Ga0334899_1003580_pt1 | contig 10801 bp, 6 predicted proteins | sample GraSluR3_MG_FD_207219 | JGI IMG/M metagenome (GOLD analysis project Ga0334899, IMG submission 207219) | Sludge microbial communities from methane-producing bioreactor in Wageningen University, Netherlands - Granular Sludge_8_08-R3 | ecosystem: Engineered > Bioreactor > Anaerobic > Unclassified ... | reverse complement strand
GCCGCCGAAACGGCCGTCAAGTACGACCTGCGCCACATCGAGTTCGCCGTGATCCACGGACAGTACTTCATCCAGGCCATGGGATACGAACCGGGGATCTCGCTCCAGTCGAACCCTCGGGCCCTCCGGCGATACTGCGATCGGATGGGACTGTCGGTCTCGCAGATCGACGGGTCCTATCCCCTCATGGGCCCCGACGGGTCGACCTTCGGCGTCCAGTACGTGCAACAGTCGATCCGCTTTGCCGCCGAATTGGGCTGCCCCATGGTCGACACGGTCGACGGCGCCTTCGAAATCGAAGGGTTCAGCAAGGAGGAGGTCTTCCGCATCACCTGCGACAACTACCGGCAGTGCCTCGCCTGGGCCGAAGACTACGGCGTCATCATCAACGTCGAGCCCCACGGGCCGTACACCACCGACGCGGAGTTCATGGAGCGGCTCTTTGGGCACTTCGAATCGGAGCACCTCCGATTCAACATGGACACCGGCAACTCGTTCATCGCCGGCCTCGATCCGCTCGAGTACCTGAAGACCTTCCGAAAGTACCTCTCCCACGCCCACATCAAGGACGTCAGCGAGGGCCTGGCCGCCGCGGTGCGCGGCGAAGAGACGGGCATCGCCTGCAGCGAGGTCCCCATCGGCGGCGGCGTCAACGCCGAGAACATCCGGCGCTGCCTCGAATACCTCCGCGAGACGGACTGGGACGGCGTCGTGTCGATCGAGTGCTACGGCTCCGACGACAACATCCGCCAAAGTGCCGAGTTCCTCCGCGGCATCCTGCGATGACGGCAAACACAAGGGGCGGCTTTTCCGGGAACTCCTCGGAGTTACGCTCGATAACGCCGGGCTGCTGATCGACGCCCTCAGCGATGCGGCGGCCACGGGGGAAGCGCTGCCCGGAAAGCTGGGCGGGCTGCTGCGCCGCTACGAGCGCAAAGCGGCTTGACGCACCCGCCCAAGCCGATGCCGATCGCGAGGGACCAACGGTGCGTCGACCCCGTCGCATTCTTCGTCCGCGCGCAGGGCATCCATCCTCTTGACAGTCCATTTCGTCCAGGAGGTCGACAACGCCATGCCCTCTCGCTTTGCCGTAAGCTGCCGCAACAGGCCGGGTTACGGTGCGACAGGGCTTTTGAACACGACGGCGCCAACACATCACCGTGGCATCAGTGCGAACACACCCCAGCCCAGGTATTCACGCGTGTACGCGGCGTAGCGCTGGGGTTCCGAGGTCAGCTTGGCTCGAACATCTCTGGCGAACTCGTCGCCGGGATTGGCCTCAAGCCATCGGCGCATGGTGAGCCATTTGGCCGCCTCGTATCGATCCCAGCCGTCTTGGTCAGCCAGAACCATTTCAACGACGTCGTAGCCAAGGGGGACGAAAGACGCGAGAAGCTCTGGAAGCATCAAAAAGTCGGAGATTGAGCTTGCCTGACACCCCTTGGCAACATCTTCCGTTGGCGGTAACCGCCGCCAGTAGGGCTCACCGATGAGGATGATCCCTCCGGGGCGCAGGCTCCGCGCCAGAAGCTCGATCGTGCCGGCGACTCCCCCGCCGATCCACGTGGCACCGACACAGGCTGCCACATCGACCTTCTCGTCAGAGACATAGCCGGCAGCGTCGCCATGAATGAAGGTGACTTGATCGGCGACGCCGAGTTCTACCGCACGAACTTTCGCTTGCCCGGTGAACAACCGGCTCATGTCGATGCCGATGCCGACGACGCCGTGATCGCGTGCCCAGGTGCACAGCATCTCCCCCGAACCGCTGCCGAGGTCGAGCACTCGGGCCCCCGATTCCAGACGCAGCGCCGCGCCGAGCGTGGCGAGCTTTTCGGGGGTGATCGGGTTGTGGATGCGGTGCGCACTTTCCGTGATGTTGAATATTCGTGGGATGTCCATTGCGAAGAGTTTCCTTACGGGTGTGAATCGATTCGGTCAGGGCCGAACGACGGCCGTAACCGGGCGGCAGCGAAAACTCTCGCATTTCGTAGCCCGCGTTGTCGCCCGCTCCGGTTCACGGCCTTGTTCGCCCTATTCAGTCTTACCAACACGCGACAGCTTGCATCCCTTCCGACACCGGCAACGGTTCGAACGCAGCACCGTCGGTCCAACCGGCCGAGCAATCATCGGGACGTATTGCCGGATCAAACCACGCAGCAACTGTCGGTGGAGCGGCGCTTGTGATGATCCAGACGGTATCACTGAAAGGCCACATTTCTGGATCATCGAACGTCGTTATTTGAACACGAACATCGGCGACATCCGAACGCGCAGCAATCGACTTCAAGACTTCGGATCGCCGTCTTCGAGGAGCATCGCGACGACCTCGCGGAGATCCTCCTCGGGCTCATCGAAGGTCGCTCCCTGGCTGTGGGCACCAGGCCGGCCCGGCACCGAGCCGGCCAAGAGCCCCGCATCGGGATCCCGTTTGTCGATCGCGCTGAACGTTCGCAGATCCTCGCCTCCTGCACTGCGCTCCGCACCCGCTTGTCGGGTTGCCGTCAGGGTTCACGGGGGGGAGTGAGCGATCCATCCCTCAAGACATCTTCCCGCTCGCGTGCATCCGTTGGTTATCCGTTGCGTCCCACCATCCTGTCCGGTGATGCTCACGCACCTCTGTCTCAAGGCGGCCTTTGAGGCGGTCGCTTTCGGTGTCCAATTCGTAATCCATCTGAAGGCCGAGCCAGAATTCTGGGGATGTGCCGAAGAAACGACCAAGACGAAGTGCCGTATCTGCAGTCACGCGCCGAGCACCATGCACAATTTCATTGATTCGTCGAGGGGGGACGCCGATCCCCCGTGCCAAGGCGCTTTGACTCAGTTCCATCGGGAGGAGGAACTCTTCACGCAAAACCTCGCCGGGATGAAGAGGAGGCAGTTTCTTAGCCATCTTTGACCTCCTAATGATCGTCCACTATCTCAACGTCGAATGCACCGCCGGATAGATCGTGCGTTGAACTTTGCCGCTTCGCAGAAGCGGTGGGCCCGCGCGAATTCCATCGGCCCTGCGAAGCCCAGGGGGCCATTCTACCGCTTCCCGGCGTAGGGCGGCAAGCGCCCTGCGGGTGCCGGTTCCCAAGCTCCACCTTGGGAACCAGGGTGAACGGCTCCCCCGGTGCGACGTGCCGAGCGCGATGCGATGTGCCACCCGGGCGCCCTGGTGCGCGGCGGCGGGAGCCGTTAAGGTGAACGAGCGGCCGCTCAGGGGCGGCCTCGTCGTGCGATCGCCGTCGGCCGGTGACGGCGCACGGAGTGTGCCGACGACCTTGCAGCGGAACCAGGCAATTCCGGAGCGAGCCCAGAGCAGCGCAGCGTGCCCGTCGCTTCGCGTCCCCCCGTTCGGACATGCGCCATGAAACGCCCTCTCGAACAACTCGGCCCCGACGCGTTGCGGATCTGGCAGGCGGGGATCGACGCGGTCCGTTCCGAGCGTCTGGTTGGCGAGGCGCTTCGCGTCGAGGGGGGAGCGCTGGTCGTGGGCGACGAGTCGCTCGCGCTGGAACGGATCGGCCGGATCGCCGTGGTGGGGGCGGGCAAGGCCGGGGCGGGCATGGCCGCGGCCGTCGAGGACGTGCTGGGGCCGGAGCTCGCCCACCGCAAACGCCTTGCCGGCTGGGTCAACGTGCCCGAGGACTGCGTGCGCCCGCTGGCCCACGTCCATCTGCACGGGGCTCGGCCCGCGGGCGTCAACGAGCCGACCGAGGCCGGGGCGGCCGGAGCGGCCGAGATCCTCCGGCTGGTCGGGTCGCTGGGGCCCGACGACCTGTGCCTTTGCCTGATCTCGGGCGGAGGCTCGGCCCTGCTGCCCGCCCCGGTCGAGGCGATCGCCCTGGCCGACAAGCTGGCCGTCACCCGGCATCTCAGCGCGGCCGGAGCCAACATCGAAGAGCTCAACGTGGTGCGCAAGCAGCTCAGCCGCATCAAGGGGGGCGGGTTGGCTCGCGCTTGCCGGGCCGGACGGCTGGTCGCCCTGATCATCTCCGACGTGCTAGGCGATCCGCTCGACGTGATCGCCTCAGGCCCTACCGTGGAGGATTCGTCCACGCCGCAACTCGCCCTCGACGTGCTGCGGCGGTTCAATGCCCGGTCGGCGGAAATCTCCCCCACGGTTTTCGACTACCTCGAGTCGCGACAGGCCGAAACCCCGGCCGGGCCGACCTGCCGGGTGACCAACCGGATCATCGGCAACAACGCCACCGCAGTCGACGCGGCGGGCCGCGAGGCCGAACGCCTGGGCTACTCGCCCGCCCTCACCAGCGCCCGATCGTCGGAGGGCCTCGCCGAACAGATCGGCCTCCACCTGGCCGAGATGGCCTTGCGCATGCGCGATCGGCCCGGGCCCGACTGCCTGGTCAGCGGTGGCGAGCCGGTCGTGAAGCTCTGCCCCGCCGAACGCCGCGGCCTGGGCGGACGCAACCAGCAACTCGTGCTGGCCGCGCTGGAGCGCCTCGCCGACGACGGGGCGTCGGGAATCGTGCTGCTCTCGGGCGGAACCGACGGCGAAGACGGCCCGACCGACGCCGCGGGCGCGTGGCTCGATGCGTCGATTCTCGCCGCCGCGCGCCGCCACGGCCTCGACCCGGCCGACTTGCTTGCGCGCAACGACGCGTACCATTTCTTCCAGCCCCTCGACGCCCTGATCCGGACGGGCCCGACGCAAACGAACGTCTGCGATCTGCGGATCGTGCTCGTCGATCGCGTCGAGGGCGCCCGTTGATCGGCCGGCCCGTCGGGCGAGAGCGACCCCCCCGTCCGTCGCACGACACGGTAGGCGCGCCCCACGGGCGCGCGATCGCGCGGCCCTCGACGTCGTCGATCCGGGCGACGATGCGTGCCACGCCGGGGCGCATCGTGGTATACTTCCCGGACCTGGGGCGACGCCGACGCCATTCCTACAACGATCCATAGCGTTCAAGGAGACGGTCCGACATGACCGAGTTCACACGCCGGCAGATGATGCGATCGGGCATTCTCGGAACGGGGCTGCTGCTCGGCGGAGGTCCCTCCCTTCTTGCGGCTGGTTTCGACCCTTCTGCCTCTGTCGAATCCGGTCCGCCTTACGGTCTGGAGGGCTGTTCCAGCTTCAAGGAGTACAAGGCGGCGAGAAGAGCCGCCGGCAAGAAGACGCCCGCCGTGCGCGTCGATCCCGACAATCCGGGCATTCTTTATCACGATTATCTTTGCCAGGAGTGCGGGCATTGCGGGGAGGTGTGCACCGATCAAATGACCGTCTCGCGCTACGATGCCGCGGCAACGGCGCAGGGCAAGGCCGTCTGCATCCATTGCGGCCAATGCACGAATATCTGCAAGCGCGGCGGAATGACCGAACGCATCGAATTCCCTCGCATTCGCCGCATGGCCGAGCAGAAAGGACCGGTTCTCGTGGCCTCGACCTCGCCCGCCGTCCGCGTCGCGCTGGGCGAGTGTTTCGGCCTCGAGCCGGGCACCGATTGCGAAGGGAAGATGGTCGAGTCGCTGCGGCGAATCGGCTTTCACTACGTTCTCGATACGACGTTTGCCGCCGACGTCACCGTGGTCGAGGAGGCGAACGAGCTGATCCGGCGGCTCGACTCGAAGACGCCCCAAGCCGCGCTTCCGCAATTCACGAGCTGCTGTCCGGCCTGGATCAAGTTCGCCGAGATGTTCTATCCGGCCCTGCTTCCGCATCTCTCGACGACCAAGAGCCCCGTCATGATTCAGGGCACCGCGATCAAGACCTGGTTCGCCGAGAAGAACGGAATCGACCCCAAGTCGATCGTCAACGTGGCTTGCACGCCCTGCACGGCGAAGAAGTTCGAGATCCTCCGACCGGAAATGAACGCATCGGGGCGCTACTTGAAGGACGAGTCGATTCGCGACATGGATTGCGCCCTGACCTGCCGGGAACTCGCGCAATGGATCTTCGAGAGCCGCATCCGCTTCCACGAGCTCCCCGATGCCGAGTACGACTCGATCATGGGGCGCGGAAGCGGCGGAGGTATCATCTTCGGCAATACGGGCGGCGTCATGGAGGCGGCGCTCCGCGCCGCCTGGTTCTACATGACCGGCACGCACGGGCCCGCGTCGCTGCTGAAGTTCGAGCCGGTTCGCGGGCTCGCGGGCGTGCGCGCGGCGTCGCTCGAAATCGACGGACGGCCCCTTCGCGTTGCCGTCGCGCACGGCACGGGAACCGCCCGGCCCCTGCTCGACGAAATCCTCCAGGGGAACGCGAAGTACGACTTCGTCGAAATCATGGCCTGCCCCGGCGGCTGCATCGGCGGAGGCGGTCAGCCCAAGCCGAACGGCAACGGGCGACCCGACGACGCCCTGCGCCGGAAACGAATCGACGGGCTGTACGCCAAGGACGAAAAGCAAACCGTTCGCTACAGCGTCGACAATCCGCAGGTGCAAGCGATCTATCGCGAGTTTCTCGGCAAACCGCTCGGCCGGCTCTCTCACGACCTGTTTCACACCCGCTATTCCGCCCGGCCAATCTAGGAGAAGAAAAAGGTGTCAGGAACGAAGGGCACTTTTGACCGGATTCTGCGCAAAACGTCCGTTGACGTAATGCGTCGTTTTTCGTAGAACAAGCATCCGTTGGTCGATTCGGATTGATTTGGCCCGCCTTGGCCGCTATCTTGTTCCGACCCTCCTTGGCTGGATTGCACGAAGCCAAGGAGGGTCTTTTCGTGACGACTTTGACGGTTCATCCGCAAGGGAGCAAGGCCGATTTCGAGATCGTGGCCCGCTCCTTTCTTTCGCAGGTCTTGGCCGACGGCAAGATGCGAAGCTGTGCCGCCGCCGTGGCCCACGGGAAGATGCCGCGTCGCATCAGCTTCCCCCGAACCTGCGCGACCATTCTGGCGGCTTGGCCGACGCGGTCGCCAGGCCGCTATCGCCCCCAGGCCCTGGCAACGCTTCTGGAGCAGATCCCATCGCTGCAGACGCCCGACCGACCGGGCCGAATCGAACCCCGCGTGCTCAAACGCCGCCGCCACCGCGATCCGCTCATGCGAAAACCTCGCCGCAAACTCAAGCAATGCCTGGAACACGCAACGCGATGCGGTAAAACGACTTAGGCAGTCAACAGTGCCATTCGTGTCAGGTACCTATTTCTCGCTCGCGCCCCTCCGCACAACCTCGGTCGTGTTGCTGGCGGGTGCGGCCGGAGCATGCGAAGCAGCGCTTCGGTGACATGCGTTCCCAAGCCGGAGCTTGGAGAGAGGAAACCAGGCGAAAGGCGCCCACTTTTCCCCTCCGACGGGGATAGAAAACGCGAAACCGGGCCGTTTGGCGCCCACACTTTCGCGGCAGCGATCGAGGTGCCTGGCGGCGGGACGAACGCCGTCGGGGCGAGGCACCCGGCGGGGGCTCGGTCTAGCGCGCGAGGGCGCGGCCGGTGGACGACTCGATCTTTACCCAGAAGGGTTGCTGGCGGTCGCCCCGGGTGCGCACGTCCTCGAGAATGGTCTCGCGCAGCAGGTCGAGGTCTTCGAAGGGGTCGCGCCCGTCGTCGCCGGCACGGGTGTTCAGCCGGTTTCCGTTCACCGTGATGACGGGCCGCGACTCGAAACTGAGCATCTTGGGCGAGAGCCAGATTCGCACGGTGCCCGCCCCGGTGCTCACGTAGATGCGGTCGTTGGGCGTGAGCTTGGCTTCGGTTCGGACGGCCTGGGTTCCGCGGGGCGGCGGCCAGGCGATGGGATCGACCATGGCCCGGGCCGGCATGTCGTCGAGCTCGACCCACCAGAAGAAGTTGTCCCAGCGCCGCATGCTCGAGGCGGCGAACTCGCGCGGGTAGAAGGTCCGCTTGAACCGGCCCATCCAATCGAACAGGCGCAGGATCTCGTCGGAGAAGTGCTCGTGGCCCCGTCCTTGGTATTCGACCACGGTGCAGTTGAACCCGCGGCGCAGGTAGCGGTCGAAGTCGCGGGCGTTGAAGCTCATCTTGCCGCCGTCCAACTCGCCGCACACGAAGTAGAAGGGCACCAGTTCGGCGTTCTCCCAGTAGAGGGCGCAGTAGCGATCGGACCGGGCGACGATGGGGATGACGCCGGCCCAGAGATCGGGGTGGGCGAGCCCCATGTCCCAGGCGGCGTCGCCGCCCATCGAATGCCCCGTGAGAAACACCCGATCGACATCGACGGCGAACCGGCGGCAGGCGTCGCGAAGGCTGTCGAGCACGGCCGCGTGCTCGCGGGCCGAGTACCGGTATTCGGTCTGGTGTTCGGCGGCCCATTGGGGGGCCACGACGAGGTATCCGTGGCGGGCGGCCTGGCCGGCCCGCCATCCGCCGGGGGCCCACGGGCCGGCCCACCAGTCGATCTGCTGTTCGGGCGTCGTGGCCGCGCCGTGCAGGGTGAGGATCGTCGGGTAGAGGCGATAGGGATCGTATTCGGGCGGAAGCTGCACGACGTAGCGCACCGGCGGGGCATCGCGCAGCCCGGCGACCTCGAACTCGAAGAACCCCGGCTTGGGCGGCACGGCGTCGGGCGGCTCGCCCGGCGAATCGGCCGCCTGCCCGGCGCCGGGCGCCGCGTCGTCTTGCCACGTCGCGTCGGGCACGTAGGTTTCGGCCTCGGCGGGCCGCTCCGAGCCCGGCGCCAGCGGCGGCTTCATCGAGGCCAGAAGCCCGGCCACGTAGGCCGGCGCGCCGCCTTCCTCGGAGCGGAAGCGTTCGAGCACGCGGGCGCGGGCGGGTACGTCCTCGGCTCGAAAGTACTCGAGAATCAGCTTGCGCACTTCGTAGAGCGACAGGGCCACGGTCAGGTTCTCGACGGCCGCGTCGCCGCCGATCAGCCATCCGCTGATGCCCAGGGCAAGCCTCTGTTCGGGCTTCATGCTCTCGTCGCTGGCCAGGCGCCGAAAGGCCGACAGGCGACCCACCGTGTTCCAGCTCAACTCGGCGTGGATCTCCTTGCGGATCGGCTCGATCCGCTGGCGCACGGCCGAGTCGGCGATCTTGGTCAGCAGGTCGTCGAACCGCTCGAGCGACTCGATCCGCTGGGCTTCGAGGTTCGCGTTGTCGCGAGCCATCTCGCGAACCCGTTCGAGAATCAACCCGGCCACGCCTTCCGCGGGAAACTCGGCGAGCCTCGCGGCCACCAGGCCGTGCTGGCCCGCCGCGCGGCGGAGCACCAGCTCATCCAACAGGCGCCGGGCCGCGAGCTGCTTGATCTGGTTCGCCAGCGGCTGGAGCCGCTCCTGCAGCTTGTCGTCGTTCGGGAAGTCGCGCAAGACGCCCTCGAGCACGTCGTTGGCCTGCTCGTATCGCTGGGCTTGAAGGTAGAATCGGGCCACCTTCTCGCGATCGTCGACGCTGCCGATGTCGATCTGCTTCTCGAGGATCCTGGCCAGCAGGTCGGGGCGGATGTTGCTGGTGGCCATGCGCATGTCCCACACGTGCAAATGCCCCTCGGCCTTCGTCCAGAGGGGCGTGATCTCGGTGATGCACTGGATCACGCTCACCGGGCCGCGGTTCGTGTTCATCTCGATGGTGCGCCGCCCGAACTCGTCGAACGGCTCGATCTCGCGAATCGGCCCCACGGTCTTGACGGTTCGGCCCTGGCGCGCGACCTGCTGGCGAATGCGGAAGCGCTCGAAGATCTGGGTCGAATCCTCGGGCAAGACCTGCTCGATCTGCCGCTTCGAAAAGAAGATGCGCCGCAGGTTGTCGTCGACGAACACGATCAATTGGACCGGCCCATCGAGCCCACCGCCCGCCTTCGGAATCGCGCCCACACTGGCGATCGGAGGACCCACGCGCCCCTCGATCACTCGACCGTCCTTGAGCCACACCTGGGCGGCCGAGGCCGAATCGGATACGTCAGCGCCAAACGCCAGGGCGACGAGCAGTGTCCCGCCGAATCGTCCCATGTTCGTCCCCTCCTGTGCTCTAGGCGACACCACCCGCGATAGGGTGTTCGGCGAGGGCGATGCAAGGAACCTCTGCCCCCCCCGGAAGTCCGCCCCCTTCGTCCATTCTATTCCAGCTTCGCACGAGGCCAAGTCGAGCAGCGCCGATCTCGGCGGAGTCTTCTCGGCGATCGGTGCGGCCTGCCCGCAGGAGTCGGCCTAGTCGGAGGACCGCGACGACCGTCGCCATCGGGCCACGTGGGCCAGCGTTGGGGTCAAAAACGGCATGCTGCGAATGTCGGGGGCGATGTGGTTGAAGATCTCCTCGGTGACCGCGGCCATGAATTCGTCGCCCGTGAACTCGTAGAGATAGCTCATGGCGGTCATGGCCTTTCCGTTGTAGCTGTACCCCCTCTTGCAGCTCGGCGCCTGCTTGTACCAGAAGCGGCCCAGGGGCCCCATGGGCTCGGTGACGATCCACTCGCTCAGCCCGCGAAGCGAGCGGAGCGTGGCCGGGTCGCCGGTCACTTCGTAGAGCCGGGCCACGCCGTGGGCCACGATGCCGTGCATGAACGTCGTGCCTCCCTCGTAGCTGGGCTGCTCGCTGATGGGCACGCTGATTACGCCGCGCACGGGATCCTGCCACTCGTCGATCCACGCCTGGACCCGCTCGGCGGCCTCGAGGTATCGCGGGTCCCAGGTGGCTCGATAGATCGACGTCAAGCCGGTGAGCGTCCAGCCTTGGCCGCGTTCCTGCCCGCCCGCCCCGAATTGAAACGCGTCGACCTTGCCCACGTACCAGTCGCCCATGCGCACGGCGGCCTCGCCGGCCAGCAGGTCGCCGGTCAGCAGCCAGTAGTCGGTAAGCCCCTCGATCCACGAGTGCCCGGTGCCGGGCCGGCTGCACGTGTGGTCGGCGACCCAGCCTTCCGACACGAAGTGGCGGCTGTTGTGGTGGATTGGC
>Ga0334899_1003579_pt1 | contig 10805 bp, 8 predicted proteins | sample GraSluR3_MG_FD_207219 | JGI IMG/M metagenome (GOLD analysis project Ga0334899, IMG submission 207219) | Sludge microbial communities from methane-producing bioreactor in Wageningen University, Netherlands - Granular Sludge_8_08-R3 | ecosystem: Engineered > Bioreactor > Anaerobic > Unclassified ... | reverse complement strand
CCACTGGCTCCGACAAGCATAAGGTTTCGTAACTTCTTCATTGAGTATTCTTTCATGTTCTTCCTCGTGTATTAATCTCATTTTAATAGACTCTAAAATCCAGATAAACCATGATTTTGATTCCCTTGTAGGTGTCAATGCTTTTGTTTTACTTGACAGATTTCTGCCCTGCAAGACTATTAACACAATACTATATAAGGAGTTGAAAGATGAATCAAGAGCAACAAAACTTTACTACTGGAAGTCCCATGGCGCCTGTTATGGCAGTCAAGGATTGGGTCATCACGATGATACTCATGATCATCCCGATCGTAAACATCGTCTTGCTGATTGTGTGGGCTACTAGCCAGACGGAAAACCCCAATCGCAAAAACTGGGCTCTGGCTCAGCTCATTTTCATGGTAATCGGGATTGTCATCTATCTGCTATTCTTTGTGCTGATATTCGGCATGATTTCCGGTATGTAGCAGTCAATAGGATCAAATTGATTAGCCCGCAGAATCTTGTGGGCTTTTTTTTTGTACACAGTGCTTTCCACGGTTCCCTGCAAGCATTAGGATTCTGAGCAAGAACCTAGCTTGACCAAAACAATGTCTTGACATCATCGGCCAAACTGAAGCAGCTTGTCCACAATGTCAAACACAAGGAGAAGTCCTTTGCGCAAAACAGATTTGCTGATATTGACCTGCTGTGCTATCCTAGTCTTGATTGGTTTGCTTATAGTACACACTTGGCTAAATCAAGCTTTAGGATACAAGGCAGTGGAAGAATTTCCACTACTATCTGAGATTGAGCCGATTCAAGATGAAGAAGCCATCAAACCCTTGCCCATGCAATCCATTGGCAAAACAATGATAACGATGGAGCCCAAGGCCACATACCGCATCCATGGGCAATTGGTGGGGAAGAAACGCTACCGTAGCGGTTTCATGAGTTCTGTGTCGCCATATGACTATGCCTTGATCTGGGGAGATCTCCCAAAGATGACAGACAGGATCAAGTTCCGCCAAGTAATCAGATATTGTTTATACTCTTTTAAGCATGGCACAGATATCGATGTGGCTTATGTGCAAGAACATATGTCAAACAACCATCTAATTCCTGCCAATAAGAACTTACGTAAAGCTATGTCAAAAGCTAAGAAGGGTGATCTCATCTGCATTGATGGATATCTCGTAGATGTTTACGCTAGTAAAGATGGGCAACACAGCTCCAGCTGGCGAACCAGCATGCAGCGAGATGACATCGGCGATGGCGCGTGTGAGATCATCTATGTGACCAGCTTGCGTATTAATGACATGATTTACAACTGATCTATGAGAGTTCTGATAGTATCACCCAAAGCAAAGACCGGGGGCTTGGAAAGTCTGCGCAAGGGCAACCAGATCCTTCAGGGCGCGCTTTATGTCGCCGCAGCTGCCAGAGATGCAGATCATCAAGTCAAAGTAGTGATCGCAGATTCAAAAGATCTTGAGCAGTTCATTCAGAAATATGAACCTCAAGTCATTGGCTTTTCATGCGTAAGCTCCACATACATCATTGCTCGTGACATGATCAGGCTCACAAAAGAGTCTCATCCCAAGATCAAGACCATCATCGGTGGCCATCATGCCACATTTTTATACAAGGATGTGATTGAGGAAAGCGGCGTGGATTATGTGTGCCGAGGCGAGGGAGAAGAAGCTTTTCCTGCTCTATTAGCTGCATTAGAGAGGGGAGAGGAACATCCCCGGATTCCCGGTATCGTCTTTTTACACGACAATGAATATCACAATGATGACGTGATCGCGCTTTTGGATGATATCGAAGCTCTTCCCCAGATTGAGCGGGATCTCGTGGATGAAGCTTTTTCTTTCACACCCAAGATTGTCTCTTCGAGGGGATGCCCCTTCCACTGCTCCTTTTGCAGCATATCTGCTTTTTATGGTGGAAGATATCGTCAGCGTAGTGTTGATTCTGTGATCTCGGATATCAAGCGCTTTGTGAGCTGGGGGCACGACACTTTTTGGTTTCATGATGACAATCTCACGGTCGATACTGCCTGGGTAAATTCCTTTTGTAATCGCCTCCGCGCAGAAAAGCTAAAGATAAACTACAATTGTATGAGCCGAGTGGACAGCATTGTCAAAAACCCTCAGATGATCGCAAACATGGCGGATACTGGCTGCAGATTGGTATCCATCGGGATCGAGAGCGGGATCGAAGAAGTGCTAAAGCGCATGAACAAGAAGATCAGTACCGATCAGATCAAAGAAGCCATCGGCATCCTGAACAAACTCAAAATCAGCCACAATTGGTACATGATTCTAGGTTCGGCAGATGAATTTGACAGCCCCCGCTACATCGAGCAAAACATCCGGTTTTTCAGCTCTTTACCCCTTGGCTATGTCCTGATCTCCATTCTAACCCCATTTCCCGGAACGGCTCTGTTTGAGAAGCTGGAGGGAGAGGGAAGGATCCGACACCGCAATTGGCAAGATTTTGACGTGACCCACTGTGTGTATGAGCCTCAGGGGATGAGCTACAGGGAGCTGGAGGCATATCTCCCCAAGGCATATCTGAGGATCTATCTCAGCAAAGGCTGGCGTCTGATCCCTCTCTTCATCAGCAGTTTCCGCCAAAAAGCCATACGTCCTGCCATGATCGGTTACGCCCTCAAGGCTATGTTTTGCAATGTCGTTCTAAAAAAGGACTTCAGCAAGGCAATCAGAAAACACAACTAACGCAAGAGCCTGTCATAGAGAAGTCTATAAAGAAGAAAGTCTCCGATCGTCTTCACGGCTTCTTGTTCTGCATTTAGGATGGCCTGCTTTCTGTCTTTAGCGCCGCTTTTGATGCTGAGGGCTTCCACAAAGTTTATTGTCGCTCCACTCTGCGGGTCGACCAGCTCCATATGCACATCCGCAAACGAGCTATAGTAATCAAGATGTCGGATATAGTCCCCATCTCGGGCATGAATCCTAATCTTGAGCAGGTATTGAGCATTTTCTATCTGAGTGGTATTTTCAAGATTGAGATTTGCCAGATAACCCACTACTTGATCTTTGTGACCGCTTTGGTAGCCTGATACATATGCGTAATCAAGAAAGATCTTGGGGCGGCTCACGTCCAGCCTTAGATATGCGGAAGGGAATTTCAGATTTTGCCAGATAGCCTTGGCAGTGGAGCTTGTAAAGAATCCCAAGTAATGTTCCTGATCAAATCCCATCTCAATCAGTTGCTCAGGATCAAGGCTATCGATTCGAGGGATATTGTGGCTTAGTTTCCCTTGCTCATCGCTGAACAGCTTTTCGTCAAGAGCCAGCTTGGCACAGCGAATCTCAAAAGGGATATGCGCTGCCGGAACAATCTCGGAATCAATCGCTAAGGCAGCAGTTCCGGAAAGTGGGACCGGCCTAGGATCCTTTGCAATCACGCTCATCAGGGGGGTGTCCCAAGAGTATCTCAGCCACACCGGCAGATTCTCTAAACGCCGAAAAAGCTCATTGTGAAGATCCCGATCTGAATGGCTCAGATCCATGTCCAAATACTCCGCCAATTCATCCAGTGCGGAGATCAGGAAACGTATCCTCACAGCGGGCTCATGCCTGTCGGAGTCAAATCCCTCCAAATACTCATGGGCTCGAAAAAGCGCCAGATCCTTTTCTCGGATCCTCTGAGACTGATACTCAGCTTTGCTAAGCCGATATAGCACATAATATTTGCTGCCGTCTTTAAAGCTATATTGTGGACTGAGGTTCTTCACCTTGGCATTGGTCGTGCTGCGAATCTCTGAGACATAGTCTTGCCTGGATATTCCCATAATCTCGCTCTCATGCAAATTTATCTCTGAAGATATTGTAGTGGATATCTGCATGGCGATGTCTCTCGCGGCATAATCTCGGGCGATCATTTTGTAATCCGGAATCTTGGTGCTGACCACAGCCATGGCACTATAGTAGCGCGGATCATGATCTTGCTGATTGATCCACACAGGAAGCTGGGCTTTTGGCGCACAAGCTCCGAGAGTGATTGCGCAGATTGAGATAATCAGGATCGAGAGTTTCATCTATTGTTTACCAAAAAGTGATTTGCAATATCAAGACTGATATCGTCTATGGCTTCGCTCGCCATCTGCCGTGCAGAAGGTGCTTGTCCTTGAGCTTTTGCGACCAAAGCCCGTTGAGCGGGGCTAATCGCCCGACTGTCTCCGCTAATGACCCTGCCCCAGCTATCCTCAAAGTCACGAGATCCGGTGAAAGTCCGCTGCAGATCAATCCGACCGGTGGCGACATCTACCAAAGTGTAGGAAGCCATGATCTTCATTGAGCTCGAAAGGCTAAAGATCTCTATCTGACATTGGATTTGCTTTTCCTGATCTTCCACACCCGATCCGGATTCGACCTCGACATTTGCGCTTCTTCTCTCAAGCACCGAGCTGGTCACTGGATCTCGGTAGTCCAGCTGAAGGATTCTGCCGCTGAGTAGTTTTTCTGCTCCCAAAAGAAGCCCAATACGTGCGGCACTGGCCTCATCGACCAATCCGGAAGCGCTAAGCTGTTGCTCCTCCAGTAAAAGATCAATCTGATTTCTGCTGATGATGTCCAAAAACTCAGTTGCTTCATGATCCTGCAGGATATGGCCAATGATCTGATCAGCAAGCATATCGTTGATAGCACCAAAACGTCCACGACTGCCGGACCGATCCTCAAAAGGCAGAACAGCTATGCGCAAAGTGGCATTTTGGCGAGCAGTCTCATATCGAGAGCGGGAGTCCTTATAGTTTGCCACAAAGCTTTCAGCTTTCTTAAAAGACAAAGCCGCGCTTCTTTGCAGCTCGCGAGATCTCCCCATCATGCTCTCTTGCATCCCCATTTGATAATAGTATTCAGCGGCTGATCTTTGGGCTTCGTCAATCTCTGTGCTATAATCATAGTGGTCAAATCTCAATACCATGCCAGTGTCAGGATCTCGAAGCTGAGGAAGAGACTGCACTTTTTGGTTGAGCTGCTTAAGAGCCAGATATTCCTCGAGGATCGCTTCCCATTTGGAATCATCACGCCCTAGATGCAAAACCGCAATATTGTCCATATGATCTTGCATGGCAAGAGGATATGCATTTCTGAGGGTCTTCTGAGCGTCAAGATAACCGGGATTGAGGTTCAAAGATTCCACCGCAAGACGGGTGGCGCCGGCATAGTCTCCGCGCTCATACAGTTTCTGGGCTTGATTTTGCAGTTGCTTGTTTTTGGCACAAGCGCCCATGAAAAGGGCAATAAGCATCAAAATTATCAGTTTATACGCGGTATTTGTCCTCATTATGAACCTCATCTTGTTCTCAAATTTAGATTTGTAAGCTTGAAATCACCGTTTTGACGAAGGCTCCCTTTGTCAAGCCGATTATTGCTTAAATCCAATTCTTTCGATCACTTCATGCTTCAAAATCGGGCTCGTAAGTCTTTATTTTGCAGGCGTCCTCATCCCTTGCTCACCGCTCGCTCACCGCTCAAGACTGCAAGCGGTGAGAAAATAAGGACTTACAGCTTTAAGATGTTTGGCTTGAGCCGAGTATTTTAAGTTTTTTTGCACATCTGCAATCCGCGCTCCCGCAAAAGCGGGTTTTCCAAGCCTTAAGAGCTCTAATTATGGGCTCTCGGAGCTTGCTTTTATCACGATTAAGCTTAGCTTCTATGAGAAAAACATTGACTTAATATTGTTTTTATGTAGTATGGAGCTTACACTGTAAAATATTGGAAGATATGAATCAGCGGTATGATAAATCAGGAGATGATATGCGCCGTATTTTGATCGCTCTGGTCTTGCTCAGCCTGCTTTTGGGAGCTTGTGGAAAAACGATGACATCGTCCAAAACCAGGATATCCTTCTGGCATGGACTCAGCGGACCCTTGGGTGACACTCTCACCGACATGATCATGGAGTTTAACCGAAGTCAGGACGAGATTGAGGTGATTGCAAACCCGATCAGTAGCTACACAGCTTTGTCGCAGAAGCTCATGGCATCGATCCAAGCCAAAAAGCAACCCGACATCGCTCAAGTATTTGAGAGCTGGGCAGCTCGCTATATCGAATCCGGTGTGTTGTGCCCTTTGGAGCCCTTTATCGAAGAGGATCCATATTTCGGAGAAGAGGATCTTTTGGATATCTATCCGGTCTTTAGAAACTCCAATACTTTCAATGATACCCTTTATTCACTGCCCTTCAACAAAAGTGTGAGAGCATACTTTTACAACAAAGATGAGTTCTATCGCAATGGACTGGATCCAAACGACTTTCCGCGTACTTGGGATGACTTTCGCGAGTTTGCGCTTATGATGACGCGTGATTCCGACAATGACGGCAAGATAGATCGCTGGGGCACAAACTTTAACGTGAATGAGTGGCAGTTTATCAACCTTCTGCATCAAGCCGGGGGAAGAATCCTTGATGATGATGGTCAGCCGGACTTCAATAGTGAAGCGGGAGTCGAAGCCCTCACTTATATCACCGATATGATGTTCAAAGATGAGAGCGTCTATCTGGTGAGCGGATACGATGGGCAAAACGACTTCTTGGCAGGCGTGGTGCCGATGTATGAAGGGTCCAGTGTATCGATCACACATATGCGGCAGCAGCCCATCAATTTCAATATTGGCTATGCCCCATTGCCAACTCATAGGACAGATAAGAGCGCAATCTCCGGAACCAATATTGTGATTTTCAAATCCGGTGATCCAAAGCGAGAATGGGCATCTTGGGAGTTTATTAAGTGGTTCACCAGCACAGAGCAGACCGCCCGCTGGAGCGTCGAGACAAACTATATGCCGGTTCGCCGCAGCGCGATGGATAGCGAAAAGATACAGGATTTTCTGAAGCGTCATCCCCAGTTTCAGGGTATTTATAACCAACTCGAAAACGCAGTCTATGAGCCGCAAACATCAGCCTGGTTCAAGGCTCGTCCGGAATTGAAGCATCATTTGGAGAGGGCAATGCGAAATGAGGTCGGTCCGCGAGACGCCCTTAATGATGCAGCGAGAAAGTTGTCTGAATTGATAGCGGCCGAGGCCCGCTAGAGAGTTTTTACTTGACAAAGAAAGGGATTTTTAAGTTTTGAAACATACGCGTGCCGAAGTGGTGAAATTGGTAGACGCAGTGGACTCAAAATCCACCGGGCTTCTTGCCCGTGCCGGTTCGATTCCGGCCTTCGGCACCATACAATTAAAGGAGATCATTGAAAAGATTGCTACAAAGCGCTATTCAAAGATGATTTGGCGATTCGGGTTTTACGATTTTTTTTATCAATCAATTGTAATTCGGCGAATCTTATCCTTTTCACACAGGGATTTTTGCAAAGCCCTGCTGACACCATCAATCAATCCTGAACCTGTGGAGGTATAAATGTCCCTCAAATCTCTCACCCTCATCATGGTCCTTGCGCTTATCGGGATCGCCCCATTGGCGGCTGTTTCTCAGGGCGCATTACTATTTCTCACGTTTGAGCCCGGAGGTCGGGCCAATGGAATGGGCAGAGCATATTCAGCTGTCGCCGACGATGCCTATGCCATGTGGTGGAATCCCGGAGCTACAGCTTTCAACCGCAAAGGCCAATTGGCGTTTAACCACGTAAACTGGTTGGAAGGCTCCGGCATGAACGACATGTTTTTTGAATACCTTGGATGGAATCAGTATTTTGAGGGCATAGGGAACTTCAATGCTCACATAGTGCTTTTGGATCTTGGCACTCAAGAACAGACGGATTCCAGCAACAACCCCCTCGGCACGTTCCATTCCTATGATATTGCCGGTGCTGTAGGTTATTCCTACGAAGTGATTCCTCAGCGTTTGGGCGTGGGAGGAAACTTCAAATTGATCTATAGCAACCTCGCACCCGCGACCGGATTTACCGACTCCGAAGGTAAGGCTTTTAGCTTTGGATTTGATATAGGGACACTCTATAAAGACGTGGGAAATGTATCCGGCCTGGATCTGGCATTAGTGCTTCAAAATCTTGGTCCCGACGTCACCTTCGTGGATCAAGAGCAAAAAGATCCCTCTCCGATGAATGTGCGTCTGGGAGCAGCATACACTGTGTTTGACAATCCGCTAAATGGTTTGATCCTATCTGCTGAAGCCAGCAAGATGCTTGCCAATGAAGATCCCCTCTTCAAACGCTTTATCTCAGGTTGGGAATATATGGATGAGACAATCTATGGCGTGGGTGCTGAGTATACCTACATGCAGCTTATTGCTCTTCGTGGCGGATATTTTTATGATAAAGCCGGCAGTGTTACCGGCCCCAGTTTTGGAGTCGGCATCAATTATTCATTTAGTGATCGCTACAAGCTTTCAGCTGATTTCTCGATGGTTCCCGCCGGGGAACTTGTGGATTATAATAAAGTCTTTTCAATCGGCTTTGAATACTAGCCGTCGTTCTTTGTGTTGTGGGGAGGCAGATCAATATGATATGCCTCCCGTACAGGAGTCATTATGAATAGGATCCTTAGCCCGGCAATCCCCAAGCGGCAAGATCTCATGCGCTATATCTTGCTGCTGTTGCTGCTACTTTTTGCCAGCCGGGTCTTTGCTCAGAAGATGCAGCTAAGCCCTTCATCTGAGCATCTGAAGATAAGAAAGCATCCGCACACGGAGCTTCTAAGACAGGCCATAGCACCACAGCAAAGAAGTGCCCAAAAAGCCGATTATCAGAAACTACTCGTGATATTGGTGGATTTTCAGGAAGAGATTGAGGATGATCCACTCACTACCGGGAATGGTAAGTTCCTTCTTGAACCCGATCCGGATTACGTCTATTCCATCGGTGCTCCTCCCCATGATCGAGAGTATTTCGAAGCAAATCTCGAGGCTATGCGCTACTATTACCTAGCAGTTTCTGCCGGATCCTACGATCTGGAATATGATGTCTGGCCCAAGGACAAACCGGCGTATACCCTCCAGCATCATATGTCCTACTACAATCCCCCCAATGCTCCCTCGGATGTTTTTGTGCAAAAAATGGAAGAGTATTTTAAGGAAGCTTTTGAGACTGCCGATAGGGATGATCCCCAGATAGACTTTGGCTCATATGAACACTATATGATCATCCATGCCGGTTCAGATTGGCAGCACGACGTTTTTGGAAATAGCCCCTCTGATCTTCCGTCTTTCTTTATCAGGGTCGGCGAAGGCAAGCAAGCTATAGTTGATGAAGGACAGACCGAGATCTTCCATGCCTGCAATGTGCCGGCAACCATCTCTCAAGACTTTGAGATTGTCTATCAAGATGGATTGACAATCCATTCCGGATATGGGGCATTGAACGCGGTGCTTTTTCACGAATTTGGTCATTCTTTGGGCTTGGTGGATCTTTATAACACGAGAAACTTCTATCCGATGGTCGGCGCCTTTGATATCATGGATAGCGGTGGTTCCGGAGTATTGGTTGATGAGCTGGATAATGGCGACTTGGTCTATGTTCAGGGCATCCTTCCTTCATTGCCGGGTGCGTTTTCCAGAGCACTGCTCTTTGAGAGTGATTTTCGCTCTCGTGGCTTGATGAAGGACATCACGGAGTTTGCGCCCAACACAGCCATAGAGATAGCTGCCAGCAGCCATAGGCAGAGCACTTCGATCAAGCCCAGCATCATCAAGTTTCCCATCAATGATCATGAGTATTTTCTCATCGAAAATCGTAGTGTGGATCCCGATGGCGATGGCTTTACTGCTGTATATGGTGCTTTGGATGGGAGAGTCGTGATGTATCCGACTCCAAGCTCAGATCCCACAAACACTCCCAGCTATGAATATGACTATCTACTTCCCTCCTTTATGCGAGCCGATGGTTCTGTCGAGGGAGGGGGGCTCTTGATCTGGCATGTGGATGAAAAGCAAATCTTCGAAGAAGGAAGCTTCCTCTCGGATGGGAGTTTTAGATCCAATTTTGATAACAATACTGTAAACACAAACTTCAATCGCCCCGGTGTGAGTGTCTTGGAAGCGGATGGCCTTAGAGACTTGGGAGAGCCGTATTCCATGTATTGGACAGGCACAGCCTATGAGTATTTTCACGGATACAAACCCATCTTAGATACTGATGGACTGTTTGTAAATTGGTCTTTTCAGGATTGGCGTCCGACACTGAGCGCGCACACAAAACCGGCGATGCTGGCCAGAAATGGCATTGGCAGCCTGTATTATATGGATGATATCTCCTCACCCGATGCTGTTATGAGCTTTACCCTCAGAGCCGGCTTTTTTGAGGAAGTCTTCTCAGCACAGCACAGTTCCGCGCTCCGTCCGGCTCCTCCGGTCAACACAGATTTCAGCGAGATATCCCTGCCTTTTTATGACCCTTCGGGGATGACGCTTTATAGCTATATGAATGATGAGTGGCAGGATCTCATGGGCTCTTCTGATCTTGAAGAGGCGGCCTTTGACTTTCCTTTGGTAGCGGTTGATAACAATGGGGACGGATATCGTGAGCTCGTTGGAGTCAAAGGCAGTAGCCTTTACTTCATGGATTTTGCCAATATTGATATCAATACTTTGTCCATCTCCTTTGCGGACTCCATATTCTCACCAATGCCTCTGGGGAATGATCTCTATGTTCACAGCAGGACAGCGCTTTATCATCTGCAAGATCATCAGGTGCGGGCTAGTTGCGGCTTTGCGTCAATCAGGACAATAGCCGGGGATGATGATCTGTTCCTGGTGCTTGAAGACAATGATCTATATGTCCTGGATAGAGGAAACCTCGAAGTAATCGACCATGTATCAGTACCGGAGAGCATTGGGGACTATGAGCCGATCATCATAAACGATCACGCTAGGAC
>Ga0334899_1003572_pt1 | contig 10815 bp, 9 predicted proteins | sample GraSluR3_MG_FD_207219 | JGI IMG/M metagenome (GOLD analysis project Ga0334899, IMG submission 207219) | Sludge microbial communities from methane-producing bioreactor in Wageningen University, Netherlands - Granular Sludge_8_08-R3 | ecosystem: Engineered > Bioreactor > Anaerobic > Unclassified ... | reverse complement strand
CTTTACCAGTATGACTCAATCTTTCTCTAAAAGACCAGACCGTTGCACGGTCTGGTATATCATCTGGAAATCCTAAGAACTTTCTAAAAGAAATACGATCCGTAGCCTGCCTTTCAAGTTCTGGATCAGATAAACCGTACCATGATTGTAAAACCAACATTTTAATCATGACTACTTCATCATTCTTGGGCCTACCACCACGTTCTGTTCGATTATCATACATTTCCCTGATGATCGGCCTGAAAATCTCCCAATCAATCAAAGGTTCAACTTCAGCCAACTTATCACCCAACCGTTCAACACGAGCATACTCCTTGTTCAAGAGATAATCATCAAACGACTTCATAATATTCTTATACTCCTAATACGATATAAAAATATCGTAAATTCCATAAACACCCACCAAACATGATAAAAAACCATCCACAAAACATTAAAACCAAAAAATCAAAAAGGTTTATAGAAATTCTCTATTAATTATCTTGTATTAAATCAGATATTCCCATTTTTTTAATCGTAAAAAAAATTGATATTATATACAATATTTCTGTTTCATTGTTTTAATTTAATATTCTTAGTGCCAGATTCTCTAATTTAATATTATTTTCCATAAAATCATCCGCAATGTATTAAACCATCATCACTACTTTTTTACTTTATTGCATTAACAGTATAATGTATGGGCATCAAATCGCGACCAGGAGTTTCTACAGCACTAATTTCAATTTTACTAAAATTTTTGAGAAGTTCTCTAAGCCCATGTTCAGTGAACCGCCAACAATCTGGTAGAGGTCCATGTATCCTGAAATTAAATGGAGTGCTTAAAATTAAAATACCCCTTGGTTTAAGTAATCGATAAATTTCCTTAATCGCATTAAAAGGATTTAATGTATGTTCTAGGACTTCAGTACAAAAAATTATGTCAAAGCTTTGATTCTTTAATTGTTTATTATATTTTGTGATGTCTGCTATGAAATCTGCACCAGAGGTGGGATCTATATCCAATGTTCTTACTTTTGCATTATTAAAAAATTTGGCCACACCTTCGTGTATTTGGGGCGCTATATCTAAGATAATTATTCCCTTTTTATCATATTTCTTAGAAATTTCTTTCGATACACATAAAATGTTGTTACGAATTTTTTCATAACATTCTTTATCAAACTCACTAATAATGACTTTTTTCATCTTTTCCCTCAATATCTACATTTACTAGAGATTAATGTTTCCAATTGATTAACAATTCAATCATACTACAATCAAATGTAGGTATTTGATGTTTATTATGAACTGATCGTCTTTCACTAAAACTATCATCAATAAAAATTGATTCATGTGGATCTATATAATCTGCTTTGGAATCACCTTTTTCCAGCAATAAAATCTGATCAAAAAGGCCTTCTAATCGCCATTTTTTAAAAGTATCCTTAATATCATTTACAGTTTTAGTAATCAATATCAATCTGCAGTTTTCATTCACAGCTTGATATAAAAATTTAATTAATTGCGTGTTTATTTGATCATCTAAAATCAATGTGTCATCTAAATCAACGTAAACGTTTTTGTAGTTAATATTATGTTCATATCTATTAATTAAAGCCCTATCTATATGTGCACTGTAATTATTAACCATAATACTTAAGTCAATCCCTTCTTTTTCATAAATACTTAATAACGGAAAATTAATGCCGAAAATTCGATTCATTGCCATTGTACCGCTAACTCTAGGAGCTATTTCCAACAATTTGAATTCTTTCAATGCATCAAGTTTAAGTTGGAAAAACCAAGCTCCATAAATCTCTAATTCCCTTGAAATTATCTGAGCATATCTATGAAAAATATGATGAAGTTCACGATCTACCGGTTTGCTATCCATAGATATGCCATTTTTAGTACGAATTCTTTCTCTCCCACCACAAAAAAGTAATCCTTTATTTCTATCTGTGAAACAATCAACAGTGTACTCTTTTCCATTAAGATATTCAGAAATGATATAATCATGATTATTTTTTAATAGAACTGTTAGTAGTTCAGGATCACTAATTTTGAAAGAATTCTGAGAACCTTGTCCTTTGTCGGGTTTTACAAAAACAGGGAATGAATTTATTTCTTCGATTTTGTTATAAGTTTTAGGAACCGGTATTAAACCTTTAAATTTAGTATAGGTTTTACGTTTGGATCTTGTTAATAGACACGTTGATAAAGGTGATGAAATTATATTAGCAGGTATTCGTTCTGAATTAGATGCCAAAGCCAAAATTATATCATCATAAGCCGGAAATATATAGTCTATTGCAAGTTTATTCAAAATTTTATTTAAAGCTTCAATCCAACCTTCGGCATTAATGTCAGGGACTATATAATGATTTTTGAATACAAACGGGGCATGATTCGAAACATCACTACTTGCAGAGTATAAATTTATTTCTTTGCACTCTTTTAATGCATTCCATATTTCTAAACCAATTTCAGTACCGCCTGGGAAAATTAATACATTCCTTTTAAAATTTTTGACCATATTAAACCTTCTAACAAATTATTCTCTGCGTTGCCGCTCTTTGTAATGTTTACCCACAACTTTATCTAAAAATCCCATCCGAACTCCTGCTTCCTTCATTCTTCTCCACATATTCCAATCAGCAGGTTCCCCATACTTCCATGATTTAATATCATATGTAAAGAATTTTAAATTTGAGTTGTAAAGAGCAGCCATACGAGAAATTTTCCCCCATTTCGGAGGATAAGAACCCAACTCTATCCAATTACCCCATTGGTCTTCCATCTCTACTTTTCCATAGACCATTTCATAATTATTTTCTAATGCAAATTTTAATAAAGTTTCCAAATGATCTTCTGAGAATTCATCATCATCATCTAAAGGTGCGATCCAATCTCCAGAACATAATTCTATAGCCTTATTAGCTGGGAACGTTCCTGCTACACACCATCTATCTCTGGGATTTTTAGGATAATTACCTCTTTCTGGTAAGTTATAAAATTTAATCCGTTTATCTTTAAAATTCTTTACTAGCTCTTCCGTGTTATCACTGCAATGATCACCCACAATTATTATCTCAAATTTTTGATAAGTTTGGCCTAACACAGATGGAATTGTACGTTCTGTTAGTAATTTAGCCCGATTGTATGTGGGAATTAAAACAGATATGAGTGGTTCTTCGTCTCTTTTATATTTTTCCCGATTTTTCTTTAATATATCTTTATTTTTTTTTCTTTCATCAAAAACCTGATAATAATACCCGTTGATTAATTTTTTCCAAACCATACGAATTTTTATATACGCTCGCGATTCAAATAAGTAAAACATCTATTTTTCCACCTTGTGAACAAACTGTTTAAATAAATCTATATCTTCTTTATCAAAAGTTTTTAAAATGATTAAAAGTGTCAAATATAATAGACTAGAGAGAATGATTAGTACAACTAAATTTGTTTTTAAAAATATTATCAATAAACCCATAATTAAACTCCCTAATGAAGGTTTTACGAATAGTTTCAATATATTAATTTTAATAAGAAGTTTAGAGAGATAATAATAACATAATATTAATGCTATTATTTCTGTGATTACTGTTATTAACGACGCTGCTAAGTAACTGAAGGAAGGTAGAAGCAACAAGTTCAATACTATGTTGATAATCATAGCTATAAAAGTTATTTTTAAGGACATATTTTGTTTATTTATTGACACTAAAAAAGTTCCATATATGTAAGTTAAAAAAATCAACGGAACAACCCAAATAAGTATCTGTAGGGTCAGAATAGATGGAATAAACCCGTATCCATACACTAATATGATAATTTTATCAGCTAGTAATGTTACTCCGACAGCAATTGGTAAACTAATTATTATCATATACTTAATTGACTTTTCGTAAGAATTTTCTAAAGTTTGACGTGATGATACATAAAAATTTGACATTACAGGATAGATCGCTGACGAAAAAACACTTGGAACAAAAATTAAAACCTCTATCAACCTATAAGGGGCTGTATAATATCCTACAGCTAAATTCCCGTTTATTGTAGATAGAAGTACGGAATCAATTCGAAATCCAATCACAGAAAAAATCAATGATAAAGATAGAGGCAACGCTGTTATTATTACAGTTTTCCAGAAATTAAAATCTATTTCTAGTTTTAGGGGCATGAAATTCCTTTTGATAACGACAAAACAGTAAACTAGAGAAATTAAATTTACTAAAATGTAAACCTGAGCAAAAGTGATTATATTACCACCAGTATCAATAATAAAAATAATAAATGAAAGTAATAGAATACTATTTAAAATAGTCCCAATTGATTGATATTCCATTTTTTCATATGCCTGGAATAAAGAATAAAACAATGAAGTGAAAGAACCAATAATGGTAGATACTATGATTAAATAAATGACAGTAGATATTTCTTGGGGGTAATGTATCAAATTTACTAACAAAATAATGATTCCAAACGAGATTAAAGATAATATTAATTTTATGACGGTAATACTTCCTAAATATTTATTTGATAAAGATTTATCTCTTGCAACTTCCCTTACGAGTAATGTGCTCAAACCTAAATCCATAAAAACAACAAATATACCTGAAAGAGCAAATGCAAGTGACAAATTACCGAAACCTTCAACTCCCAAATATCTTGCAGTGTACATATTAACAAAAAAAAGCAAAATGTAACTTAAAATAGTTGATGAGAATAGTAAGATTGTATTTTTGACTACTCGGCGTATTGTACTCATTTTTCCTCAATTGTATTCAAATATCGTAAAATTTTAGATATTTTTCAGCAATTTTATTCCAACTGAACTTATTTCTTACCATTTGAGATCCACAACAAGAAATTTTCTTGCAGAGTTCTTTATCACTACTTAAATTAGATATTTCATTCGCAAGTCCTAAAATATCTTTTTGAATTACTAAAACCCCATTTTTCCCATCTTCAATAATATCCGATATCCCCCCAACATCAGACCCTATAACCGGGACCCCACAAGCCATAGCTTCCAATAAAACCACCCCTAGACCTTCAGTATTCCCCTGCGAATCCACAATGGATGGTAAAATAAATAGATCCGCTGAATTGTACAACATGAGTAACTTTTCATCAGAAACATTCTTAACAATTTCCACCTTACCTGTCAGGTCCAGTTCATAGATTAAAGATTTCAATTTAGATTCCAATGGTCCGGATCCAACTATTTTCAATTGCACATTTTCATGTTTTTCTAAAACATGAGGCATTGCACGAATAAGGTACTCAAAACCTTTTCTTTCAATTAAATAACCAACAGATAATATTTGGAATATATTTTCATCTTTATAAACATCGAGTGGTCTGAAAAAATCTGTGTCAACTCCGAATGGTATCACATCAATCTTTTCTTCGTCAAGTCCTGCTTCCAGACAGAAGTTCCGGGTAGCATTACTGTTGGTGATAGTTTTAGAGGAGTTATTTACCAACCAGCGCAGAGCAAACAGCATATGGTAACGTTTGGAAAGATGAACTTCTTCTCCGTGTATTGTGGTTATGTAAGGAATTCCATAAAATTTTTTAAGAAACAATGCACCTAATCCATTGGGAATAGGCCACTGCACATGAATAACATCCATATTTTTAAGTATTCGCAACGAATAAAAAACATTGAAAAACAGAAAGGTTAAAACCTGAATTTTAACCAGAAACCCTTCCTTAACATTATCAATCATCCCCGCCCTTCCTGAAAGCTTCTCAAATCTACGGGGATAGAAATAGTGGAATCTTTCCACGTGCACACCTTCAAGGATATAATCTGTTTCACCACCAGTAAAAGGTGCTAAAACATGAACATCATGTCCTTTCTTGACAATCTCCCTCATCAACCTGTGAACAAAGATTCCATGAGGATCATCCTCCAAATCAGGATAAGCAGAGGTTATAACTCCAATTTTTATGTTAACACCACTTTATTCATAGCAATTATTATTTTCTTTCAAACCCTTTTGTATATAGTTATAGAGCCAAATCTTGCAACTGGAACGTAATTTGTGAAATTCATATTGTCCCAGGTGCACATGTAATAATCAGGACTTATTCTATTGAGTTCATTATTTAATGCATTCTTATCATCAGAGGTGAAATTGAAGTCTTTAACACCCTGATATAAACTCTGATTGTCACGGAACATTGGCATTTTCCCTACATTAGTCTGCAGGTACCATCCAAAGTAGGACCAGTAATCAGCATAGATTACCTTAGATTTGTAGTCTGGATCATTAATCTTTAGCCACTGACTGACATTAGACACATCCTGATTGAATATCTTATTCTTCTGATTAACCTCTTCTATTTCAGAAAGTTGTACTGCAACCGAAAATATCATCATCATTGATAGTATTATCGCAAAAACATACAATGTCAGATTTTTCTGTTTAAACTTGAATTCAAATTTTTGGGTGATAAAATTCAATCCTCGTGCCAGGAAATAAGCCACTGGAGGAGTCATGGAAATAAAATACCGGTGATCCTTGGCAACATACACGCTTTGGAATATGAAAAATGCCATGAACCATGAAAAGTAAAGTAAGTCCCAGCCAACATCTAATTCCAGTTCAGAAGAGACATTATAGATAAGGAATGTAATGGTAAAGAAAATTATTTCACTTACCATGTAATTGGTTTTCCCAAAAGTAGCGACAAAAACTGCCAACAAAGCTAATATTAGAAGTAATTTAACTTTATTTCCAGTTTTTAAATTTTTAAGAGGAGTTGAAGATCCTATTTTACCAAGTACTGACCCTATTTTACCAATATTTTGGTATGAATAAACAAATAAACCAAATACAGCAGAAAGTATGATTATCCAGAACGCTGTTCCTATGTAATAGGGCATATTTTTAACAAAATACAGTGAATCTGGGTTGTATGCAAAGTGTATTGTGCTCCCTAAACTTTCTGAACTTCTAAAAAAATCCATGAATGGATATAATGCATTACCGAATTTGGTATTGAAATAGATAAATATTGGAAGTAAAACCAGTGCCCCTAAAATCATTCCAATTACAATGTTTCGGGGATTTTTAATCTCGTGTCGATTTGCAATGATGTAGGCAAATATTGGAAAAATGATCAAAGCCAGGTTAAAGCGGGTTAAAAAAGCCATCATGGCCACAGGGAATGCTAAGTAGAAAAACTTAGAATTCTTTTTAACACCAAGATAAGTTAAATAAATAGCCCATATTGAAATAGAAACACTTGAAACATCGGTAAGGCCGGCTCCTGCAAAAGTGATTATTATGGGGAATGTTGCGAATAATAAACTGCCCACAAAGCTAATAATGGCATTGAAACGTTCTTTTAAGAATAAATAAAGTCCAATGCATCCTAGAAGGTATATGAGTCCATCTATGATAGAGGTGATTCCCATATACAAACCATCAAATCTGAAATAGAGGGATGCTAAAAAGGAAAGTAATGGTGGTCTTAAAAGATCTGAATATCCAATTGATTTACCTGCAAATAAAGCAGAGTTTGCCAGAAAATCAAAACCATCAAACTCGGGACCAACAATTAATTGGATTCTCACACGAAAATAAGTTATCAATGAGACAGTTATTATCAGGAGAACTAGGAAAACCAGTTTAGAGTTTTTATCTTCAAATTTCATCATAGGTAAATCACCGAATTCATCTAGTTACTGTCTTTTGTAAATAGTTACATATCCAAACTGTTTTATTAACTGATAATTAGTTAAATTTAACCCTTCTTTAACAGTCAAAAAATAATTGGCATTATCTGTGTTTAAATTGTTTTCATAATCCTTGTTATTGTTAGATAATTGTACCTGCTTGACATTTGTCTTCAAATACCAGCTGAAGTAAGGCCATTGATCTGAGGATATGTTTTTATCAAAGTATTGAGGATCATTAACTTTAAGCCATTGGCTGGCCATTTTAATATCATTCAATTCAACCACATTTTGAGATTCATGATCATATATCCCCTGTATATAATCAGCAGCTGCTACGAGCATCATAAATACCAGTATAACTGCAAATATATTATGTGCCATGTTTTTATACTTACTTTCCAATCCCCATAATCTTTTAATTTGGCTAAAACCCAATATTAAAAAATAAGTTAAAGCGGGGGCCATTGTGATAAAGTAACGATCATCTTTAACCGCGTAAACACTGTGGAATATGAAAAATGCCACAAACCATGATACAAATAAAATATAAATGTCTAAATCCTTGATATTGCCATTTCTCAGAGTATAAAACAAAACAAAACAAAAAACCAGAAATATGATCTCAGTGATGAAGTATTGTGTCCATGCAAAGGTTATAATAAATAATGAAAATAATAAAAACAGTGCCAAAACCTTTATTTTTGTATGATGTGACAGTTTAGATGGACTAAATTGTTTGAAATTTAATTTAACAGTCTTAAATTTAGTTAATAAACCAATGAATGCGCTAAGCACTGAACCTAAGATAATGGCCATCCCTCCAACCCCAATATATGATAAAATATTTTTTAGGAAATAGAGGGGGTCAGGATGGTAATATACGTAAGTGGTTGACCATGCTTTTTGGGTTGAGCCATAAAATGAAGAAAATGGACCCAATGGATTGCCGAATTGATTGTAAAAGAATACAAGAACAATCAAGCCAGGTAATAAAGACAATAATATTCCCCCAATCATATTTTTAAGGGACACATCATGGCGATTGATTACTAGATAGAAAAATATGGGAAAAATAATGAATCCTGCAGGATATCTTGTTAAAAAGGCTAACATGGCCAGGGGGAAAGAAAAGTAAAAAAACAGTGGATTCTTTTTAACTGCTAACACAGTGGCATACAATGCCCAGATGGATAAAGCCACACTTGGAATATCTGTAAGTCCAACTCCAGTAAATAAAATAACCACTGGAAAAGAGCTGAAGAGTAAACTCCCCAAAAAGCTTTCCATGGCCTCAAATTTAATTCGGAAAAATAAATATAGCCCAATAGCCCCGAATACTAAAAATGAAGCATCTAAATAGAATATTACTGATTCAGATACCACACTTAAACGGAAGATGAGTGATGTTAAAAACGGGAAAAAGGGAGGTCTGGTCAGATCTGTGTATCCAAATCCCTGCCCAGCAAAGTACATGGCATTGGATAGGAAGTCAAAAGTATCCCAGATAGGACCGATTTCTATTTGGATTTGAACCCGGTAATATGCAATTAAAGCTACAAGAAAAACTAAAATAATGCCATAAACCAATGAATCATGATCCCTGACATATTCTCTTAATTTCAGATACAAAGAATCCCCCATAAGTTAAGACGATTTTTAATAATGACATAGTTTATTGTAAATGTTTGAAATTTTTGCATTCATGTTTAACAATACGGATCATTTATAAATCATAGTATTCTTCAGTTATAAAAGAATATATAATTATTGTAATCATATTATATGCTCTAAATCTCAATTGAAGCTTTTTAACAAATTAGGTTAGTATATTAATCAGTAATATTAACCTAATTTATAATGATGCAATTATCAGGAAAAATGAAACAGAATTTAATTAAAATAATTCCATTTATTCCTCTATTTAGCGTTTTAATCTTACTTATTTTAAGACCATATTACTTATCGGTGGGTGGTGGTGATACTGATTTTCATCTTATTCGAGCTCGTGAAATACTTATAAACCCTTTTTATGGCATTTATTGGGATTATTTAACATATTATCCTGTTGGAAGAGCATTATGGCATCCTCCGTTATTCCATACAGTTTTCGCATTTTTATGGTATCTTGTCGGAGTGGAGATTTGCGAATACAATTTTTGTATTAACCCAAATCATTTTAACCATTATCATAGCTTCATTGATTGGAAAACGGGAATATGGAGTTATGGCTGGTTTTTTTTGCAGGAATGTTTTCTTTAACTGCACCTAGAGTAGATATTTTAGCTGTGGCCCTTCCGGCCAATTTTATCCCCATTTTAGCAACTTTAACTATTTATTTCCTACCTAAAAATCAATTCAAAGCATTCATAACATCATTGATAGGTGTTTGGACCCATTCAGTAGGTTTGATAATTTTTATTCCATTATTCTTAGTTGATGGTACCCAAAAAAATTGGAAATATATTTTATTGTTATTATCTGTGTTATTTTGGGGATGGTATTTTATATCATTTTCAGGGCAAAGCGGAGTTATAAAAAGTGCTTATCCTCCTTTTTATATCATCCCCACTATACAAATATTCAGTTTAATTTTAATAGGCCTATTTGGTTCCATTGGACCATATTTCCTTTACAAAATGGACAATAAACGGTTTAAATTGATAATTGCATATATTGTAATTGTTATGGTTTCTGGGTACACGGATATTTCCCGAGGATTTGAATATGCGGCATTGCCTTTGGCCATAATGGCGGGTTTAGCAGTTTCAAAGCTATACGAAATTATTAAAATTAAAAAAAAGTTTTTATCCAATTATTTTGTCTTAAGATAATTTCTATTTACTTTGTTTTTTAGTTTAAGTTTTTATTTTGTATTGGTTTTTTTGAGGTTTTCTTTTGGTTTTTTGGTTAGTTTTGTGTATTGTTGTATTTTTTTTAGGATTATTGTGGGTTATTTGATGATAGCGTTCGCTAGTTTGTCTGATTTGTAGGTTAGGGTGTTTAGTGTAGTAGGTTGTAGCTGAAGCAGTTGAATATGTTTCGTGTGTGGTTTCGGAGGATGTTTGTGAGTCGTGTGTGTCCGGAGTGGAATATGGTTTTGATTACGGCGTATGGGCGTTCTCCTGGTGATC
>Ga0334899_1003567_pt1 | contig 10821 bp, 12 predicted proteins | sample GraSluR3_MG_FD_207219 | JGI IMG/M metagenome (GOLD analysis project Ga0334899, IMG submission 207219) | Sludge microbial communities from methane-producing bioreactor in Wageningen University, Netherlands - Granular Sludge_8_08-R3 | ecosystem: Engineered > Bioreactor > Anaerobic > Unclassified ... | reverse complement strand
TGGATTCTTCCTGTGGCTTGGGGCAGCACTTATAATGATTACACAGATTGGTGTTGGTGTAAGTGTTTCTCAAAGCTATGGAAGGTCTGACATAAAATCAGCCAGAGAATACATAACTGTGGGACTTTTGATTGATATAGTAATTGGTCTTGCATATGGATTTTGCCTATATACCTTTAACAGTCAAATCATTTCATTCTTTAACCTTGGGGATATGGAAGTGATTGGAATGGCTGAAAGTTATCTTCGTATAATTGGGATGGGAATAATATTTCATTTTCTGAATCCGGTGCTTTCAACAACACTCAACAGTTCTGGAGACAGCATGACCCCCTTTAAGGTTAATACCATAGGATTGGTGGCAAATATGATTCTTGATCCCTTGCTTATTTTCACCTTCGGGTTTGGGATTAAGGGGGCTGCAATTGCCACAATAGTATCTCAGATGGCTGTAACTGTAATATTTCTAATTATTGGCAAGCGAATAGACGCTCTATACTCATCCTTTAAGATATTTGCAAAACCCGACTTGAAAAAAGCAGTGAGAATTCTTAAGCTTGGGCTTCCCCCATCAACCCAGATGGGAATCCATGCAATCATAAGCATGGTCCTGACTAGAATAATTGCAGGCTATGGACCTGTGGCAGTTGCTGTACAGACAATTGGATCTCAGATTGAGTCCATCTCCTGGATGACATCCGAGGGATTTGCAGCAGCAATATCGGCTTTTGTGGGCCAGAACTACGGAGCAAACAAGATTTCCAGAATCAAGGAGGGATATTACAAGGGGATTAAGGTACTTGGAACATTTGGGATATTTGTTTCACTCCTGTTGATATTCGCTGCCAGGCCATTGTTTACAATATTTACACCAGATGACCCAAAGGCAATTGCAGAGGGGGTTATCTACCTGAGAATTCTGGGCCTATCACAGATGTTCATGAGTGTGGAGATTGGTACAGCCGGGGCCTTCAACGGACTTGGAAAGACCATACCTCCAACCATAACAGGCGTCACATTAAACGCTCTAAGAATTCCAGCTGCCATAATCCTATCAGCATACACGGTTTTGGGACTTTCAGGGATTTGGTGGGCCATAAGTGGAAGTAGTATTCTAAAGGGGCTAATTTTATTTGCCTGGTATCAAAGAGAACTTCACAAACTGAAAGAAGCCTGATAAAATCAGGCTTCTAGAGTGCTTTTCTTTGTGATATCACATCTGCTCCAGTTTCAAGTATATTTTCAATAATGACCTGACCTCTTTTCACTGGGGCCTGGATACGTGTGTTTTGAATAATTTCAAGTGCTTTCTCAACATGATGGGCTGGTATCTTCATGTTTGTAGATACGGGAAGTCTACTCATTTGTCCACCTGAAAGCAGACACCTTCCTGCTACAATTCTATCTTCTTGTTCAAAATGTTTTTTTACAAACTGGTAACCTCTGCCGCACCGATTTCCCTCTACAAGAAGATCTCCATCTTTTAGTGAAACATCGATAACACATGCCATGGGGCATACTGCACAGGTGATTTTTTCCTTCATATTCAACACCTCCAGGAGATTATACCATATGGAGTTGAAGAAATGCCAGTTTTAGAGTAAAATTTAGATAAGGTCACATGGTGTGGAGGAGTACAATGATAGGATATCCAGAAATACTTGCAAGATTGCTTATATCTACCCTATTGGGAGGTATAATTGGAATTGAAAGAGAAACCAGCAATAGACCAGCTGGATTCAGGACCCATATACTGGTAAGTGTAGGCTCTACCTTGATAATGCTGGTTTCCATATATGCTATACCTCAGCCTGCTGACAGGGCCAGGATTGCAGCCCAGGTGGTAAGTGGAATAGGATTTTTGGGGGCAGGAACAATCCTGAGAACTGGCAACCACATAAGGGGGCTTACAACAGCAGCAAGCCTGTGGGTATGCGCAGGGATTGGCCTTGCAGTGGGGTCCGGGTATTATTTTGGTGGAGTTGTAACTGCTATGATAGTGCTGATATCCCTTATTGTACTGTCAAAGGTAGAAAAAAATGTACTGAGGGGAGCCAATAGGCTTATCATGGTCACAGCGGTTGATAGGTCGGGATTGATTGGGGAAATAGGACTATTGTTTGGAAAGCATAATATCAGTATAAGGAATATTTCAATTGAGGATATTACCGATGATGAGAATGAACCTTCCGGACTGATTGAGCTCAAGTTTTACATCAAGAAACCCATTGGATTTGACAACAGGATACTTGACAACGAGCTGCTTCAGATAGAAGGGATTAGGTCAATTGACTTTGACAACAGCGGGATTAAAGAAAAATAACAAATACTAGGAGGTAGTAAAATGCTTAAGCAACTGATGAAGCCTGAGAACAATGAAGAAATTGCAATAATCAAGACAAACCACGGTGATATAAAACTGCGACTATTCCCGGAAGTTGCACCTAAAGCTGTGGAGAACTTCACAACCCACGCCAGGGATGGATATTATGATGGGATTAGCTTTCACAGAATCATCAAGGACTTCATGATTCAAGGCGGGGACCCTGATGGAACAGGACGTGGAGGTCAGAGCATATGGGGGAGACCATTTGAAGATGAGTTTAGCATGGAATATAGAAACATCAAAGGCGCTTTGTCAATGGCCAATGCAGGACCTAAGACAAATGGCAGCCAATTTTTCATCGTCCAGAAAGGCGACATAGAAAATAGCATAATTGATCAGATGAAACAGCTTGGGGAAGGCAAGGGATTTCCTGATGATGTGATCCAAGCTTACCGTGAGCATGGAGGGGATACTGGTTGGATGGTAAGCACTCTGTCTTTGGCCAGGTTTTCGAAGGAATTGATGTTGTAGACAAGATAGCACACCTTCCTGTGGGGAGAAATGACATGCCCAAGGAACCAGTAATGATTTTGACAATCGATGTAACTGAATATAAGGGCTAGGGTCATGAAAGATAAAATCTCTAATGAAATTCAAAGGTTTGTGGCAGATTTTGAAAAGAGGGATGGTATAAAGTCCCGTTGGAAAACACCTCTGGTTGGGTTTGCGTCCACAATGGACCCAATGTTTGATATGTTAAAGGAGGTGGCTGTTCCTGAGCATTTGCACCCAAGAGATATACTTGCAGATTGCAAAACCCTTATTGCTTATTTTCTTCCATTTCAGGACTGGATCCCAGAAAGCAATATTGGGAAGCTCGAGAGCTCTGAGGAATGGGCGAGGGCATATGTAGAGACCAACATACTGATTGGCGAAATAAATGATTTTTTGATAGGATGGCTTACAGGTATGGGTCATGAAACGAAGAAATTGAACCCTTCATTGAACATGGACTACGAAAACCTGGTTAGCGTTTGGTCAAACAGGCATGTGGCCTATGTTGCAGGTCTTGGAACCTTTGGTATGAACAATATGCTCATAACTGAGAATGGATGCTGCGGTCGACTTGGCAATGTTGTAACAAGCCTGGAACTTGAAGCTGATAAAAGGACCGGCAAGGAGAATTGCCTCAACAAGTATGATGGAAGCTGTACAGCCTGTATTGACAATTGCGTAAATGATTCTCTGAATCTGGATGAATTTGATAGATTCAAGTGCTACGAGATGCTTTTGGCAAACGGAGAAAAATATGAATATCTGGGTGATGCGTCAGTTTGCGGGAAGTGCCTTGTGGGATTGCCCTGCTCAACTGAGAATCCAGTTGGATAAAAGACTCATATGAGTCTTTTATGTAATTGTGGGCTTAATTTATTCATGTTTTGCCTCTTATAGTTTAACTATCCTTAAATTCTTGGTATAATGGTATGGTCAAGTATAAGGAGGGTCATAAATGCATCAATACAAAGGTAAATTGATTATACACACAGGCTCAATGTTTTCCGGGAAGACATCAAGCCTTGAAAAGGAAGTTAAGAGATTTATGATTGCGGGATACAGAACTGTTGCCTTTAAGCCATCGGTGGATAACAGGGTACCCACATCTGAAATAGTAACACATGATAAAACCTCCTTGGAGGGGATACTGGTAGATGATATTGGACAGATTCTTAAACACTGCGAAGAGGGCAATCCAGAAGTTGTGGCAATAGATGAGGTTCAGTTTCTGGGTGGTGAGATAGAAGATATAATTCAGGGCGTCAACTCACTTTTGAGCAAGAACATTACAGTAATTGTGGCAGGGCTTGATATAGACTTTTCAGGCAGGCCATTTGAGATACTCAAGGAGCTTATGCCCATAGCGGATTATCTGAACAAGCATCATGCCGTTTGTGTAAAGTGTGGTACGGATGCCTGGGTAAGTCACAGAAAGACCAAGGAGAGAGAAAGGGTTGTAATAGGTGCAACCAAAGAGTACGAACCACTTTGCAGGTCTTGCTTTCTGAAGGAGAAGAAAAAAGAGGAAGCCATAGTAAACAAAAACCAGGTAACCTTCATAGAGTAGATAGGGTGGGGATGACAAATGTCATCCCCGTTTAAGTGCTATTCAAAGAGTCTTATATTTCCCGATGAACTTGTTAGATTCATCTGCCTTGAACCATCGCCAAGTGTCATGAACAAGCGATCGTAATCGTTTTGAACTGAGGTGGCTGAGCCTTCAAAGCTGATTCTACCTGAAGAGGTCGTTCCCTTAATATCAAGGGAAAGTCCACTCAAAGGGCCGATATTAATATCGCCAGAACTTGTGACAACCTTGACTTCATCAAGGGGTTCAACAGGTCCAACTGTAACATCACCAGAGCTGCTTGCAATTGAAATGTCACCAGTGATCATTGGTATCCTAATGTCACCAGATGAAGCTGCAATCCTGGATTCCTGGGCATGGACCTCATCTATTTGGATCCTCCCTGAGCTTGACTCAACCTTGACCTTCTTTAGCCTTAGGGAGTCTGAACTCAAATCAGCTGATGAGCTTGTAAACTCAAGGTCCTCATTGAAATTCTCAGGGATAAGGACCTCCAAGAGAAGATCTGATTGAGAGACCGTATAGCTACCGGTTTCAGGTGTCATTGAAATCTTGATACTGTCTCCCAAATCCTGAAGATTAAGGGATACCTGTCTGTTGGACTTGTATCTTCCCTTTAGTGAAACCATCAGCCTATCTGAATCTGTTTGAACTATTCTCGTGTCAGCAAAGGTAGTGTAGATTGAAATCAAATCGACCTCCTCTGCCAGCTGCATACTTTCTGCTTCATTGGCCTCATATGAGGTAAGGCTAGAAAAAATGTCTATTCGTTCAAAGAAATTAATGTCCCTTAAGCCTACTAAGGTTTTCTTTCCATTTTCAATTACTTCAATCCCATCCCAGCTAATTGTCACAGATTTTCCTTCCTCAACCACCCGAATACCTTCAGAATCAATTTTCACAGTTTCTCCATTGTCATGTATCTCCAAAGATCTGTTTTCTGAGATATCCCCAAATCTGAAATTATCGATGTAAAAAAGTGAATATAGACCTACACCAAAAGCAATCAGTACAACTCCTGCCAGTACTATTGATAGTCTTTTTAAGTCCATTTTCTCGCCCCCTAACCATTTATAATTCTTCTATTCCAATCAATATACATGGACATCAGCCTGTAGAATAGTTTGCTAAGAACAATCCCAAGAATAAAGACCAACCCTCCCAAGGCACCTAGTCCAATACCAAAGGAAACTGATGTAATAATTCCCGGAGCTATTCCTGAAACCAAGCCTGCAAAGGGAGCGCCGAAGATTAAACCAACTCCACCGACCACAAATCCAATTCCCGTTCCAAAAATCCCGATTATAATCCCTATTACTGCCGCCACTGGTCCAAGGATAAAAACCAGATTGAGCCCCAAAAGCAGAAGGAATATAAGGAATCTTCTAGCACTGTCATTGGGATTCTTATCCTGGGAGGTGACATTAGTATTGTTCGCATCAGCATGGATGGTGCTTAATATGCTTTCTGCCACTTCCTTTGGCGTTCCCAGCTCTAAGGATATTTCATCATCTGTCTTACCTTTTTCACGTCCGATATTGAAATGCTCTTCGTAATCAAGCAGTATCTCTCGAAGCTCCCCTTCCCTTAAGCCTGAAAGATAAGATTTAAGCGTGTTCAAATATTCCTTCCTGTTCATCGTCTACACCCCTTAACAGTAAATTGACTCCGTTCACAAAATTCTCCCATTCTTCCTGAAGTATTATGAGTACTTCCTTGCCCTTGTCTGTAAGTCTGTAGTACTTTCTTGGAGGGCCTTCCTGGGATTCCTCTAAATAGGTTGTAACATACCCGTCACTTCTGAATCTTCTGAGGAGTGGATATATTGTGCCTTCAGAAATCTTAATGAAAGTGGAAATATTTTCAACCAATTCATACCCATAATAATCTTTTCTGTTCAGTAAAGTGAGAACACAAAGCTCAAGAACTCCCTTTTTAAATTGTATATTCATGGCTAGTCTCCTTTCACGGCTATAATATATCACACACTACCTTACAATGCAAGGTACTAAATTAAAAAAATAGGAGAAAAATTCTCCTATCTACTCAAAGCTAAGTCCTTCCCTGTGCAATCCAACACTTAATACGATTCCTATGGATATGAGGTTTATCAGCTGAAAGGTTCCTCCATAGCTCATAAAGGGAAGGGGAATACCAGTTATAGGCATCAGGCCTATGGTCATTCCTATGTTTTCCCATATGTGGAATAGGAACATTCCGGCAAATCCAACAGACATAAATGATCCGAATTTGTCAGGGCTGTTACGTGCAATCCTTATTATCCTGTTGATCATTATGAAATACAGGAAAATTAGCAGGCTTCCGCCGATAAAGCCTAGCTCCTCTGAAAGTACTGCAAAAATAAAGTCGGTTTGCTTCTCTGGAATATAGTTAAACTGGGTTTGGGTACCCTCAAACAAACCTCTTCCAAATATCTTGCCACTTCCAATGGCAATCCTTCCTTGTATGGCTTGAAAACCAGTATTTGAAGTATCTCTTTCAGGGTCCAGAAAATTGAATATCCTATCCTTTTGGAAGGGATCAAGTCTTGACCAAAGTATAGGAAGGCTCATTAGCCCCATTGCAAGAGCGATTCCAATGTATTTCCATTTAACTCCTGCCACAAAGAGCATTGCTGCAATAAAGAAGATAAAGACCATTGCAGTACCTGCATCCGGCTGAAGCAGTATCAAGCCCACAGGGAAAAATGCAAATACCAGGATCTTAAACAGCACAAAGGGAGAATTGATATCATCCTTGTTGTTGTCCATGTACTTGGCCAGGGAAATTATCAAACCTACCTTGACGAACTCAGCAGGCTGGAATCCAAATGACCCAATGTAAAGCCATGAACGGGCCCCCCACTGGTCATCCCCAACTCCCATGAAAAGTACTGCCAGAAGCAATCCAACTGAGACGATGTAAATGGGGATGTATAGCTTGCCTAAAAATTGGAAGTCAAAGAACACCAGAAAAAGTATTGCCACAAATCCAATTAGGGTTGAAATTCCCTGGGTTCTTACAAACCTAATGTTTTCCAGGCTCAAGGTTGCCGAATATATAACTACCAGTCCATATATGCTCAAAAGAACAACTGTTATAAGCAACAGAAAATCGAATCTCTTGAAAGCTTTTTTTCTAAGATTAAACATAATCATCTACTCCTTTGCATCAAGGAATATTATATCATACTATGGTTTTTTCAAGTAGTGGGTTTATTGTATATTATTTGATATAATTAGAAACGGAGGGATTGGGATGATTAAGGATAGGATAAATGATATTGCTAAACACCTTGATATAGACATGATTGGATTCACTCATTCGGGACCTCTGGAGAGGATCCGTCCACAATTGCAAAATAGAGTGGACAAGGAAAGGGCAACAGAATTTGAAGAGGATAATCTTGACCTTAGACTGGATCCAAGGATTACCATGGAGAACTGCAAATCCATAATTGTTGTTGCACTCTCCTATAACAGGGAGAAAAAGGACACCAAGAAAGCCAGAGTAAAAGGGAGCCTTTCCAAGTCTTCATGGGGAAGGGATTATCATTATGTCCTTAAGGGAAAGATGGATTTGCTTGTAAATGAGATGAAGAAAGAATTCGCTTTCAACCATATGTCATTCTGTGACACCGGGCCACTTGTTGACAGGGAGCTTGCCTACAGGGCTGGGATTGGATATTACGGCAAGAACTGCAGCATCATTAATCCTGAATATGGTTCCTTAATTTTCATTGGATATATTTTAACCGACCTGGAAATTGAATGTGAGGATAAAAATATGGAAAGTTTATGCGGTGACTGTACCCTATGCTCCCTTGCCTGTCCAACTGGAGCCCTGGAAGGGGCAGGTATACTCAACCCTAAAAAATGTGTATCATACCTGACCCAGACCAAGGAGCCAATACCTGAGGATTTGTCATCCGGAATGGGTATAAAGATATATGGGTGTGACACATGTCAGCTTGTGTGTCCCAAAAACAAGTATGTCAAAATATCTCATCATGGAGAGTTCGATCCATTAAAGACTGGTGGCATAGTTGACATTGAGGAATTGATTAACATGTCAAATAAAGAGTTTCATGTGAAGTACGGAGACATGGCAGGAAGCTGGAGGGGTAAGACGGTACTTTTAAGGAACTCTATAATTGCATTGGAGAACATGGGGACACACTGTCACAAGGACCTTATTGAGACCTTGGAAAGAAAGAATATCAAATTATTGAAACCTTATACTTCAAGGATACTCAAAGGTATGGTAGAATAGCTAATGTTGCATTATAAAACAAGAAAAACAATTACCTTTAAGGAGGGATTTTAGTGTCAAATGTACATGAACTGGGATTTCTGAAGGAAAAAATCCAGGAACTCAAGGATGAAGGAGTATACAGAAAACTGCCTGTAATGGGATCTGCAAGTGATGCAGAGGTGGAGCTCAATGGCAGGAAGGTAATAAACCTTTCATCAAACAACTATCTGGGATTTGCAAACAATCCAAAAATGAAAAAGGCTGCGATAGATGCAGTTGAAAAATATGGGGTTGGATCAGGAGCTGTCCGCACCATCATAGGCAACATGGATATTCATGAAAAGCTTGAGGAAACACTTGCTAAATTCAAGAGGGAGGAAGCAGCCTTTATCTATCAATCTGGCTTTAACTGCAATGCAGGGACCATTCAGGCAATCACAGAAGCAGGGGACCTGATAATCTCAGATGAGCTAAATCATGCTTCAATAATCGATGGTGCAAGACTTTCCAAAGCTGCAAAAACTATTTACAAGCACTCTGATATGGATAGCCTGGAGGCAGTATTAAAGGAGAACAAGGACAAATACAGAAACATGCTGATCATAACTGATGGGGTATTCAGCATGGATGGGGATATAGCAAAGCTTCCGGAAATTGTTGACCTAGCTGAAAAATATGGGGCAATGACCTATGTTGACGATGCCCATGGTTCAGGTGTCCTTGGAGAAAGTGGAAGAGGAACCGTAGACCACTTTGGACTACATGGTAGGATTGACTTTACAATCGGAACTCTTTCCAAGGCGATTGGAGTAATTGGAGGATATGTGGCCGGGTCCAAGACAATGTATGAATGGCTAAGCCACAGGGCGAGACCTGTTCTGTTCTCGACATCATTACCTCCAGCGGCTGTTGGGGCAATCACTGAGGCCATAAACATGCTTACAGAGTCCACGGAGTATACCGACAGGCTGTGGGACAATGCAGCATATTTCAAGGAGAAAATGGGTTCCCTGGGATTTGACACAGGGCACAGTGAGACACCCATAACACCTGTTATCATAGGGGATGAGGCTAAAACCATGGAGTTTAGCAAGAGACTTCTAGAAAAGGGAGTATTTGTATCAGGCATCGTATTCCCTACAGTTCCCAAGGGAACAGGAAGACTAAGATGCATGGTGACTGCTGCCCATTCCAGGGCCCAGCTTGACAAAGCCGTCCAGGCATTTAAAGAGGTCGGAGATGAAATGGGAATTTTATAGTTCGTCAGAAAAGAGGGGATATCCCCTCTTTTCTTTATGGACAAAATAGTATAATATGGAAATAACAAACATCAAGAGGTGTAAATATGATAATTGGGGCATGTTCACTTGAACTACACATTTTTGAGGTATATTCGTTGAAGGAAAAAAGACAGGTGATTAAAAGCTTGCTGGGAAGGCTTCAATCCAGATTCAACATTTCCGTTGCAGAAGTTGATGACTTCGACATATGGCAGTCGGCAACAATAGGATTTGCCTGCGTATCCAATGAAAGCAATCATGTGAGAAGCATGATAAGCAGTGTTATAAACTTTGTGGATTCCGATGGAAGAGTTGAAATAACAAATCATCAAATTGAGATATTATAGGAGAGAGACATGAGAAAGAGATTGACAAAGAAGGAAAAGAATCAGGTTTTGGATATTCTTGATGAGCTTTATCCATATGCAAGGGCGGAACTGAATTTCAACAATCCCTTTGAGCTGCTTGTAGCTACAATACTATCGGCTCAATGTACTGATGTAAGGGTTAACAAGGTTACCCAGGATATGTTTTTGGAGCTGAAGGAGCCCATGGACTACATCAATTTGGGAGAGGATGCCCTGGAGGGCAGAATCAGAAGCTGTGGACTTTCAAAGACGAAGAGCAGGAATATAATTGGAGCCTGTGAAAAAATTGTGTCCCAACACCAGGGTAGGGTTCCGGGGTCAATAGAAGAATTGATGCAATTGCCGGGAGTTGGCAGGAAAACGGCAAATGTAGTTGCTAGCAATGCCTTTGGAATACCTGCAATCGCAGTTGACACCCATGTTTTTAGGGTTTCCAATCGAATTGGACTG
>Ga0334899_1003566_pt1 | contig 10823 bp, 7 predicted proteins | sample GraSluR3_MG_FD_207219 | JGI IMG/M metagenome (GOLD analysis project Ga0334899, IMG submission 207219) | Sludge microbial communities from methane-producing bioreactor in Wageningen University, Netherlands - Granular Sludge_8_08-R3 | ecosystem: Engineered > Bioreactor > Anaerobic > Unclassified ... | reverse complement strand
GGAACATGCAGATCGATATTTTTATATCCCAGGTCGATGTGTACCCGTGAAGGCAGACTTCGGGTCACGCGCGGGGAAAGTTTTGCGGGTTTATTGAATCTCTGCAATCCGAGAGCAAGATCACCTTCCGGATGACGGGCGATCACGGTGTTCTCGCTTTCGTGAAAACCCATGAACATGTATTTCAGTTCTTCCTGTTCCGCGATCTGCTTCCACTGACCATCTTTCCGCTGATAGATATTATGTTGACCCATCAGGTAAAGATCGTCTCCATTATAATGAAAATCCAGCATATAGTTCATCGGGATTTCTTCCGAAGAGATATATCCCGAGGGTCCAAATCGTTTTAATTTTTTATTCTCAGCATCATAAATAATGATCGTTTCTCCTTTGATCTGAAAAGAAAGCGGGCCGGTTTGCAAACCGGGATAAGAACCGGGCCTCAGTTCTGCTTCGTTTTCTCCCCATGGAACTTGCAGTATCTCGGTGTAGCGCATGCCTCCGAATGCAGAAGTAACAAGCATAAGAACGATCAGCGGTGTCATCATTAACAAATTTTTAAGTTTCATATTCGGTCTCCGTTTACTATTTTACAAACGCATTGAAATATACTATATAAAAACTCCGGGGTGAACATGAAATTGATAAGTTTATTGGGATTGCTGGTTTTGCTGCTTATCGCCTGGCTCCTTTCCTACCACAAAGACAAGATCAATCTTCGGACGGTATTATGGGGGTTGTTCCTGCAGTTCCTGTTCGCGGTCATTATTCTTCAGCGTTCACCCATGAGCTGGATCGGCATGGCGATCTTTGCCTTGTTGCTGATCTTTTACGTTTTCCGCGATCTGATAAAAACGACCTGGCTGAAATTCTTGTGGATCACTGTGATCGTTGCCGGATCGGCACTGCTCAGTTTTCTGATCTTTATGATCCTCCAGGTGTTGTCTGTTGCGGTGCTTTTTCTGATCATTCTGTTCGCTATGCTCTTAAATAAATATCTGCTGAAATCGGAACGTTTGAAACCCTATCTGAACGCCATACTTATCGTAAGTATCTTTACCGCTCCCGTTGCGCGGGGACTTTACGGTCAGGATATTTTTCAGTCTTTCAGCGACGGAGTCGCAAAATTCCTCAGTATGTCAATGTACGGGTCTGAATTCCTGTTCGGCAACCTGGCACGTCCCGAGTTTTTCTTTCCCGAAAATTCCGCCTGGCCGGGATTCGGATATCTTTTTGCCTTTGTGGTCTTACCAACCATTATTTTCTTCGGCGGGTTCATCGCCGTGCTCTATCATTTCGGTGTGATGCAGCGCATTGTTGAGGCCATGGCACGTTTCATGAGCTGGACCATGGGCACCAGCGGCGCGGAAACCCTTTCCTGTTCCGCCAATATCTTTGTCGGTCAAACGGAAGCACCCCTGCTGATCAAACCTTTTCTGAACGATATGACGGAATCCGAATTGCTGACCATCATGGTCGGAGGTTTTGCCACGATCGCGGGCGGCGTACTGGCGGGATATATCGCCATGGGGGTCAATGCCGGACATCTGGTGGCGGCATCGGTAATGTCCGCACCCGCGGCACTGGTCATCGGCAAGATCATTTATCCCGAGATCAAAAAATCAAAAACGGCGGGTATGGTCAAAATGCCCGAACTTCAGCGGGCTCAAAATGTATTGGGTGCGCTCTCAAACGGCATCACGGACGGACTTAAACTGGCGGTGAACGTGGGTGCCATGCTAATCGGTTTTATCGCGCTCATTGCGGTGGTCGATCTGGGTTTCAACTGGCTGGACGGTCTGATCGACGGTAAATTACTTAAAAATACTTACTACTTTTATGAAACAAGCAGCGGCTTTTCTCCGGTGCACGGCGAATACCGGGGAATTTTCCCGGGTTCGATCCAAACACTGTTCGGAATTGTTTTCCGTCCCCTTGCCTGGCTGATGGGCGTATCTTGGGAATACGCGGGATCTGTCGGACACCTTCTGGGTACAAAGATCGCGCTGAATGAATTTGTGGCTTTCGGTACGCTGGGTAATTACATTCAACAAGGTGTGCTTGACGAGCGCGCACGGACCATCGCTACCTACGCGATCTGCGGATTCGCGAACTTTTCATCCATCGGGATCCAGCTGGGCGGTATCGGCGCTCTGGCACCGCAGCGGAAAGGCACGCTGGCAAAGATCGCACTGAAGGCCATGATCGGCGGGGCGATCGCCAGCTGGATCACGGCAACAATAGCGGGAATACTTTTATAATATTATGGTTGACCCCATTATCGACATCGTTCACTTCCTGGCTTCCCGCGCCTGCAACGGACGGCGGACCGGCACACCCGGGTCGGCGGCTGCAAGGACTTATATTATCGATAATATGCTGCGTGCCGGCATCCATCCCTTTTCCGGAACGAACGGATATACACATCCCTTCGGCGGCTTGCCGGAGGGTGAGACCGGTGCCAATATTATCGGTATCATTCCCGGACGCGGGGCACTGATGGATCGTTTTATCCTGCTTGATGCGCATTATGATCATCTGGGGAAATATAAGACCGGTCTCCGGTATTATCCCGGTGCGGACGATAATGCTGCCGCTATTGCGGCGGTGCTGCACACGGCGAACCGCTTTATCGCTTCGGACAATATAGAACAAGCCGCCGATCGGCGCAGTATTCTCATTACCTGCTTCGATGCAGAGGAACCCCCCTATTTCAATTCGGAACATATGGGTGTGGTCCGTTTTTGCAACGATTTCCCCGAGATCATTGAACGTATTGATCTTGCTATTATTCTGGACCTGCTGGCCCACCGGATGGGCGAAGGTCGTGTCCCGGAAAAATTCCAGGAGATCCTCTTTGTGATCGGCGCGGAAAAATCCGGCGTTGGACCCGTCCTGGATGAACTCGAACTGGCGGTGGAAAATCTCTCCCCCATGCGTATCGGCGCGCATGCCATCCCTCCTTCGGGCGATTATATTCCACTGCAGCAGTATGAACTTCCCTATTTATTTATGACCGCGGGGAAATTCAATGACTATCATTCCTGTTATGATACGGCGGAGAAACTGGATTATCCTAAACTTGAAGGGATCAGTAATTATCTGACCTATTTGCTGACCGTTCTGGCCGAAGCGGATCCGAAGATCTTTTATTATGACCGTTTGGGCGAGGACGACCTGGCAACTCTCCGCACCATGGAGGATATTTTCAGCCGCATGAATGATGATGAACATATCCCACGAAATCAGAATGTCTTTGATTATGTCCAGAAACGTTTCATGCGCGGTGAACTCAAAACGCCGGGGAAATTCGGCAATATCAAAGATTTCTTGCGGCAGGCTATGGAAATGTGTAAAAAAGACGGAAGTTTGACTCATAATGAACGCTCCAAGATCAAATATCTCATCGATGTGATCGCGAAATATATGCATTAGGCCGGCGCCGGAAGTCGGAAGCCAGTAGTTAGAATTTAGAATTTAGAATATAGAATATAGAATTTAGTAGAAATAAAAGTAAACTTGAGTCAAGTTTATTTTTTTTCTTGACAAGGACAAAAGACATTCGTATTCTTACTAAGGTTTTAGTAGTATTACCAATCATCATGGAGGATCAATGGCCAATGTTAACAAACTGACTCCGGCGGAATGGGAGATCATGGATGCTGCCTGGCAGCTTGGCGGATCGCCTTCGGTAAGAGCTGTGCTGGAATATGCCTATCCGAACGGAGAAAAAGCTTATACGACGATCCAGACATTAATGAACCTGCTGGAGAAAAAGGGTTTGCTTTCGCGAAAAAAGATCGGTCTGGTGAATTTTTACACGCCGGTTTACCGGCGCGAAGAGATGCTCCAGCGAGAGACAAAACATTTGATCTCACGTGTTTTCCGGGGCTCTGCGCCTGCGCTGGCAAATTTCCTTATCACGGAGGAAAATTTGTCACTGGAAGATATCAGAAAAATCAAAGCCCTGCTCAAAGAGAAAGAAGCGCAACTAAAGGAGAAATAAATTGATCATCCATATCAATTACCTGGCAGAAAACTGGATGGCGTATTTCGCTTATGCCGTTTTGCAAAACACACTCTTTCTGGCAGTGATCTTTCTGTTATTGTATCTTTTGCGGGAAAAACATGCCGGGATCAAATATTCCGTTGCCGCATTGGGAATGATCAAATTGCTGATACCTCCTTTTTTACCCTTAACGATCACGGAGTCCTCCAATCTCACGCCTGGTGTCAATGTCGGGGAAATCACTGCGCTAAACAGTGTTGCAGAGGCAACGTCGCCGACCACTCTTTCCGTTCCCGCTATTTTCTTTCTTATCTGGACCGGCACAATTCTAATAATGGCAGGATATGCCTTTTTATCGATGCTTCAACTCAAATGGCAATTACGGGGAGCGACTTTTATTGAACAAAGTCATGTTGAAGGAAAAACCATCGGTGTTTATTCGTCCCCGAATATTTCGGTCCCGATGAGCACCGGGCTTTTTCCCCGACGGGTTTATGTCCCTCTTCTCTGGTCGGAACTCAGTGATGAACTCAGATTATCGTTACTGCGCCATGAAGTGGCACATATCAAACGCAGGGATGGTCTGTTTGGCGCGCTACAGATGCTGGCACAAGCGCTCTATTTTTTCCATCCGCTTGTCTGGATTCTGACCCGTCGTCTTAACGAATATCGTGAAATGGCCTGTGATGATATAGCCGTCAACAATTCCACCGTAACACCACTCATATATTCCCGCTGCCTCGTAGATGTTGCCGAGCATATACTACCGGCTTGCAATTATTCATCAGCATCCACATTGATAAAACAAAAGAACAGACTCTACCATCGTGTGAATTATCAAGTGAAAGAGAATACAATGAAAAAATTATCCAAACGCGCTTCGCGGCTGATCTGGATGCTCTTACTGATCCTTATCGTGCCACTTTCCTGGTACTGTAAAAAAGAAAGCGTACCGCCGCCACCCCCTGCCGATAAAGCGAATATCTACGGCACGATCACGGATGCCGAAAGCGGAGAGCCTCTGGCAGGTGCCAATATCATTTTACAGAATACGAATCAGGGCGCCGGCAGCGACTCGAAGGGTAATTATGTCATTCAGGATATCCTTCCCGGTGAATATTCTCTTGTATGCACCTATATCGGCTATAAACCTCAACGGGTAAAAGCCACAGCGGAAAAAGGCCGATCCAGTGCTTATCATTTTAAGCTTGAACCCAGCCCCGTTCCGGTGGATGTGGTTACCATTACCGGCAAAAGAGAAGAAGAAAAACCCGAAGTTACCTTTGTCCCCTACGATGAACCTCCCGTACCACTGGGGGGAGCGGCGGCCATTGCGAATAATCTTATCTATCCCGAAGAAGCCAAACAGCGCGGTATTGAAGGAATGGTTTTAGTTCAGGCATATATCAATGAAAAGGGCCGTGCAAACGATGTCAGAATATTCAAGTCAGAGCTTCCCGAATCCTGCAATGAGGCGGCTAAAGCAGCCATTCTAAAGACCGAATTCAAGCCGGCAAAGCAACGCGGTGAGGCGGTGGCTGTCTGGATTACCGTTCCGATCCTGTTCAAACTTGAAAAGGATAAGACACCTTGATCTTTGATAGAATCTGAAAATACCGGGGTGTCGAGATTTTCTGTTGATCTGTTGATCTGTTGATTTGTTGATGTCCGGGGGAACTGGAAATTATCCTGTATATTCCGTTATCCTGTCTGAAAAGAATATCCTGTACATTCTGTACCAAGGGGATCCCCCCGTGATAATCCAGTCATAAAACAAAAGACCCTCCGGATTGAAGGGTCTTTTTTATCATGTCATTTACAGAATCACTTTTCTTCGATCGCGGCCTGCGCGGCGGCAAGACGCGCGATGGGAACGCGGAAGGGTGAACAGCTGACATAATTCATGCCAACCTTGTGGCAGAATTTGACCGAGCTGGGTTCACCTCCGTGTTCACCACAGATACCGACCTTCAGGTCGGGACGTGTGGCACGGCCGCGTTTGGTTCCGATCTCAACAAGTTCGCCAACGCCTTCCTGGTCGAGCTTCTGGAAAGGATCATCTTTAAGGAGTTGCTTCTCCAGATAGACCGGGAGAAATTTCCCCGCATCGTCACGGCTGTAGCCGAAAGTCATCTGCGTCAGGTCATTGGTCCCGAATGAGAAGAACTCTGCTGATTCCGCGACCTTGTCGGCGGTCAGCGCCGCACGGGGGATCTCGATCATGGTGCCGACCAGATATTCGACCCGCTCGGCTTTTTCTTCAAAGACCTTTTCAGCTGTTTCGCGAATGATCGCTTCCTGCATATCATATTCCGCTTTTGTACCGATCAGGGGAACCATGATCTCCGGAATAGCCTTGATACCTTTTTCTTTGCAGTTTATGGCGGCTTCAATAATGGCGCGGGTCTGCATTTCAGTGATCTCGGGATAGGTGTTCCCAAGACGGCATCCGCGATGTCCCAGCATGGGGTTGATCTCCTCAAGAGAATGTACCTTTTCAACGACAACCTCGACCGGAACGCCCATTTCCTTAGCCATTTCGATCTGGTTTTTTTCTTCCTGCGGAACAAATTCATGCAGGGGCGGATCCAGCAGACGTATGGTAACGGGAAGTCCGTCCATAGCCTCAAAGATACCTTCAAAGTCTTCACGCTGATAAGGCAGGATCTTGGCAAGGGCCTTCTTCCGTCCTTCAACGTTTTCACTCAGGATCATTTCACGGATCGCCTTAATACGGCTGCCTTCAAAGAACATATGCTCCGTACGGCATAAGCCGATACCCTTTGCACCGAAATTCCGGGCAACTGTCGAATCGTGAGGGGTGTCCGCATTCGTGCGAACGAGCATCTTGGTGTGTTTTTCACAAAGGTCCATCAGCTCACCGAAATCACCGCTGAGTTCGGGGTCGATGGTCTTTATCTTTCCTTCATATACCACACCGGTGGAACCGTTGAGCGAAAGCCAGTCACCTTCTTTATACGCTTTTCCTTCTACGCTCATGGTGCGGTTTTTGTAATTGATGGAAATGCTTCCGGCACCGGACACACAGCATTTTCCCATGCCGCGCGCAACAACGGCAGCGTGGGATGTCATGCCGCCGCGGGCGGTCAGAATGCCTTCTGCGGCATCCATACCCGCGAGATCTTCCGGAGAGGTCTCTATCCTGACCAGGATCACCTTCTCGCCTTTTGCGACCCATTCTTCGGCTTCATCCGCAAAAAATACGATACGGCCGGTGGCTGCACCCGGAGATGCCGGCAAGCCTTTCGCGATCGCTTTTGCCGCTTTCAGCGCTTCCAGATCAAAGACAGGATGGAGCAATTCATCGAGCTTATTCGGTTCAACGCGCATCAGGGCTTCTTTTTCGTTGATCATACCCTGGCGCAGCATATCTACCGCGATCTTGACCATCGCAAAACCGGTGCGTTTCCCGTTCCGGGTCTGAAGGATCCACAAACGTCCGTCCTGGATCGTAAATTCCAGATCCTGCATATCTTTATAATGATCTTCCAGTTTCTGCTGAAGTTCATTGAGTTCTTTATAAGCTTCGGGCATGGCCTCTTCCAGTGAAGGGAACTTCTTCGCACGTTCCTCTTCCGATACGCCGGCCAGTTTAGCCCAACGACGCGAACCTTCCAGTGTGATCTCCTGAGGGGTCCGGACCCCGGCGACCACATCTTCGCCCTGCGCGTTGATCAGGTATTCGCCGTTAAAGATATCTTCACCGGTCGCCGCATCACGAGTAAAGGCAACACCCGTCGCGGAATTGTCACCCATATTTCCGTAAACCATGGCCTGAACATTGACAGCGGTTCCCCATTCATCGGGATAACCGTGCATTTTACGGTAAACGCGGGCACGGTAGTTGTTCCAGCTTTGGAAAACCGCACCGATGGAAGCCCAGAGTTGTTCCCAGGGATCGGTCGGGAAGTCTTTGCCCGTTACATTTTTTACGGCCGCTTTAAATTTATTTACGAGTTCTTTAAGATCCTCTACCTTTAATTCCGTATCCAAAGAGACACCCTTACTTTCTTTGACTTCTTCAATGATCTCTTCGAAAGGATCGATGTCTTCTTTGTTCTCGGGTTTCATTCCCATGACCACATCACCGAACATCTGGATAAAACGGCGGTAAGAATCCCAAGCAAAACGGGGATTTTCGGTCTTTTTGGCCAGACCTTCCACAACCTCGTCGTTCATACCGAGGTTCAGAACGGTATCCATCATACCCGGCATGGAAACGCGGGAACCGGAACGCACCGAGATCAGCAGGGGATCTTCCGAATTACCGAATTGGGAGCCCATGACCTTTTCCATGTGTTTGACACCCGCTTCGACTTCCTTACTGATGCGATCGATCGTTTTTTCAACACCTTCTTTGTACCAGAGCGTACAGACTTCCGTTGTGATCGTAAAGCCCGCAGGGACCGGGATGCCGATACGGTTCATTTCCGCAAGGTTCGCACCCTTTCCGCCCAGGAGGTTCTTGTCCGTCGCTTTTCCGTCTGCCTTTCCGGCACCGAACAAATATACATGTTTCATGTTTTCTTTCCTTTCTGTTTAGAGCCAAAATATATACGATTCAGGGTCGAAATGCAAGAAAGATGGAAAAGAAGTTGCGAGTATTGCGGATATACAAGAAAAATAATTATCGTAATCGGTTTTCGGGGAAAAGATCCTCCGCTTGACAGGATGCGTAACCATACGGATCTTTGATCCGTTCAGGTCCTTTTAAAGCGCTTGTCGAGTTCTTCCAAGGTAAGATTGATAATGGTCGGTCTGCCATGCGGACAGGCGTAAGGCGATTCGGTCTGAAAAAGCTGGTCTACCAGATTCTGCATTTCAGCCGGCTCCAGGGGATCCCCGGTCTTAATGGCTGCTTTGCAGGCATAGGAAGCTGCCATATTATAGGTCTTATCATGCCGGGTCGTACGACGCTCACGGTATGAATCCAGGATGTCAAGGACCACCCGGCCCTCTTGAATGGAGTGCATATCTGCCGGTACAGCTTCGATAAGCATGGTGTTCTTCCCAAAAGCACGCAGAGAAAAACCCAGTTTTTTGAACATATCCAGGATCTCGCCCAGCAGTGCAAAATCATCCGGAGCAAGTTCAAGGCTTACCGGAAAAAGCAGCTGCTGCCCGTTCTGCGCAGAGGATTCCGAAAACGTTTTCAATGCCTTTTCAAAAAGTATTCGTTCATGTGCGGCATGCTGATCGATAATTATGACAGCGGACGCTATTTGCACAAATATATACTTATTGTGCGCCTGCCACATGCTGACAACCGAAGTTCTTCCGTTCTGAAAAGGAACATCCCCGTTCATTTGCATCGTATTGAATTGCCGGATACGCCGGGTCAGGGGATGTTCTTCGGGAAGCGACGCCGGTTCGGGCGGACGCGCAGCCGGAATATGTTCCGGGAATAAACCCGGAGCGGTCGGCGCACCTCCGGTTCTTCCGGTATATCTCGGTGCTGTCGGTACCGCGTCGGGACGCCGGAAACTCGGAACGACCCGAAGATTGTCTTTGAGCGCAAGCGAAACCGCATTGCGTATGAAATGATATATTTGCCATTCGTTCCGGTATTTTATTTCTGTTTTTTGAGGATGTACGTTGACATCTATCTCCTGCGGCGGCAATGTAAGCTTCAGCACAAAGAAGGGATATTCCCCTTTATCCACCATCGGAGAAAAAGCACTGTAAACCGCGGAATTCATGAGCCGGTCATTGACCAGCCGGTCATTGACAAATAAATACTGCTCGCCGCCCTTTTTCCGGACCAGATCAAGTCCGCCGACAAACCCTTCCAGTGAGGCTGTTCCGTCCATCCCTTCAACCGGGATCAATTTCTGCGCGTAATGTCCCGAAAAAACATCCGCGATGCGCTTTTTCAAATCGGACGGGGACAAACTGAATATCTCGGTCTCGTTGGAATACAACGAGAACTGCAGTCCCGGGAAACCTAAAGCGAAGCGGCGGACCGTGTCCACAATATGCGCATATTCGGTATTGGGTGATTTTAGGAACTTCCGGCGTGCCGGCGTATTGTAAAAAAGGTTTCGCACGGTAATATGCGTACCGGCCTTCATGGAAACGGGTTCGACCTTTTGTATCTCTCCCCCGTTGATGGTCAGACAGGATCCTTCCTCCGAATCCTGCCGGCAGGATCGTGCTTCTACCATTGATACCGAGGCAATGCTGGCCAGAGCCTCGCCTCGGAAACCCAGTGTCCGTATGTTTTCGAGATCATCGGCCAGCGCGATCTTGCTGGTGGCATGCTGCTCAAAGGCCAGTAAAAGATCATCCTCATCCATTCCCTCACCATTGTCAAGCACACGTATGACGTCTTTCCCGCCGTTCTCGATCAGAACAAGGATCTCCGAGGCAGCGGCATCGATCGCATTTTCCATAAGTTCCTTCACCACGGAAGCCGGCCGCTGAACGACCTCACCCGCTGCGATCTTATTTGCAAGCTGTTCGGACAATATACGTATTCTGGACAATTCTTTTCTCCTCTTCAGAAAGCTAAAGTTAGTATTTCCCGGCCAGAACGAAAAGGAAAACATTTGGAAAAAATTATAAACACCGAAATGATAATTTTTTCTAAACACAGCTCCTGACCAATATTTTCATTCTTTCGGGTCATTTAAAATTTTACCTTTAGATATTGAATTTCCCTTATCTATTTCTTATTATTCATCACATTTTGAGAAATATTGAAATATAACTGTAATTTCAGGACGAGCTATGCATATGACACTGGGAGAAGATCTGACATCTTTGCTGAACGAACGGAAAGAATATATCTGCA
>Ga0334899_1003561_pt1 | contig 10828 bp, 10 predicted proteins | sample GraSluR3_MG_FD_207219 | JGI IMG/M metagenome (GOLD analysis project Ga0334899, IMG submission 207219) | Sludge microbial communities from methane-producing bioreactor in Wageningen University, Netherlands - Granular Sludge_8_08-R3 | ecosystem: Engineered > Bioreactor > Anaerobic > Unclassified ... | reverse complement strand
AAAAGCCTATTTATCTTTAAAAACAAAATATTTATAACCAAAAAAATTGATTAAAGTTGTAAAAACTGTAGCTGCTAAAGCGCTAATATTAGCCCAAATATATGGGGAAATATTCCCTAATGGCCCAACAAAACTTACTAGCACAGAAGCTGTGCCTACATTAATTCCAAAAGCGATTAAACTAACTACTATAAATTTAGCAAACTCTTCCTTTTCCATTTTCCCCCCTTTTCTAAAAGTCCATCTTTTATTCAAAAAATAACTATTAGTGACAGCAACAATAAAAGAAATTGCTTTAAAAAAAGAATAGCCAATTCCTTTAGTAATCCCAAACAAAAACATCAATAAATTTAAAACACCGAAGTCAACTCCAGTATTTATCAATCCTACACAAAGAAATTTTATAAATTGTAAAGAAAACACAAATATATTTTATTAATATGTTTTTCTTATTTCTTCTTCAATTTCATGACGAGGATGAGAATATTTAGAAGAACAAAGAGTTTTTAAAATTTCTGCTTTTTCTTTATTGCTTTCTAATGGCTTATTAACTTTAATATTAAAAGCCCGCGAAGTTTGGCCCTGAATTGTTAATTTGATATAAGCATTAAAATTATCTAAATTAATCAAATCATAAGCACTAAAGACCGGAGCAAAGTATTTTGCTAAAATTTCGGCATCATCATTCCCTACCCTAAAAGAAACTATTGTTCCTACATTTCCAAATACTGATTTAATAATTGGTTCTTTAAGTTGAGCTAAAAATTGATTAGCAACAATTAAGTTAAGACGATATTTTCTAGCTTCTGAAAAGATAGTAGAAATTGTTTCAGTAGTAATATTCTGAAATTCATCGATATATAAATGAAAGTCTTTTCTCTGTTCTTCAGAAATATCAACTCGAGAAAAAGAAGCCATCATTAATTTACCAACTATTATCATTCCCAAAAGATAGCTATTAATATCCCCTAATAATCCTTTGGATAAATTAATAATTAGAATTTTCTCTTCATCCATTATTTTTCTAAAATCCACTGCTGATTTCTTTTGACTAATAATAGGCCTCACTAAATCATTAGCCAAAAAAGGATTAAGTTTAGAATTAATATATGGAGCCACATTAGCTAGGGCCAAATCTCCGCCTGCCTTTTCTGCTTCTTTTTCCCAAAATTCTTTAACCATTGGGTTAAGAGTTTTTTCTAAAAGTGCTCTACGAAAATCTGGATTTATTAAAATGCGAGGAAGATCATTTAAAGTATGAATTTCTCCTGGATCATCTAAAAGAAGCAATAAAGCATTACGAAAATATTGTTCAAAAACAGGACCACCAACTGTTTTTAAATCATAAAGTTTATCTAAAATCTCTAAGAGCTCGTCAATAACAAAAGATTTTTGAAAAGGAAATTTTTGATCCCATTCTAGCATATTTAAACCAAAAGACCTTTCAAAGTCTCCTGGATTAAAATATATAACATCATCCTTTCTTGAATCTGGAATTAATCCCATTAAATATTCTGCTGTATCACCATGAGGATCGATATAACAAACACCTTTGCCATCAGCCATATCCTGGATAAACAAATTTCTCATTAAAGAAGTCTTTCCTGTCCCTGTTTGCCCAATGATATAAAGATGGCGGCGCCTATCTTCATCAAGAATCCTAACTTCTTTCTCATCTCCTTGAAAAGTATTAACTCCTAAAATAGCTCCTGTGCTTGGTAAATTTAAAGGAGCAGAAGCACTACGAGCTTTAAGCCATTTTATCTTAGAATTTTCTAAGAAAGGGTGAGGAAAATGAAACACTGTAGCTATTTCCGCTGTATTTAAAAACATATTATCTTTCGCTCTAAAAAGCCGAAAAGAAAAATCATATACTAATTTTTTTAACCCTTTTTGTGATTTAATTATTGTAGGATTAAAACTATTGCCTAAAGGATGAGCAAAAGGACTAAAAGATGATTCTAAGTGAGACAATAACTCTTCTGCTCTTTCTTTTGTAGAGGCTGAAGTTAGTAAACGAGCATTAAAATGAAAAAGTGAATACTGAGATTTTTCATCTATTAGCTTAATTAAATTTTCATCTATTGATTTAGGCCTTAACTCTTCTTCAGGTTTTTTTTCTGGCTCTTTTTTAAACAAAGGAGAAGCCATGGCTTGTTGTAAGCTCTTCCCTTCTAAAAGAGCCTTCTTAATTCCAGCAAATTTCTTCTTTAAACCGCTAGAATCAGGTTTAATAATTATCTGCAATGCTGCTCCTTCTTCTTGAGAAGATATTTTAGAAAAAGCATTAATAATTGCTGCCAAAGGATCTTGACCAAAAGATTGAAAAGTTTTTATCGGCAAGACAAAAGGTTCTTTAAAACTAAAGGTTAGCCCTGCTACCTTTCCTTCGGGAGAAAAAATAGTATAATCATCTGTTAATTCTATTTTAGCTGAAGGGAAAGAAGCAGAAAGAGTTTTTTCAAAAAATTGAGTGTCTTTTTTAGAACAAGCAGCATAAAAACAAATTTCAGAAGAATCACTAGGAATTGCTATTTCAAAAACAATTTCTTTATTGTATTTATTAAAACTTTCTAATGTCTGTTCAAAAATTGAAATAAAATCAGTAAAAGCATTTTGTTTTTCTTGACCTGAGCTACCTGCTATTGAAAAAAAATCCTGAGGAATAGTAATTAAAAATAATTGATAACCAAGACTTTTTTTAATTTCTAAATGGAAAAATTTCTTTCTAAAAAGAAAGAATAAAATTAAAATAATTAAAATAATTAGACCGCTCCAGAAAATATACATTCCTTTAAATTAATTTTTTATCTTTTAACTCTTGATAATATTTATCTGCCAAAGAATCACGTAATTTATCTATCAAATACGCATTACCACTTTTCAAAGCAGTATTAATTGCTCGAGAAATATTTTCTTCAAGAGCAATCGTTATTAATTCAGAAAGCTTAATATTAGCTTCTTCGGTCACTTCCTCTGATAATCTTTTGTCTTGCGAATAAATATTAGCTGGAAAAGGAACTTTATTCTCTTTTTCTGGTTGAATCATTTCTGTATTTGGCAAAGTTTCTTTTAAAGAGTCTTCCATTCTTTCTTCAATTGTTTCAGCAACTAATTCTCTTTCTTCAGGTATTTCAAGCTTCTCTCGAGACAATTGCTCTTTTTTAATCTGAACTCGATCTTTAATAAAACTTAATTCTTCTTGATTCATAATAAATAACAAAACCTTTTCTATTAATATATTATAGCAAAATTCATTAATAATTTCATCGACTAACTTTATAATAAACCTTTGGGGGATAACGATAATCTATATATTGCAAATTAAAAAAATTGCCTTTTAGTTGCTGATCTTTAATACCATCTACTATTTTAAGCAATTCTATAAAATCATCATTTAAATTATAGAGAATATAAAAACCTTCGTTAGTGACTAATTTTACCTCTAGAGAATTCTCTGTTTTAATTTCTAAATAATTAGTAGCAATAGGACTTTCTTCTCCCTTAGAAAGAATAAAAGCTTGATTAAGTTTTTCCAATTTTTCTTGAGAAATAACTCTGGAGCCTAAAGCCTTTTTTTTAGTTTCAAGAATTACAATCTTATTAAGAAATGATCCTTGAGTTCTTGGGGCTTGCTCAAAAATAACTCCGTGTTTATCCATATAATAACAATCTCCAAATTCATTTATATAATTCTGGTTTTCAAAATAAGAAAGATCACTTTCATCATTAATGGCTTGAGCTGGTTCTCGCTCAAGACACCATAAAAAATCTATTTCTCTCTGTTTTATTTGAAGAGCTAAAACTTTCGTTTTAAAATCTAATGATATATTTATCTTTTCTATATCTGGATAATTTTTTAAAAGAGATTTTTCTAAATCAGAATAATAAAAAGTTAGAATACTCTTATTGCTTCTCAAATACTTTGGAAAAATAGCATAGGCTAAAAAAGGAACAAAACGAGTATTTCTTTGTTGAAGATATAAATCAATTTTTGTTGCTAAAGACGGATTGTATCCTTCAATTAATATTTCTTGTATTTGAAAATGGGAAGAAATAAATAATACCCAATAGATAAATCCCAAAAGGAAAATAATAAAAAATATAATAAACAATAATTGAAGTCTAAACCAAAAGACTCTTAAAGCATTACGAGTTCTTCTCATAAAATTATTTTACTAGGAAAATATTTTTACTCCATTTGCATATCGCCAAAGAGCTCTTGGAACTTTTATTCTTCCCTCTTTTGTTTGATAATTTTCCATAATAGCTAAAACACCTCTACCAAGAGCTAAGGCGGTTCCATTCAAAGTATGAACTAATTCATTCTTTCCTGTTTTTTTGTTTTTAAACTTAATATTCAAACGTCGAGACTGAAAATCGCTACAATTAGAAGTGGAGTGAGTTTCTCGATACTGACCTTCTCCTTTGTTTTGCCCAGGCAACCAAGCTTCAATATCATATTTTGATACTGCAGGGTCTCCTAAATCACCTGCACAAATATTTAAAACCTGGTAAGGAATTTTCAAATCTTTCATTATTTCTTCTTCAATTGAAAGCAAGAGCTCATGTTCTTTTATAGAATCTTCGGGTTTACAAAAAATAAACATTTCTATCTTATCAAATTGATGAACTCTCAAAATACCTTTTGTGTCTTTGCCATAAGAACCAGCCTCTCTCCTAAAACAAGAAGAAAAAGATACATAACGACAAGGCAAATCTTCTTCATCAAAAACTTCATCCATATGCATTGGGCCAATCATTTGCTCTGAAGTGCCTACCAAATAAAGATCATCTTTTGGCAAATGATAAACTTCTTCTGCTCCTCTATCTAAATATCCCATGCCCCAAAAAGGACGAGGCTTTATTAAAACTGGTGGAATTATCGGAATAAATCCTTTTTTAGTTAATTTATCAAAAATAAACTTAATTAAAGCAATTTCTAAAACAGCGCCGCCTCTTCTTAAAATCCCAAAACGAGAGCCTGAAGTTTTTGCTGCTCTTTTAATATCAATCATGTCTAAATTTTCTCCTAAAGATAAATAATCTTGGGGAGCAAAATTAAATTTTGGTTTTTTACCTACTTGCCTAATAACAATATTTTCTCTATCATCTTTTCCTTCAGGAACACTATCCAAAGGAGGGTTGGGAATTAAACTCATCGTTTTAACATATTCATCTTCAACTATTGCTAATTCTTTCTCCTTTAAAACCAAAAAGTCTTTAGCATCTTTTAAAACTTGGATTATCTTTTCTTTGTCTTTTTCTTCTATTAATTTCTTTTCTGTGGCATTTTTCTTTGCCCTAACGGTTTCTATCTCTTGTAATAAATTCCTTTTTTTCTTATCTAATTCTAAAACTTTATCAACTAAAGAAGCATCTGCACCTTTTTTATTAATATCTTTTTTTAATTTTTCAGGTTGTTCCCTAATTAATTTAATATCTAACATGTTACTAATTTATTATTATTTATTTTTTATTTTTTGGTTTCATAAAAGGAAAAAGAATAATTTCTTTTAAAGAAGAGGCTTCGGTGAAAACAGAAATTAATCTATCAATGCCAATGCCCAAACCTGCTGTTGGAGGCATACCGTATTCTAAAGCTTCGATGTAGTCCAGGTCCTGTGGATGAGCTTCTTGATCCCCTTTCTTTTTCATCTTTGCTTGTTCTTGGAATCTCTCTTTTTGATCTATTGGATCATTTAATTCAGAAAAACCATTAACTAATTCTGAGCCAAAAGCAATCAATTGAAATCTCGCTGTTTTTTCTGGATCATCTTTTTTCTTTTTAGCTAAAGGGGATATTGCTATTGGATGATCTATGATAAATGTAGGTTCTGTAATTTTAATTCTTAATTTTTTAAAAATTGCTTCAGCTACTTTTTCCTTTGAATCATTTTTATTTAATTCAACTTTCATCATCAATGCTTTCTGAAACCATTTCTCTTTGTTGTCTTTAAAAGTTAATCCTGTTTCTTTATTTAAAAAATCCTCATAACTAATTTTTTCCCATGATTTTTTAAGAAAACTTTTAGCTCGAGGAAGTTCTTTTTTAAATGTTTTAGCTAAAAATTTAAATAATTCTTCTATTAAACCCATTGCCTCTTCCCTGCTTTTATAAGCACTATAAAGCTCTAGGATTGTAAACTCTGGATTATGCTCCCTATCAATACCTTCATTACGGAAACATCTACCTATTTCATAAATATTTTCCAGACCACCAATAACTAAACGTTTGAGATATAATTCTGGAGCTATCCTTAAATAGATTTTCATTTTTAAAGCTTCTAAATAAGTAATAAATGGATTAGCATTTGCTCCTCCATATAAAGGTTGTAAAATAGGTGTCTCTACTTCTATGTATTCTTTTTTATTTAAAAACTCTCTTATTAAAGAGATAATTTTACTACGAAAAATAAACTTTTCTTTTACAGTTTCGTTTTCTAATAAATCAAGATAACGTTTTCGAAAACGTTCTTCTGCATCTTCAAGCCCATACCATGCTTTTGGTAAAGGCCTTAAGCTTTTAGTTAATAATTTAAAAGATTTAACCTGAAGAGTTATTTCTCCTCTTTTAGTTTTAAAAAGAACTCCTTGAGCTTCTAAAAAATCTCCTAAATCAAAAAAGTCTTCTAAAAACTTCATCTTCTCATCACCTAATTCATCTTGTTTAAACAAAAGCTGAATTTTTCCTTTTTCATCTTTAATATCAACAAAAACAGCCCCGCCATGTTCTCTTCTTCCCCACATTCTTCCAGCAAGAATAATCTTTTTTTTACTTCGAGACCACTGAGAAAAATTACTTAAAGCTTGATCTATAGAAAATTGACGCTGACTTTTCTCTGGATAAGGATCAACGCCTTCTTTTTGAAGCTTTTTTAATTTCTTTAATCTTTCTTTTATTAAATCATCCAACATAAATATGTTTTAAAAATCAAGATATATTTAATATCTTATATTTTACCTCACCTTGAGGGGTTTTTACAAGTATTGTCTCTCCCTTTTCATGGCCCAAAAATGCACGGCCTAAAGGAGATTCATTAGAAATTTTTCCTTCTATTGGATTTGCTTCCTGAGATCCAACAAGAGTAAAAACCTTTTTTATCTTTGGTTTACTAATATTCTCTAATTCTATTGTTGATCCTAATTCTACTTTTCCATTATTTTGCAAAGAACGACGAATAATTGAAGCATTTTTAAAAAATGATTCTAATTCTAAAATTCGTGACTCCAAGATTTCTTGTGCATCTTTGGCTTCTTGATATGCTGCATTCTCTGATAAATCGCCTAATTCTTTTGCTTCTTGAAGCATTTGAGCAATCTCTTGTCTTTTCTTTGTTTTTAATTCTCTTAGTTCTTCTTTGAGATTTTTATAAGTCTCAGCAGTAACATAATTTTTATCCATACTAATATATTTAAATTTTTTATTTATTGATTCTATTTTCTTCATACCACTCCAAAACGTCTTTAACTACAGGCAAGGTAGCAACAACATTTGGAGGAGGCGCTTCTATGAAAGCCAAAACTACAATTTGGGGATCTTCATAAGGAGCATAGGCACCAAAAATAGTATGATATGCTTCTTCACCATCAACATAAACTTTAGGAGAGCCACTTTTTCCTGCTATCTCAATTGGTAAAGAATCTAAATAAGTAGCTGTTCCTGAAAGGACAACTTCTCTCATTCCTTCTTGAACTATCTTCAAATTTTCTAAAGAAACATCTAACCTTAGTTTTTCTTTGGGCGCTTCTTTTTTTATAAGATGGGGCTGCATTAAAATACCATCATTAGCAATAGTAGCTATATAAGCAGCCATTTGCAACGGTGTCAAGGAAAAACCACCTTCTCCAATAGAAACACTGTAGGTATCTCCTAATTTCCAAGTTGGATCAAGAGGTCGATGTTTTTTCATCCACTCAGTATCAGGCAAAATTGACTCAGCTTCACCAAACAAATCAATGCCTGTTTTTTCATTAAGCCCAAAAGCAAGCCAGTATTTTTTAATTTTTGATAAGCCTAAACCAACAACATCTTCAAAACCTCCACCAACAGCCCAAAAATAAACATTGCAAGAAACAGCAATTGCCTTTCTCATATCTACCCACCCATGATCATCCCAATCTCTAAAAATCCATTGTTCTTGAGGATTATAAGGAGAAGTAATAACAATTTTCCCTTCAGTAAATAATTCATATTCAGGATCTATAATATCTTCTTCTAAAGCTGCTAAAGCCATTAATAATTTTATTGTAGAACCTGGAGCATATAGCCCACTTATTGCTCGATTAAAAAGAGGTAAAAAAGGACTTTGGAGATATTCATTAATTAATTCTGCTGGAGATCCTCTAGTAAAAAGATCTGGATCAAAACTAGGAACACTAACCAAAGACAATACCTCCCCTGTTTTAGGATTTAAGGCAACCCCTGATCCTCCAGTACTACCAATTTCTTCAATTCTTTTTTTAAGAGAATTATAAAAAACTAATTGTAAGTCTTTATCAAGAGTAGTAATAATATCTTTTCCTTTTTCTGGTTCAATAGAACCTAAATTTTTTTGAACATTAAAAACAGCGTCTACTTCAATTATCCTTTGGCCAGGCCTACCCTGGAGGACTTCTTCATAATAAGCTTCTAAACCGTCTTTTCCTACCATACTAGTTAAAGGATAATCCTTGTATTTTTCAATATCTTGAGATGAAATTTTACCAATATACCCTAAAACATGAGCAAAAGCATCTTTAAAGGGATAATGCCGACTATAATCTGAAACAATATTAAAACCAGAAGTACTTTGGGCCACTGTTTCAAACAACCTAACTTCATCAACTTCTAAATTAGATTTTATTAAAATTGGCTCTAAAGAATAATGATACCTACGACTTTGAAAAAGTGCTTCAATTTCGTCTTTATTTATTTTTAAAATAGAAGCTACTTTTTCTACTAATTCTTTTCTTTCATCATCTTTTCTTGGCATCTCTGAAGGGATCATTACCAAACTGAAAGAAGGACTATTAAAAACCAAAGGCTCTAAAAATCTATCATAAATTATTCCTCGAGGAGCATTAACGATGTAATGATAAGTACTGTTATTTTCCGATCTTTGCTGATAATACTCTCCTTCTATAGCTTGAAGATAAAAAACACGAGAAAAAATTATCACAAAAAGAAACAAACTAATACCAAAAACACTTTTAATTAAAATAGAAGAGATTGGTGATTCCAAACTTTCTAAATTTTTTTCTCTTGCCTCTTTAACTTTTCTATCAAGAAGAACTTCTTCTGGGTCAAGGAAATGTTTTTTTCTTTTAATATATGAGTATTTCATTATTAATAATAATAGAATTTTATGCTTTCAATTTTTCTGTTAAAAAGGAAAAAATAATATAGCCAATTAAAGTAAATATTAATTGCTGTAAAACAATAAAATGAAGAGATGAACTTTTAAGAATTAAATTTAAGATTAAAAAACTTAAAAAATATATTGAAATAATTATACTCCCAATAATTAAACGAGAGAAGAAATATGATTTTTCAAAAAACTTTATTAATAAAAAACTAATTCCAAAACAAAGAACTAAAATAATAAGATGGGTGCCCCAAAAAAAACCAGAAAGAGTATTAAAAATAATTGAAGTTAAGAAAATTAAAAAAAATAAATAATATGGGGAAAAATTAAAGAATGTAAAAATCAAAAAAATCAAAGCGATATTTAAAAATGAGGAAAGAAAAATAGTCATTCCAAAATAAGTTTGAAAAAAAATCACTAATAAAAAAAGTAAAAAATTCAAAATATAGCGCTTCATCATAATCTTGGAACAATATCTTTAATAATAAAAACTGAAGATAGTCGGGAAAAATTTAATAAAGGCTCTAGGACAAATTCCTTTACTGAGCTAGTATCAGGAGAAGATCCAACTTTCTGTACTTTAGCTACCAAAAGCCCTTTTAGAAAATTCGTATTCTCAGCAGAAGTAATTAAAACATCTCCAATTTTTATATCTGAATCATAAGGCACTAATTTTAAACGAAAATTTCCTTTATTATCTACTTCTGCTACTGCTAATACAGATGAGCGCAAATCTTCAACACTTATTCTTGTTTCCGGATTAAATATTGACTCCCCTCGGCAATAATGATCAAAACATTCCACTAGCCTCCCTACCAAAACCTTGTTCTCTACAATAACATTCATTCCTTTAGCTAATCCTAATTCTGATCCTTTGTTAATCCAAAATGAGCCAGATAATCCAGAAGGATCCATTAAAACAATTTCAGCCATTTCTAAAGACCAAGCTGTTTCGTTTTTTATCTTTAAAACTTCTTTTAAAAGACGATTCTCTTCTTGAAATTTTCTAAAATCTTGAAATCGACTAATTAAATTAATATTTTCTAACTTAATTTCATCTACTTTTTTTCTTAAATCATTAAAATGAAAAAGATCATTAATCCAACCCCTTAAATTTGTTAAATAATTTCCTACTGGTTCTCCTAAACTTAAAGCAAAAACTACATTAGGCTTTAATAAACCTTCTTGAGAAACATAAAATTGGAATAACAAAATACTAGTGATTATAAAGATCACTAGTAAAAGCAAAGAACGAAAGCTTTTTCTTTTCATTGTTTTCATTTATTAAAGAGGCGGATTCTCTCTAGCAATATTAATTAAGAGGTTTTTAAAACCATTGAGATCTTCTAAAATTATACCAATCCCTCTGATAACTGAGGTTACTGGATCATCAATAAGATTCACTGGTAAATCAACTGAATCTTCTAAAAGTTTATCAAAACCTTTTAATAAACTTGTCCCTCCTGATAATATTATTCCGG
>Ga0334899_1003558_pt1 | contig 10829 bp, 6 predicted proteins | sample GraSluR3_MG_FD_207219 | JGI IMG/M metagenome (GOLD analysis project Ga0334899, IMG submission 207219) | Sludge microbial communities from methane-producing bioreactor in Wageningen University, Netherlands - Granular Sludge_8_08-R3 | ecosystem: Engineered > Bioreactor > Anaerobic > Unclassified ... | reverse complement strand
CCTGGCCCAGCCGACCAAGCCGGGGCTGATTTGTGCCGTGGCCATGGACGTGGACGGAGGGGACCTGACCCTGACGGTCACGGGCGGCTACAACCAGGCTGCCGACACGTCGATCACGTTTGGCGACGCGGGCGACTGGGTGGTGTTCTACTCGGTCGAGGTTGGAACGAGCCAGTATTGGCGGGTTCTCGGGAGCGAGGGGGTCGAGATTGGCCGGGTGGCCGCCGGTGCGGGAGCAGCGGCGGGCACGGGGGTTGTGGCGACGGAGTACGGCGGCAGTGGCCTGATCCACAAGACCGTGCTGACGTTGACGGACCACTCGATCGACATGACCGACGAGGCGGGTGTTGTCGCTCACGGTGGAGAGAAGATCTACGACTTCCCCGAGGGGGCGATCCTGATTCTTGGAGCCGTGGTCGACCTGACCGTAACCGCGGATTGCGTCGACGGTGTGAACACCGAGGTCAACCACGACTGGGACGGGGACTGCGCCCTGGGGACGGCCGTTGCCAGCAACAATAACACCTTGACCGGCACCGAGGCGAACATCCTGGCGAGCTTTGCCACGAACCAGGCGGTTGCCGCGGTGGCCCAGGTCAAGGGGCAGGGGTCTTCGGTGATTGCCACCACGCTGAACGGCGTGGCGACGGCCGCGGATATGTACCTGAACTACCTGATCGACGACTCCGACCAGAACATTGACGGCGGGAACGGCGCGGCCCTGCGGTCCAACGGCACGATCACGGTTCACTGGCTGAACCTGGGAGACATTTCCTAACACGCACGGCGCAACGGAGGCTTTTGCCATGCAGAAGGTATTCGTCGCATTGCCGGTCGCTGGCGACCAGGCGTCGAACCCGTTCGGACTAAAGAGGGCCATGCTCGAAAATGGGCTCGTGGGCAAACTGCCGTTTGCCTGCGAGCCCTACCTGTCGACCAACCTGTGCTACGGGTTCGACCAGTTGTTGGTCATGGCCCTGAACGGTGGGTTCGACTATTTCGTCATGGTGCACGCGGACATCGTGCCGGAAGCGGGGTTCGCCTGGAAGCTGATCGAACTTCAGAGGGATTTTGATGCTGACATGGTGTCTGTCATGTCGCCCATCAAGAGCGGCGAGGGGGTCTATTCGTGCGGGATCGGGAAGCCGGACTCTCGGTGGGGTCCCCTGTTCAGGATCACGGCCAAGCAGCTTGCCGAGTTGCCGGACACGTTCTGCGCGGGTGACCTGGGCTACCCGGATCACCCGTTGCTGCTGAACACGGGCTGCTGGGTGGCCGATCTGCACAGGCCGTGGGTGCGCCAGACGCGGGTGGACTCCGAGGACGGGCGCAAGTGTTTGGCGCATTCGTTCTACATGAACCACCGGATCGCTGTCGACGACAACGGGCAGTTCCAGGTCCAGACTGCGAGCGAGGACTGGAATTTCTCTCGCGACCTTTGGTTGGCCGGCTGTCGGAAACTGTACGCCACCAAGGCGGTCAAGCTGCGCCATTGCGGCGGAGGCCGCTGGAAGAGCGAGGCGGTTTGGGGGGCGGAGTTCGACCCGGCGAGTATCGGTAACTTCATCGGGCCGACGGGGGCCTGGCAACGCGATTTCGAGGAAGGGGCGACGTTCGATCAGGAGTTCGCCGACGACCTGATGATGCTGATGGGAGACGGCGCCACGGTCTTGGACATGGGGTGCGGCCGTGGGGAGTATGTACGGTACATGCACGACAACGGGCACTGCTCGGTCGCTGGAGTCGACGGCAACCCAAAGACGAAGGACCTGGACTTCTGCTTCTGCCACGACCTGACGGAGAGGCTGTCCAGCCGGTTCGTGAGCGACTGGGTGCTGTGCCTTGAGGTTGGGGAGCACGTTCCCGAGCGGCACCAGGACATGCTGCTCAATAATGTCTCCACGATGGCACGTAAGGGCGTCGTGATCTCGTGGGCGCAGCCTGGCCAGCCGGGGGTTGGGCACGTGAACTGCCGCGAGCCGGAGTGGGTGGTGGCGCAGATGGCGGCGCGTGGATGGAAAGAGGCGCCGGATTTGTCCGCCCGATTGCGCAAGGCGGCGACGCTCCCCTGGTTCCAGAGAAACACCTTGGTGTTCGTGAAAAAAAATGACCGATCGGTTTCGTGACCTCCGGTTTCCCATCGCCGGCGTGGTCCGGCGCATGGCCCATCAGGATCGGGGCGAGCAGAAGCCCTACCCGACGCCCTGGGCGGTCAACGTGCGCGCCGAGGACCCGATCAGCGGCCGGCTCCGGGGGGGGAGCCGGCCGGGCCTGACCAAGTTCGTGGCGGACGCGGTAGGCACGTCGATCGGCGGGATCGTGGCCCTGGACCAGGTGACCGCGGCAGGGACCGCGCCGCAGCTTGCCATGATCGTGGACGAGACCCTGGGGGTTCACGAGGGCGGGGCGGTGTCGTTTCCAGCCGCGGTCATGCTGACTCAGGCCGGGGACGAGATGCTGACTCAGGCGGAGGACGAGATGCTGCTGGGCACGGGGGCCGTGCCCGCGTCCGGGTTCCTGGCGGTGCGCAACGAGCGGGTTTACGCGATCACGTCGACCGGAGTCGTGTCGATCAACGCGGCCACCGGGGAGGCGAGCGACCTGGAGGCGACCAAGGGCACGGTGCCCACGGGCTGCACGTTCGGGTGCGTCTACAGGGACCGCCTGTTCCTGGCCGGCGAGGACAACGCGATCTACGCGAGCCGGCAGGGGGACGCGACGGACTGGGATTACGGGGCCGACGTGGAGGACGCGGGCCGCGCCCTGGCTTTTCAGCTTTCCGGCGGGGGGGAACTCGGGCCGTTGCCGACCGCACTGGTGCCCCACGAGGACTCCTATCTGTTGGCGGCGTCGCTGCACACGCTCTGGGTGGTGCAGGGCGATCCGGCCGCGGGCGGCGCAATGCGGAACGTGTCGCGCAACGTCGGCATCGTGGGGCCGTCGGCCTGGTGCAAGGTGGATGGCGCGGTGGCGTTCCTGGCGACGGACGGCCTCTACCTGGTCGGCGCGGACGGTAGCGGGCTCCAGTCGCTTTCGGGCGACCGGATACCCGAGGAGCTGCTGGACATCGACGCAAGCGAGGTGGCGGTCAGTCTCGTTCACGACCATCGCCGGGATGGGGTGTGCCTGTTTCTGACCCCGGCGGCATCGGGCGGCACGCACTGGTTCTTCCACTTCCCCACGAAGAGTTTCTGGGCCATGCGGTTCCAGGATAATCACGAGCCGGTTGCGGCGTGCCGGTCCGGGGATGACGTGGTGCTGGCCTGCGCGGACGGGTATCTGCGCGTGGTGGGGGGGGACGACGACGATGGGGAGCCGATCGAGAGCCACGTGCTGATCGGGCCGATTCAGGCGGCGTCGTCGATCGCCACGTCCGTGCTGACCGAGATTCAGGGCGTTCTGGACCAGGCGAGCGACGGCGTGACTTGGCGCGTGGTGACGGGGGACACGGCGGAAAAGGCCGTGACGGCGGCGAAGACGGCCATCGAGACCTACCAGAGCGGCGACACTGCGACGGCCGAGGCGATTGCGTCCTACCGAGGGACGCTGGTGGCGGGGAGAACCAGGGTATCCCATCCGCGTGTACGGGCCCCCTGGATGGTGTTCTGGTTGCAGTCGACGGGAAAGTGGGCCTACGAGAATCTGACGATCGGGCTCACCAAGGCAGGGAGGTGGCGGTGATGGGCGTAAAATGGGATGACGTTTCGATCACGGACGTGACCAGCCTGGCCGGCACCGAATACTGGGTTTGCGTTCAGGAGTCCACGACGAAGCGGGTCACGGCGGACCAGGCGGCGGCGCACGCGGTGGACACTCTCCTGGCCGCTGACGCGGCAACCCCGACGGCGGGTGACAAGGTGGTGGCGGAGCGGGCGGGAACGGAAAAGCTCTACACCCTGGCGGACCTGGCGTCGTACTGCGTCGCGTCCGGCTGGAGCGGGGCGTCGGCAGCGGACCCGGTGGTGACCGGGGACATGGTGCTGGTCGATCGGGGCGGGACGGTCTACAAGGTGGACGTGGACACGTTGGTCACCTACGCCCTGACGGGCGTGCAGGCGTCGACGCTCGATATTTCCGGGCTGACGGCCGCGACCCTGGCGGGGACGGACCAGTACCTCGTCGTGCAGGGCAGCACGGCCAAGAAGACGACGCTCGCGGACCTGGAAACCAAGCTCTGGACGGACTACGCGACTTACGTGTCCGGGTTGACGGCGGTGGAGACGGCCGCGGACGGGGACGTGTTCTACACGATCCAGGGGGCGACCCCAAAGTACATGACCGGCTCGGTGCTGGCGACGTACATGACGGCCGAGATCAAAGGTGCCGTGGTCGACTCGGCGTGGGACGACGCGGCGGCTGTGACGGATGTTCAGGCGGCGGACGTGTTTCTCCTGGAACGGGCCGACGTTCGCAAGACTGTGGCCGCGTCCTACCTGGCGACTTACGCCCTGTCGGGCCTGTCCGGCAGCGCGGCCGTGGACCCGGTGGCGAGCGGGGACGACTTCCTGCTGTACCGCGGCGGGGCGGCGAAGCTGGCCGACACCTCGGTCATGGCTGCGTACTTTCTGCCGCTGGTGTTCAATTGGACCACCGAGACCTCGATGGTGGACGCGGACGAACTGGTGTTTGGCCGGTCGGGCACCGGCAAGACGATCACCTACGCGAACTTCAAGTCGGGGGTTCTGTCCGGGTTGCAGGCGTCGACCCTCGACATTTCCGGCCTGTCCGCCGCGACCTTGACGGCCACCGACGAGTTCCTGGTGTGCCAGACGGGGACGGCCAAGAAGACGACGCTCGCGGACCTGGAAACCAAGCTCTGGACGGACTACGCGACCTACGTGGCCGGGTTGACCGAGATTACCACGGTGGCCGACGCGCACAAGTTCTACGCGATCGACGCGGGGACGCCCAAGTACACCACGGCGGACGCGATTGCCGAGTACGTGATCAAGGAGGCGTACGCGGACGCGAGCACGGTGTCGCCCGCGGTGACCGGCGACCTGCTGCTGGTCAACCGGAGCGGGACGATCTACGACATGAACGTGGACACGCTCGTGACCTACGCCCTGTCCGGGGCCCAGTCGACGATCCTGAATATCTCGGGCCTGGACGCTGCCACGATCGCGGCCTCGGATCACGTGCTGGTCTGCCAGGGCAGCACGCCGAAGCGGGCCACGGTGGAGGACCTGACCGCGGAGGTTCACGGCGAGTTTGCCGACTACGTTGCGGCCCGGGACGCTGTGACCGCCTTGACGGCCGAGGACGATTTCTGCCTGGTTCAGGGCGGGGCGTTGATGCGGGTCGATTTGGGCGACCTGGCGGATTACGTGGTTGCCCAGGCGGGAGAACTGCCTTGGACGCTGGTGGGCTCGTCCAAGTACACGGCGACGCCCCCCACCACGTCGACGCTCACCATGTCGGACACGAGCGACATGGCGATCGGGAAGCCGATCCGGTTCACCCAGAGCGCGACGAACTACTACGCGATCGTGACGGCCCTTTCCGCCAACGCGAGCATCACGATCGCCGGGGCTCCGCTGGACACGGGGGCGCAGGTGACCGAGCTGCGGGTTGGCCAGCCGGAGACGGTCGAGCAGGTCGAGTTCAAGGTTTCCGGCGCGTGGGCGGCGTCGGTCCAGGACGTGCTGGCCGCCGTTGCCAAGACGTACTTCAAGTGGCAGCGCCAAGACGCCTACCTCGTGGCGATTTCCGCGGTTCACGCCACGGCGGACACGGGGGCGGCCCAGCCCAAGCTGAACGTCAAAGTGGCTGGGGACCTGGTGTCGACCGAGGACTCGAACGCGGGCCTTCAGTTGAGCACGGCGGGAACCTGGGTGGATGGCAGCGCCGTGGCGATCAGCGCGTCGAACTACAAGATCAGCCGGGGCGATGCCGTGGAAATCCGATGCACGTCTACGGGCAGCAACGCGGACGCCGAGGACTTAACCGTGTCCTTGGTGTTCGTCTTCGAGTGAACGGGCGAAGGAGTTGAGTAATGGCTGTCGAGAACATGGCCCCCATCGTGCCGATCGACTCGATGAACAATCTGGACCCGGTGCGGATCGGGTCCCCGTACACGACGCTCTGGTGGAAGTGGGCCCTGATCACCGACGTGCCGGAAAGCGCGTTGCCTTGGCTGCTGGCCCAGGGCTGGAAAATCGTTGCGATCCGGCAGGACGAAAGCACGACGCCCCCGACGCCCTACTACACGATGGGCAAGGAGGGTATGAACAACTGGATCATCCTGCAACACTTGATGAACCAGTTCACGATCGCGTACAACGAGGGCCGGCGTCTCAACGCGACGCGCTACAACGACATCGTGCGAATCTGGAACGAGATGATCGTCAAGACGACGGATCACCTCGACGAAATGGCCAGCGACACGAACGCGGCGCACACGCTCTACATCAACTCGTTCAGCACGCTGATGGACGAGATTGACGACGACATCGCGTCCGTCGAGAGCACCGTGGTGGCGGACAGCGAGACGATCCGCACGCAACTGGCGGCCTTCCTCGCCAAGCTGGCCGACCTGGAGGTCAACTACGCGGCCCATCTGTCGAAAATCGAGTCGGTCCTGGACGACATGGACGACGAGTTGACCACGCACCTGGCGGCCTACGATGCCGAGTTGGACACGCTCAAGGGGCTGTTCGACACGCACGAATCCGTCGTGGACGCGAAGGTCACGACACTTTCGGGCTACCTGGATTCGCACGCGACTAGTTACTTGGCGCTGCTGGACAAGCTGGCGGGCGATTTGTCGGACCACGAGACGGCGATCGAGACGATCACGAACCGGTCCGCCGCCACCCTGGCGTCGTTCAAGACGGTTGCGTCGGGGCTCATTTCCAGCTTGCTCACCGATTGGGAGGCCCAGGACAACGAAATCCGGGCGTTGCTGACCACGGCGGACGGCCTGCTGGGGACGCACGCGACGAACTACGAGGCCCTGCTGGCGCTGCTGTTGAGCGATTTTTCGAGCCACGACGTCGAGGCGCGGCAATATCTGATCGACCTGGGCGCGACGGAGCTTGCCCGGATCAACGAGCACTTCGACAACCTGCTGGCCAAGACGCGGCAGGAGTTGACGAACCGCGGGTTCTACTCGTCCGCCCTGGTCGCGCAGACCGACGCCCGGGTGGAGCGGGAGCGGGACGAGGCGATTGCCGCGCTGAACGACCGGCTGGCCCGGGAGAAGCTGGAGAACGCCCACCAGTTGTACGGGCAGCGGACCGGGATGCGGGACCGGGTGATTGCCGGCCGGGACCGGCTGCACGCGACGCGCCAGGAGGCGTTGCGCTACCACGCGGAATCCCTGGTCCGGCTCTACGGCCAGTTACAGGACGTTCGGAACCGCACCCTGGCGGCCCGGCAGGCGCTCCACGCGGTCGAGCAGGACATGGACCGGTACTTCGCGCAGGTCGAGAGCGACTTGTACGCGAAGGGCCAGGAGGTGCGCCGGATCGTGCGCGAGGGGCAGGAGCGAGTGTTCCAGTTGCGCAGCGCGTTCAAGCAGTGGGACGTGGGCAACGAGCACCAACTGTGGGGCGAGTTGGCGACGGTCCGGCAGGCGTTCATCGAGGGGGCGACCCGGCAGTACGCGGCCACCGTGGACGCCAACCAGAACGTGGCGACCCAGCGGGACCGGCTGTACGCGCACATTCAGGACGCGGTGAAGGGCGTCCTGGCGGGGCGGGAGCGGTACTCGCAGTTGACGCAGCAGAACGCCCAGTTCTTGACGGACTCCCGCTACCGGCTCTGCACGATGAAGATGCAGGTCGCCATCGAGCGGATGAAGCAGTTGCGCGAAACGCACACGTTCGAGATGGAACTGATGAAGTACCAGTTGGAAGCGCGGAACAAGTGGCTGGTCGATCTGTTCGGGTTCATGGAGCGGCGAACGGACAGCTACCCGGACATCGACCGGATCGCGCAGTTGGTGACCGGCCTGGCCGACTCCGGGTCGACGCAATGGATCACACCGTAACGGGGATGTACCCATGAGGCGTTCGAGGCGGGCACCTGCCCCTCATTTCCGGCAGCCGGCTCCATTCTCCCCGATCGGCGGCAAGCACGCCAAGATCGGCTGGGATCTGGACCCGACCCGGGTTTCGATGATGCAGATCGTCGAGGAGCGGGAGAACTACCTCATCTGCCGCGGCTGGGACGTGGACGCGCACCGGCCCGAGGAGCGGCGGTTCGTCTGGGAGATCGCGGTGGCCAAGCCCTACGTCCTCCAGGTGTTGCCGTGGCACACGCGAACCGTGGTGCTGAACGACGGTCGCGAGGTGACCTACACCTACTGGGAGCCCTGGTGGCGGACCGCGGCCTACGACGACGGGACGGTCGCGTCCGAGAAAATCCACCCGCCCTACTTCGTCGGTGACATCTTGGTTTGCGCCAAGCCGCGAACCAAGATCGGGGACACCCCGGGCTCACCGGACGGGCCGGACCTCGGCGAGGACGAGTTGGACCGGCACATCGACATCATGCTGGACGACGAGGGGAACCCGATCTGGTACACGGACTTGAACGCCGCGGGCCGCACCTGGGCGGCGAGCGTGGACGAGGTGGGAATCCGCCGCGTCTGCCTCGCCGAGGATCATCCGGGCTGCGGGGTCAAGTTCAAGGTCAAGATCGGCACCTGGAACCCGGACACGGACGGCTGGGATTACGACGACACCGAGGAACTGGCCGCGGCGGAGGACGAGGAGTACGAGTGGCAGCAATGGGGGATTGACTGGTTCTTCGGCGGGGACGATTTCACGTACCCGCCGGCCGGCGCGACGGCCGCGTGCGTGCGGCGGGAGTCGAGCACGACGCCCACCGGCTACATCTGGGAGGCCCTGAGCGGCGACTGCGACACGTCCGAGTGCGGCGGGCTGTGCGGGGAGGGGGGCTACTACTGATGGACAGGCGATGCTGTTGCAAACGGCGGCGAGAGTGTTTGATTGTCAGCGACGACTTCAACCGTCCCCCATCGGACGACCTAGGACCCAACTGGAATGAGAAGTCAGGTAGCTGGTCGATTAACGCCAACAGGTTGCATGTCGCCGGCGTAGGCTTATGTCGCTGCACAGCACCGCATCCATACAATACTCCTACAGCAGTTGCAAAGTGCATACTTTTCCCTTCCGATAATGGCAGTTATCACCTAAAGATAAATGTAGAGAGCGATGGTTCCGGTGGAGTAGCAGCTACGGTTCGTGTTTCTGATGGTAGCTTCTACTTGTCGGTTGGCGGCGGAGCCGAGGCAGGTCCTTCGCTATGGGATACCAAAATTGAATTTTCAATCTGCCATAACGAGAATGGTGTCTATGCGGACGCATATGGATACGTAGACAATCCCTTTGGCGTATACCATTGCGTGGAATCTCCATCCTCGGGCGGAAGGTACGCTGCTCTTGAGTGTGATGTTGAGTCCGGAGCAGACTTCGACGACTTCTATTATTGGCAGAACTACGTTACTGATCCAACCTGCCCGAAGTGCTGGTGCGAATGTGAAGGACATTGCGTTCCGCCCGCTCTTACAGGTACTTTCTCGGGACAGGCGTATTCTGGCTATGAAGCAGAATGCGATTGCCTGGACGGGCAAGAAGTCAGTTTCAGCGTGTGGGAGACATCAGGCATTTCGGGAGACAGGAGGTCGTGTGCTTGGCGCACGACGGACACAACACCGCTCTGCTATAACTGCGAAGGTACACATCCCTGGGACATGGTTTTTTCTCTGGACTCCGACGATCCCGGCAATTCGACGCTTTCCACTAAGATGCCTGTAACGATCTATCCAGAGTGCGTCGGCAACCCCGACTGGGGTTCAGCAGAACCCGTTTCTGGATACGATTATGGCGCGGCTCCATATTCATGGTCGTGTGATCCGTTGGAGTTCGTATTCGGTCCATTCGTCTTTCACGCGGACGATCCTGGACCGACTGGGTATTGTGGGGAGTACTACATCATCATCACGGAACAAGCGGCATGACTACGGCTCCTTGGCCCCCGGACTGCGCAGCGACCTGCCCTGGGCTGACCGTCGACTCGGGATGGTTCCAGTGTCCACGGCACGGATGTCGGAAGACAAGACACTGGGCGGCGCTTTGCCGAACCCGCGAAAACTACTTCCTCGCGTGGGAGCAAGGTTGGGGGCCCGGGCAGCAGCAGCCCATGCAGCCTGGGAAGCCAGCTCGCTCCCGTCGCCAGCGCAGGCCCCCAGCGTCTGCTCATCCCTTGATCCTCATCCTCGGCATCCACCGCACCCTATCCTCTTGCCTGGCAACGTGTTTGGAAAAGCTAGGCGTGTTCATGGGCGGCGACACCGAGGGCGGGGAGTGTCAGCGGTTGCGGTACATCCTGGAGGCCGTCATGCGGTTTCCGCGGTGCGAGCCGTCGATTCGTTGCGCGGACCGCGGGGCGCTGCGCCGCTGGTTTGCGGCCCATTGCGAGCTGGCCGGCGACCGCCCGATCGGCGCGAAGTACCCGCACCTGTGCGCGTTGGCGCCGGAGATTGCCCGGCTGGCCCCGCTCAAGATCATCAACCTGGAGCGTCCCATCGAGGAGTCGATTGCGTCGCTGGTCGATCGGTCCCGGCAGCCTGGCGGTCTGTCCGCCACGCCCGAGGAGTGCGAACGGCTCCAGCGGTATCTCGATCGGGAGAAACGGCGGTTCTTAACTGTTAAGGATCACTTAACGGTTCAGGCCCACGACCTGTTGCGGTATCCGGCCCGGGAATTGAATCGGGTCTGTGAGTACCTCGGTTTGGAACCGACGGCGGCGCAGTGGCAGGCGGCCGTGGACAACGTGTCACCCGAGCGGGCCGTGCATTC
>Ga0334899_1003557_pt1 | contig 10830 bp, 4 predicted proteins | sample GraSluR3_MG_FD_207219 | JGI IMG/M metagenome (GOLD analysis project Ga0334899, IMG submission 207219) | Sludge microbial communities from methane-producing bioreactor in Wageningen University, Netherlands - Granular Sludge_8_08-R3 | ecosystem: Engineered > Bioreactor > Anaerobic > Unclassified ... | reverse complement strand
CCCGCCAAGTCACCTGAAGCGAGAGTTGGATATAACTACGTGACCGAATGGGAAATCGCCACGACCGGACTTTCACCGGTTGGATAAATAAGGTTGTAGGCTGCAACCGACGCCCCTGAGCCGAACCCGCAAAGCCCTTCTTCCTGGCGGTGCTTGCACCCGGTGAAGGGGTGTGGCGAGCAGGCTTCAGCCTTGCCCTCAATATTTCCCACGTTGCTCCTACTTTTCGCGCCGAATGGGAAGCCTTTGTTATCGGATGGATGAGGCCCCTCGAAGCCGGAGTGCGACAGGACGTCGCGCTCTATATAATTTGGTTTCAATTGATTCCGTTTTTCAAAACATTGTTAATACTTAACTTTCAACAAAACTATAATCTACATTGACTACTTTGTACAATTTTGTTTCAGTGCACTCAACAGAATGCTCGTCAAACAAAACCACATTACATGCAAATGGATCTTTATCCATATAGCTTCTATATTGAACCCCACCAAAACCTTGCACTTTAATTAATTCACATATGAACTGGTAGGGAACATAGTCTATCTCAGACCTTTCTTGAGAAACTCGTGTTGAGAAGGTTACCTGTAAATAATAAGCTAAGTATTCGAAATAACGGTTTTCTGGAATTGGTATCGCATCATCTAGATTGACAACTTTAATCGTTTTTTTTAACTTAAATGATCCAACGGTAATCAAGTCTTCTAATGATGGCCGAACTTCAGCTATACAGGTATTTTCCTTTGTTGATGTATATAGATAAGGTATTCCTGCAGGATTTGCACGACCATATCTGGCTGATTCTGCATGAGGTACACCCATTTGACTGGAAGTATATGGCTTATTATTATCTTTGTCATTTATCCTTGCTCGGTATAATACCTGTCCATAGTTTAAAGTAGTGTTAAAAAGATTTATGATTCGAACCAAATCAGTTTTAATATCATCATCAATAAAAAATCTATTCCTGTGTTTAATACCCTCAAAAAATCTCTCCCATGTTTCTTTTGCCTTCAATTTTCCATCCATGATTAATATCTCCTTCAAGAACTGATTTGCAGATAATTAGCACTTAAGATTTAACATCATACGTCCCTACAAAATCCGCCGCAGGACGCGGCGGCCTCGCCTCATCTTTCCGATAACGTCTAGCACTCGCGACGTCCGCCAGCCTTAGATAACTCCTATCTTAGGCTGGTGGATGTGGTAGGATAGACTCCTTGCCTTACTCCAAAGCCTTTCTTCCTGCTGCGCCCCTTACGCGAGTGCTTTGTTCTCCGAAGCCACACGTCCCTTAACTCAGAGTGCGACAGGACGTCGCACCCCTAGATTAATCTTTTTAACTTCTGCTCTGTTTATAATATCAAAATGCATCAGTATAGTAGTATTGATTAGACCGCAATAATACGTATCTGTCACAGCTTTCAATTATTTGTATTAACCATTCATCATTGTGTTTCTTAAAGTATAGCATTTCAATAACTTCGGTATTATTATGATCTTTGTAACCGACATCAACTTTGGCTGATACTGTGTATAGCTCTTTATCAACTTCTCCATTTGAAAATGACGTTATATTTTCCTTAACTTCGCTACTCAAGGATGATAATTTTACTTTGTAGTCCAAATGTTCAGTCAATTCCTTTAATGCTTTATTTCTATTAGAGGTTTCGAACATTTGTATCTTCCCTTTCTGAGGATAAAGCATGTCAAGAGCTTTTTTGAAATCCTTTTTATCCAGAGCTGAATAATAGCCTTCGGCCACTTGTAAAATGGAAGATTTGTCATTTACAGTTACAGTATATTGTTCATTGCACCCTATGGCAATAATCATTAAAAAAACTATCAATACAAGTACAATATACTTTTGCAATGTACCGCCTCCCTAATTAAAAATAACCAAAATACCAAACACAACTAATTTCCTATATAATCTTGATGATTTTGAAAAATATATATTTTACCTTTTAAACCATTAATTCTTGTACTGCATATTATCCTACTAATATGAACTAATACACACCCAAATCATATGCCTGCATAATTCGCGGCAGGACGCCGCGACCATCGCGTGTGGTTTTGGATAACTATTGAATTCGCGAATATTGGTTCGTTTTCTGCCCCCTAAAAGGTGGATTTGCGAATCTTATTTCGCGAATATCTACTTATGGTTGTAATTCTATTTTAGTTATCTGCACAGCGGGGTTTTATTCTACAAGGTTTGCTTGGATTACATAGGTAAGTATCTCTGTAATTTTTGAACTAGAATGCCCTAACAGTTCCTGAATATATCTGATACCTATTTCGCTTTCCAACAAATATTATGTATTAGCATTCTATCGCTATCTATATCATCTATCTTCAATCTCACAACTTCGCCAACCCGAAGACCTGCTGGATAACTATGAGAAACTCTTAATCTCCCTAATAATTCTACATAAAATATACATTTCCTTCTATTTCATCTATTAATAGCAATGATTACCTGTAATGACTTGAGGGATTGTTTGTTTTTCCTGATAATAATCTGATTAGGTTTTCATTATCTAAACAATATTATTACATAATATTTCAAAAACCAATATGTAATTTTGCCCAACGTGCAAATCACTTGAAATAATTCATTTAACAGGAATATAAATGTGCATATACCGGTAATTCATCTTTTGTGTGCCGCCCCATGCCTGGCATATCCAAAAATGGCTTCTAGGGCTATACTCCTAGAAGCCATTTTTTCCGTCCTTTTAAATTTCTCGTTCTCTTTGCCTATCTTCTAGATATCATCTTTTATATTTTCTATAGCAATGATAATTTCACTACGAAAGTCTTTCACACGCTGCTCAATGCGGTCCAGGTAATCATCGCCCAGAGATCGTCGCAGAGATTCCAGTTCATTGCGGAAACGTACCAGTCCCTTTTTAGAAACCCTTCCGTTCATCTCTACTGTCGTCAACCGGCGTAGGGTGTACTTTGGCAAAGTTTGATACTCCTTTAAATCGCGCAGCAGCGTTTGTATAAAAGGTAGATACTCATCCAAATCGCCAGCATGGTTTTCCAACGCACTGCGCAGATTGTTCTGTGCCTTTACAAACAACGACTGCTCGCTACGCAGCATTGGAATTTGTTCCCTGAAAGTCTTGACCTTTTCATAAGCAGGCCAAAATCGTGAGCTTAATGGTATGCGAGGTGTTCCAGGCTGGCAACGGATACGCGGTATTGCTTCTTCAAGAATTAGGGGTTGCACCTCAAGCAACTCGTTGGCCGTATCAGGTACTGTGTGGATGAAAAGTTGCAGGCCTTTCCGGCGGAAGGTCAGCAATTCGTTTTGCTCGGCCTCTTTTGCTGTCTTGACGCGGGCGGGAAAATCCGCCAGTCCACTGACCAAATCCGGATGCTGCTCTTTAATGGCATAGAATTCTTTGCGGATGGTAGTAAGCAGGCTTTCCTCATCCTCTTCCTCCGGATTGCGGTTGATCCGTTTGAAAAGTTCAGCCGGGGAAGGTGTTTCTTCAGGGGCAAAGATTTTTGCATCTTCTCCCAGGGTGTTGTGGATTAAAAACATTTTTTGCGCAGCGATTTCTCGGCTTTTAACCACTTCGGCACCTTGCTCGGTAGGGAAGAAATTGTAGATATTCAAGGTCTGGAAAACCTTGCGCCCAATGCGGTTAATGCGTCCCATCCGCTGAATCACACGTGTAGGGTTCCAGGGTATATCATAATTGATCACGGCACCAGCCCTGTTTAGATTAACCCCTTCAGAGAGCTTATCAGTTGTCACTAGAATATCGAAATCATTGCGCTGCTTTTTTGCCGGATGACTGGCATCAAAGTTGGCAAGTAAATCATCGAAAAAACGTTTGCCAAGCGAACCTTCGGCTACTAGCACGCGCTCGGGGAAAGTAGCCTGTAATACTGGAACAATGTGCTCCACCGTATCCAGATATTCGCTGAATATAACAATCTTGCGACGTGGTTCGCCGTCGATAGCCGGGGTTCCTAAAATCTCCCGGACTGATTCTACGAGGCCATCGCATTTCGGGTCGTTTGCTACAAGCCCAAGCGCGCTCACTCGTTCAGCAATGAGTCGGAGTAATTCCAAGTCAGACCGAATATCGTCAAGGAATTGTTCTGGTTCATCGAAGTCTTTGATGACATAAATACGGTCGTGGCGCGGGTTCAGATTTTCTTCTCCTGCCAGGCGTTCAGCAAATTGACCAAGCGCCTTCTCGATGTTCTCCTCGTCCTCTTCCCATATCTTCTCTATCAAACTTCGGTCCAGGATATACCGGCCGGTCTTTTCAATAAAAGCCAAAACAATTGAGTGGATACGGATAAAGTTATTTACACTTTTGTTAAAAGCACCGAAAGAACTTTCAAAACGTTTTACCAACAACCGGCGCATAAATTCGAACAAGTTACGCTGCTGCTGGAAAGCAAAGCTACCCTCTTCATCCAGTTGCGCTAATTCACGGCGGTTTTCGTAAGCATAGGGCTGATATATAGCACCTCGAAACCGCCCGTCTTCGCCGAAGTATTCATTAATCACCCGGTCGTAAAAAGCCGATTGTTCAGGGGTCAGCTTATAGAAAATTTCAATAGGATCGGCCACTTCGGACAGCTCGGTAAGTTCCTGTGCATACAACGGGTCATGTTTTAGGTCGAGCCGGTTGCGGCGAATGACAATGGGTTCTATGACGGCTCGAATTTCATCCGCCAGTTGCTTAACTCGCCGCTTAGTTCGAGAGACATCGATAGGGGGCGGAAGTTCAAAAATTTCGTAATAGTATTTTTCAGCCCTAGCCTGTTTTTCGCCGCCTGCACTGTGATAACGAAGAATATACGACAGCTTACGGAATTCACTATTGTAGCGGGCAAAACGGGCAGCCAGTTTTTCGTCCAACGTCAGGGTTGATTTTCCTGGCGGGATAAATAATTTGAGCAGGGCAAAGATGTCTGCCGGAGCGTTGTTGAAAGGAGTCGCCGTGAGCAATATAACGCTCCGGTTTGCGCAGATCTGACTCAGACGTTCATAGGCTTCTGTATCTTCATTTCGGAAGCGATGCGCCTCATCCACCACAATGGTAGTGACATCATCACCGTATAGGGCAAAGAACTCCTGCACCTTGTCCAGTTCACCCAAGGAATAAACATCCCAATCGTTAAGCCCGAAATCGTTTAGGTATTTGTGCCAACCAGTAGATTTAGTTCGCCGATCGCCAATCAGTGCCGGGGGGCAGATAACCAGCCCGCGTCCATTGCGCTCTCGCGCTAACCAACTGGCAATAATCGATTTCCCCAAGCCGACCACATCAGCCAGGATCACACCACCATATTCCTCCAGCACTGTCAGTGCCTGCTGCACGGCATCTTCCTGGTAACGGTAAATCCTGTAACCACATTCTACCATTAGGCGCTTGACCTGCGATCGCAGTGCCTTTTGTACCATCAAATCAAGGTAGGTTTTTAGCATCAGAACGTAGGCTTCAAAGGGTGTGACCTCCGCTACCTGGGTCTGACGGCGAATGATGCGGATAATCTGTTCCCTGCGTTCATCCAGTTCGCTGAGGGGGATGGCTGTAGCCCATAAATCGTCGAAATATGCTTCAGCATCCTCCCAGCCGTAATCGCCAATTTCCACGTTAAACTCATACTGTCCCAACAGGCCACTGCGGGTCAAGTTGCTCGAACCGGTTATAAATCGTCCAGGTGCGTTAACAAGCGATTGCCCAGCCTCATCCAGACGGAATAGGTAGAGCTTGGCATGGTTGGGGTCAAAGGTTTTTCGGATTTGCAGCCGGTCATCTTCCAGAAGGTGTAAAAAGAAGGAGACCTGTTCGTAGAATTCCTGCGTATCCAAGGCCTCGTCCTGCAGCGCGGTGCGCAGGGATGCAAAAAAGCGCCCCACAAGCTCCTGTTGAGTACGGGTATCCGCCTTGGGGTCGGCCACCTCCAACACCTTGCCCAAGTGCAGGTCTGTGTCCAGCCCCACCAAGATTTTTAGTTTCAAGTCATCGCGAGCTTTCAACGCTCCATATAGTTCTCGCCATCCGGAAAAATAGAAGAAACCCACCAAGAATTTCAGTTCCTGGCTGTGTTTAATGAGCGTATGGATGCGGCCTTTCAGACTGCGTTGTTGGGCGTTGGTTATGAAATTATTAGCCATTACGCTTCACACTCCTTGCCTTGCTAATGCGCTCCCAGACCAATTGGCAAACGGCGCGGTAGACTTCCTTGCGCTCCTCTTCGGTTAGTTCCAGGGCATCAAAGACAATATCGTCCAGCGCTTTTCGGTCGGGCAGCGGGTTGGGTTCCTGCTCGGCGATTGGGACCTGGGACTGGGGGTCGATACCGCATTCAGTGAATATATCTTCAACAGGCCGTCTTAAAATGCGCTGATCAGGCTGGTAATACTCCTGTACATCTCGCAATACACGTATATTCTTAATTTCATAAGATGCTAACCATAGTATCCCCTCACCAAAATTGCGTCGTCCCTCCAATTCAAAGAAAATCCCAGTTAAAGTTGTGTTACATAAATAGCCCCTAAAAGGCACGACTGTGTTTATAGTAAAGGAAATTTCATATAGCTGTTGATCACAATAGGCTTTTGCGGAATTTATAATGACAAAATGTCGATTCCAAGGACCTTTAACCATGACAAGATCTGGGTAACGACAATTCCCAATATCCCACCATCGCTTTCTACATTCAATGGTTTGCAGATTCTGGTATCCTATAATTATATCTCCTTTTTTTGAGCCCTGCTTGATAGGAATACTAAAAGCTTCCCCCCACTCGATATATTCCAGAGCTTTAGTTCCTTGCAGGTCTGCTTTGCTCTTGTGGCACATAAAAATGCGGTGTTTCAGTTCTTCCTGCTTAATCACGATGCTACGGCACTCTCGCGGGCTCTTAATAACCGGTTTGAGAAACTCCTCCTCTATTTCCCCCTCCCAGCCAGCACCATTACATACACGTAACAGACCCGTCCGTGAACCGGAACCCAGCGGTTCCAGGTAGAAAAAGTCGTTTGCCCCAGTAGTAAAACCACGGCGCACTTTGGCAATATCGCCCAGTCGTACCAGTTTGTCCTTGCCTTTTTCCAGGATTGTAAAAAAGATGTCAGGCGCGCGCAGGTATTTGCCGCCCCACTTGTCGCCCACATATTTGCCGGGTTGGGCTAGGTTTTTCCTAACCGCTTCGTAATTGCCCAGTTGGGATTGTTCTATTTCCGAACCCTCCCGCAGCAACTCTCCTATAGTAATGGGAAATACGCGGAAACGTTGGTTCCGCAGGGTTGTTGTAGCCTGTTCTATTGCCAGCAGGTTGTCAGAGAATACTACATCTTCAAAGGGCTGCTTGAAAGCCACAAAGCGCACATCATGGTCTTCTTTTACTCCTTTGGACTGCGCGGCGCAGGCCACAGTGATGACGGTATTTATATCGGCGCGGGCAAAGGAGCGGCGTGCATGGTTGTCGATCACAAGATGGAGCGGTGCCTTCTGTAAAAAGAATTCCTGCAGCCAGGCTCCGTAGCCCACATCCAGCCAAGAGTTTGAACAGATAAAAACATGCACGCCCTGGCGATTAAGCAGCCGCAAAGAGCGAACATAAAAATAGGTGTACAGGTCGGAGCGGCCGCTGGGCTTGCGTCCCGTTTTGAACTGGTCGGTTTGTGCCTGGGATTTGGCAAAATAATTGGGAAAGTCCAATCGAAGCATCTCCAATAAGGCCTCTTTGTAGTCTTTGGGTTCCAGTGCACCATTGGGGTCGCTAATTTCCTCCTGACGCAAATAAGGCGGATTGCCGATGATGATGTCGAAACCGCCACGATCGAAAAAAATCTCGGCAAATTCAATGCTCCAAATGAAAGGACGCTCATCTTTCAGGCTTTGCTTCTGGGCCTTTAGTTCAACAATTTCAGCCTCTAACCTAGCCTGCTGGGCTTTAGTTTCTTCGGTAAAATCCTGCTTGATTTGTTCCTCCAGGCTTCTCTGTAAAAAGGTGTCTTGAATTTCCACGGGCTTGTTTAAACTGCGGATTTGTTTTTGGCGTTCCATAATTTCTTCATCCAGGATAGCCCGGAAAACGGCCAGTTCCTCTTGTTCGATGAGACGGTAATCTTTGCTTTTGTTATAGAAAAAATCGCGTTTTTTCTTTTTAAGCTGGGTGATTTTACGCTTTACCTCTTGCGGCAGATTAGCGTGCCCATGAACCGGGAAAGTTTTGCTACCGATTCGCTGCACCAGCGAGTCGCCAGTACGCACTTTAAAGGTCAGATTGGGCAGCAATGGCTCGGGCAAATATTTTGAATCATCGGACATGTCCACAAAAAGGGTCAGCCACAGGCGCAGGTGGTTGATCCACACCGCCCAGCGCTTCACTTCCACACCGTAGAGTGAATGGGCGATGATGGCCTTTTTGCATTCGAAGGGGTCGGGGACGCTGGTCTTCAGGTCTTCAGGGGTGTTGTTGCGGGAATACAGGTTTTCCAGCACCTGCTCCAATACCTGCAGCATACCCACTTCAAAGGCACCTGATCCGGCGGCCGGGTCGCATATTGTGACGCTTTCCAACTGCTCAATCAATATCCGGATTTCAGCGGAAGAAAAATCACCCTGTTTCTGGTATTCGTCATAGGCTTCGCCAGTACCAACTTCTCGGAAGAAGAGGCGGTACAAGTCTTTTTTTTCGATATTGGTTGTTTGCTCCAGCCACTTGACCAGGGCCAGGCGGCACATCAAATCTACTTCCACCCGCGGCGTATATACCGCTCCCTGATCCATATTGGTAATGCGTTCGAAGATGATACCCAAAAATTCTGGGTTTAGTTCCAGCTCTTCATCGTAGAGCTCATTCTCTTCCACGGTAAAGTTGTACTGGAAAAGAAAATCAATAAAATCGCCAATGAGGTTATCGGGAATCCAAAGCCCCTGGTCGTCTACACCCTGTTTATGTTTGAACAATTCACCGTTTAAGTAAGGTGCCATCTGGAGTGCCTTTTGGGTGTTTTCGGAAAAGGAGGCATGGCCATATGCTACCTTACGCCCAGGCGGTGAACTGAGTGCCTCAAAGAAAAGAGGCTTTAACCATTCTTTATAGAAAGTATCGGAATTACATAATTGCAGATATTCTTGCCAGAAGTTTTCCAAGAATCTAGGATTGGCATCAAGCCATCCTTTCTTTTGCACAAAGCCCAGGAAGATGACGCGGATAGCAAAAAGCAAGGCGAAATCCTGTTTGAGGTTTGCATCATCAGTACCTTTCACAGCATAGGCAATGGCATCAAACTTAGGCTTGAACTCCCTGTAGAATTCATCCGAAACGGCTTCAAGGGAGAAGGTTTCCAAAGTCCCAGTAAGTGTTGAAAAATCAGCACGCTGCATTTGTTGCAAAAAAGTCTTGTTGGGTAGTTCCGGATCGACGAAAAAGGTATAACGCCTGAAGGTACTAAACTGTCGCCGCGTGCCGTGGTAGGATACCGTTACCAACGAGAACCGAAAGCGCCCAGCATTGTCGTAGAAAGAGAATATACCGGCGTTGTGGTTGCCGGACTTAAGAATACGTTTGGCCAGATCATACTGCTTGCGTTTGCCCGAACGGGCAGTAAGTTCACCTTGAACGCGTACAACGCCCACTATAACGGTTTGAGCATCAGGAAGTTCAATCACGCCGATCTGGACCGCCTTGTCAAACGCATCGTCTCCTTCAATATAGTTGTCAAGGGAAATGTGTCCTGGCCTGAAACCAGATGCCGTACGGCGCAAAAGGTTGGCCAGTTTTTCCGATGTGAATGCCCTGCAAAGGTTATCCCATGCTTCTAACATAGCCACCATCTCTTTACGTGAATTAATGGTTGGTTATTCGCTGCAATCCAATCTAGCATGCTTCTTACTGTGGATCGCATGAATAATCATGGATATTAACATTTATATTTTATCATCTATTCAAATGTAGAACAATCTAATATTTGGTATATTTTTTATCAGACAAAAGCTACCTCGTTTTGCTTCTGCGCCAACTTTTAATGACCAGTACAGCAAATACGGTTCCGGTAGTAACTTACTCTCTGTCTAAATTTTTTTCGCCAGAAGCATCCTCCGAATAGTACATTATGTAGCTTTCGCTGCTAGGAACGTAGACATTGGGAGAATGGAGCCTTACCTCGTTTACTCTGTATTACGCAACAAAGTCATAAACACATTCAATTGCTTGTTCAAAGATGGGAACCATAGTCTTTACATCTTTTTTGATAAACCTTATTATAGCAATTAATCTTTTTTATCATAGGCTTTCCCAGTAGCGTTGCATTAAATATTTGAACAAAAGTCAATAGTAATATCTTACAGATATGCTTTGCACCTCTAAGGCTAATCTGGATATCGTTAAATAAAAAGATAACACCCTAGTAAGCTCTAGAGGTACGGAACTTGAAAACTTAATATCGTCTTATCGCCTGCTGACCATACAGTAAAGTAACAATGGGGCATACTCCCAATACAGTAACATATAACTTAATGAAGGTGATATCTATGAAACCACGTAATGGTCTATTCTATATAGGCTTAGGTTCAGTATTATTAGGATTGTGTGGTATGCTGGGAAAGCTTATTCTTTAGTAGAAGCATGAAAACTCGATTTCAGTATCCCCCTCCCCAAATCTATCCCATCCCTTTTCACGTCCCAATGTCCCATCCACAACCCCCAACCACGGGTAATATATGTTAGTATATATAAGTTGCGATTAAGACATTACAAGGCACAAAATGCCAAGTTGAAAACTAAACCAATTATTGCCACAAGCTAATCCCCAAGGATTGTAGTATTATG
>Ga0334899_1003541_pt1 | contig 10883 bp, 9 predicted proteins | sample GraSluR3_MG_FD_207219 | JGI IMG/M metagenome (GOLD analysis project Ga0334899, IMG submission 207219) | Sludge microbial communities from methane-producing bioreactor in Wageningen University, Netherlands - Granular Sludge_8_08-R3 | ecosystem: Engineered > Bioreactor > Anaerobic > Unclassified ... | reverse complement strand
GCTCATCGCCGTAGGGGTGGCGATTCTTCTGGCTGTGAACGATTATGGTGTCTGGGCCCTGGTGGCCCAGACCATACTCTATGCCTTCTTCCGCACCCTCTTCCTCTGGTTCTACTCGCGCTGGATGCCTCTCCGCGTGTTTAGCCTGAAGCTGTTACGCTCCTTTGCCGGATTGAGCTACAAGCTGGTCGTCACCTCACTGATCAATGCCTTCTTCAACAATATCTACCCCGCCATCATCGCCTTCTTCTACCCCAACGCCATGCATCAGGTAGGCTATTACAACCAGGCCCTTAAGTATCAGGAGATCCCTTTCACCATCCTCTCCAACACCTTCCGCTCCGTCTCGATGCTGATACTGCCCGAGATCAACGACCAGACAGAACGGCTACACCGCGTGGTGAGCAAGATGATGAAATCGCTTGCTTTTCTCTCATTCCCGGTGGGCTTGCTGATGATCCTCATTGCCGAACCCACCTTCACCTTCCTCTTCCAGGAGAAGTGGTTGCCGGCAGTGCCCTACTTCCGGATGCTATGCCTGGCCGGCATCATCTCGCCCTTTGCCTTCGTACTGAACGAGCTCTTCATCGCACGTGAGAAAGCCAACTACTTCCTCGGGGTGGAAATCGTCCGTCGAATCATACTGGTGCTGCTCATAGCCCTGCTCTTTCGATATGGCATCATGGGTCTGGCTGCCAGCTGGGTCATCTACACCTACATCACACTGATCATCTCGCTCATCCTCACCGGACGGCTGATCAGCTACTCGCTGTCAGCCTTTGTCAGGGATGTGCTGCCCTATCTGTTGCTGGCACTTATCAGCAGCGCTGTCGCATGGCTGGTCACACGTCAGATAGATCACCATCTGCTCTTCATCGTTGTCGCCAGCACGGTAACGGCGCTGTTGTACCTGTTGCTGTGTCATCTCTTCCGTTTGGAGATGACCCGTGAGATCGGGGCATGGTTCTCACTCCGTCAAAAAGAAAAAAGATGAAAAGAATCTACAGGAAGCTATGTTACAAGATAAGCGCACGACGCAGGAGCTGGCTACATGCCCGTAAGCAGAAGAGAGTGCGTAGGATGATCCTGCGCCACTACAACCATCACCCTCCCCGTGACCAGGAGATTGCAGAAGCGGTAACCTACCTCTCCACACACCCTCTCACAACCTTCTACGGCACCTTCCAGGAACGCTATGACGCAAGTGATGTGGAGGTGTTGACCGACCCGCAGAACGGCCTGCCCTACGTGATCACAGAAGGAGGCAAGCTCTACTTCAAACGGTCACTGAACAACTATACCATACAGTTGCTGTTCAACAACCTGCGTGTTGAACAGGACAGGCATGCCCCACACTGCTATACCGACCGTCACTTCTTCGTAGAGAAAGGGGAGCGGTTGGCCGATGTGGGCTGTGCCGAGGGTTATTTCTCGCTGATGAATATCGAACAGTGTGAGGCGCTCTTTCTCTTCGAGCAGGAGAGCGAGTGGATAGAGGCACTGGAGGCCACCTTTGCTCCCTGGAGAGAGAAGGTGTCGATCATCCCCCAGTTTGTCTCCGACATCAACAGTGAGCAAGAGATCACGCTGGATCACTATTTCCGGGAGCATGAAGAGAAGCCCTCCTTCTATAAGATTGACGTGGAGGGTGCCGAAGCATCGGTGTTGAGAGGGATGGAGGGGCTGCTGCTGGAACGGGAAGTAAAGATCGCGCTATGCACCTACCACCATCAGCATGATTATGAGCGCTTTCGCCATTTTTTTGAAGAGCGGGGCTACTCCCATCGTCCCAATGCGGGGGTGATGATCTATCAGAACGATATGGAGCAGATGCGCCCCCCCTATTTCCGTAAATGTCTTATCAAAGCTGTCAACCATCATGCATCACCCTGAGCAGTCATCTCCCGCAGTATGCATCATCATTGTCTCCTATAACTTCGAGCCATGGATCCGCCACTGCCTCACCTCGGCGCTAGCGTCGTCACTGCGCACCACCGTTTTGGTTGTTGACAACGGATCCACAGATGCCACCCGTGAGATCATACGGAAGGAGTATGACGACGTGCTGCTGATAGAGACGGGTGAGAACCTGGGCTTTGGCAGAGCCAACAACATCGGGATACGCTATGCGATGGAGCATGGGTTCGACTACCTCTTCCTGCTCAATCAGGATGCCTGGCTGGAGAGCGGGGCACTGGAGAAGATGGTCGCCGCAGCCGAACGGGCGGGTGAGTACGGCATCCTCTCACCGGTACATATGAACGGCAGGGGTGATGCTACCGACCATGGCTTCCGCGAATATACAGGGCTGCGTAACAGGGAAGAGGCAGAGCGCCTCGCGACGTAGGTGACACCCTACCCCTTTATCAACGCAGCGATGTGGCTACTCCCAATAGGGGTGGTGAGCGAGGTGGGACTCTTTGCTCCCCTCTTCGCTCATTACGGTGAGGATCGCAATTATGTGTTACGCCTCCGGCAGAGAGGCTACAAGGTGGGAGTGGTGAGGGACGCCACCGGCTATCACGACAGGGAGGCACGCAGTGTGAGCCGTGATCAATTTCTCTATGCGGAGTTTGTATACTTTCTCACCGAAGCGGCCAACCCCTGTTACGGATGGGCGGAGGCTGTAGCCTACAGCCTGCTGGCAGCCTTCAAGAAGGCGTGTAAAGCGCTCTTCAGGGGATCGCTCAGTGACAGTGGTGCCTACCTCCGCATCGCCCTCCGCCTGATGGCGAAGAGCGTTGCTGTTTACCGCACTCGCAAGGAGCAGCGTCTCAGGCAAAGGTGAAATCGAGTTGTCTGCGGTCGAGGTTGGCACGTGCCACCTGAATCGAGACAGGCTGCCCCAGGCGGTACTCACGTTTGGTGCGGCGTCCCACCAACCGGTAGTTCTTCTCATCCAGCTCATAGAAATCGTCATCCAGCTCCCGGATGGGTATCATCCCTTCGCACTTGTTCTCGTTGATCTCCACATAGAGTCCCCACTCGGTGATGCCGGAGATCACCCCGTCATACACCTTGCCGATCTTATCCGACATGAACTCCACCTGCTTGTACTTGATGGAGTCGCGTTCCGCGTTGGCGGCCACCTGCTCCATCTGTGAGCAGTGCTTGCACTCCTCCTCCAGATCTCCCTGATTCACGCTCTTGCCACCTGCCAGATAATGCTCCAGCAGACGATGTACCATCATGTCGGGGTAACGGCGGATGGGTGAAGTGAAGTGGGTGTAGTAGTCGAAAGCCAGCCCGTAATGCCCCACGTTCTTGGTGGAGTAGATCGCTTTCGACATGGTGCGGATGGCGATGGTCTCGATCAGGTTCTCCTCGGGACGTCCCTGTACCTTGTCGAGCAGGGCGTTGATGCTCTTGGCCACCTCGGTCTTGGTACCCTCCGGTTTGATCTTGTGCCCGAAGCGAAGGATGAAGGAGTTGAGGGTATCCAGCTTCTCCGGATCAGGGATATCATGCACACGATAGACAAAGGTGCGGGCTTTCTTACCCTTGGGTACCCTGCCGATGGCTTCCGCTACCGCCTTGTTGGCCAGCAGCATGAACTCCTCAATCAGGTGATTGGCCTCCTTCGACTCCTTGAAGTAGACACCCAGTGGCTTTCCCTTCTCGTCGAGGTTGAACTTCACCTCGTAGCGTTCAAAGTTGATCGCACCCGCTGTGAAGCGCCGCTCACGTAACTGGATGGCCAGATCGTTCATCTTCAGTATCTGCGAGGAGAAATCCCCTTTACCGGTCTCAATCACCGCCTGGGCATCCTCGTAGGTGAGACGGCTATCCGACTTGATCACCGTACGGGCGATGCGCGATTGTTTGATCTCCGCCTTGTCGTTAAGAGTGAAGATCACCGAGAAGCAGAGCTTCTCCTCCTGGGGACGTAACGAACAGAGACCGTTGCTGAGTCGTTCCGGCAACATCGGAATGGTGCGGTCGACCAGGTAGACGGAGGTGGCGCGGTTCACCGCCTCACGGTCCACGATGTCTCCCGGCTTCACGTAGTGGGTCACATCGGCAATATGGACACCCACCTCCCATTCCTTTGGCGAAAGCTGTCTCAGGGAGAGCGCATCGTCAAAGTCCTTCGCATCCTTGGGGTCGATGGTGATGGTGAACACATCACGGAAATCCTCACGCTTTGAGATCTCTTCCTTGCTGATCTTGTCTGAGATCTTCTCTGCATATTTCTCTACCTCTTCCGGGTACTTGTAAGGCAGGTCATACTGTGCCAGGATGGCATGCATCTCGGTGTCGTTTTGACCCGGCTTGCCCAGGATATCGATCACCTTACCCACAGGGTTATTGGCCTTCTCGGGCCACTCCACAATCTCCACCACCACCTTGTCGCCGTTACCAGCACCATTGAGATCCTCCTTCGGTATAAAGATGTCGTTCGAGAGGTACTTGTTGTCCATCACCAGGAAAGCGAAGTGCTTCTGCACATCAAGCACCCCCACAAAGCGGCTCTGGGTGTGTTCCAGAATCTCCACCACCGTGCCCTCGGTATCGGCGCGCTTGCGCTTGGCCAGCAGCTGTACCCGCACCCGGTCACCATTCATGGCATGTTTGCTGTTTCGCTCCGGGATATTGATGATGTTGGCATCATCGTCGGGGACAAAGAAGTTCTTGCCGTTGCTTCTTCTCTCGAAGCGTCCCTCCAGCATCAGGCCGCGATTGTTGATGCGGTACCTGCCACGGGAGGTCTCCAGCAGCACATCGGCGTCACGGAGCTTGTCGAGTACCTTCACCAGTTGCCTGCGACCCTCTTCACCGCGCACGTTCAGGGCAGCAGCAAGCTGTTTGTAGTTGTATTGTTTATCGTTGTTCTCCGTAAGAAATTGGGTAATGGATGTAATCAGTTCCTTCTTCCTGGGTTTACTTTCAGTGGAAGATGCGTTTGTCTTTCTGCTCATAATATCTCTGTTGATTGTTTTTACTAGAACAAATGAGTCCGGTTTTAGTTAACGCAAGGTAATAAAAAAATTGATCTGATTGCTTCATAAGGGGTGTTTTCCTGAATATATCGTTATTTTTGTATGTAAGAAGAACTGAACGATGAACAAAAAGAAAATCCTCATCACCGGTGCCAGCGGCTTTATTGGCAGCACCATCACGGAAATGGCACTCCAACTGGGTTATGAGACCTGGGCAGGCATACGCTCTGGCAGCAGCCTACAATACCTGCGTGATGAACAGCTGCACCTCATCAATCTTCACTATGATGACCCTGCGATACTTACTGAACAACTGCGGAAAGCAGTTCATCAAAAGAGACCCTTCGATGCGGTGATCCATGTGGCTGGTCTCACCAAAGCTCCTCATAAAGAGGAGTTCGACAGGGTGAACCACCGCTACACCCGCCACCTGGCAGAAGCCCTTCGAGCGGCAGAAGCTCTTTCCGGCACCTTTGTGCTACTCAGCTCACTCAGCGTGATGGGTCCGGGAGATGAAACCGGATATACTCCTTTCAACGCAGAGAGTGTACCCCACCCCAACACCGCTTACGGCAGAAGCAAGCTACAAGCCGAGCAGTATCTGATGAATCAGCAGCTCTTTCCCTGGCTGATCATCCGTCCCACGGGTGTCTACGGGCCACGCGACAGGGATTACCTGATTCTGATGAAGGCAGTGAAAAAGGGTCTGAGTGTGGGGGCCGGCTTGAGAAAACAGCTCCTCACCTTCATCCACAGCCATGACCTGGCAATGGTGGTTTTCAGTCTTCTGGAAAAAGGGATCAGCGGGAAGAGCTATATCGTAGCCGACGGCGACTCTTATACTGATAACGCCTTCAATGCCATCCTGCAGGAGGTGCTCGGGAGAAGAAGGGTCGTTCAGCTTAAGATCCCCCTGTGGCTGGTGAAGCCGGCCGCATTCGTGAGTGAAAAGGTTGCCACCCTACTCGGTAAAACAGCCACTTTCAACAGCGACAAATACCTTATCATGAAACAACGCAACTGGTCATGCGATATCACACCCCTGAAGAACGACATCGGCTTCATTCCCCGCTGGAGATTGAAAGAGGGAATAGAGATGACTGCGGAATGGTATAAAAAAGAGGGATGGCTCTGATCATCGTCACCCCGGTGAAGGAGAATTTATGAGAGAGGGAAAAGGGGCGTATCTAATTATTTTTGTACATTTGTGCGTTTCAAAGCCAACAATCACAAGCAAAGAGAACAAGCAATAAAGATGAAGATAGCACTGATAGGTTACGGAAAGATGGGGCATGAGATTGAACGTATTGCCCTGGAGAGAGGGCATGAGATCGTTTGCACCATCGATATGGGGGAAGAAGAAAAATTCAGTTCACCTGAATTTGCAGGTGCCGAAGTAGCGATAGAGTTCACCTCCCCGGAGAGTGCACTGCAAAACTACAAGAGGTCATTTGCCGCAGGTGTTGCCGTCGTGTCCGGCACTACGGGATGGCTTGCACACTGGGATGAGATCAGGCAGGAGTGCGAGAAGAACGGCAGGACCTTCTTCTACGCCTCCAACTTCAGTCTGGGCGTGAACATCTTCTTCGCGTTGAACAGCTACCTGGCAAAGATCATGAATCGTTATCCCGACTACGACGTACGGATAGAGGAAACCCACCACATCCACAAGCTGGATGCCCCCAGTGGTACCGCCATCACCCTGTCGGAGGGAATCATCGATCAACTGGATCGCAAAGAGCAGTGGGTTTTGGGTCATGAAGGTGCATCAGGCGAGGTGCCGATAGAGTCATTTCGCGAAGGGGAGGTGCCGGGTATCCACACCATCATCTATGAATCGGCATGTGATGCCATCCGTATCACCCACGATGCGAAGAACCGCAAGGGTCTGGCGCTGGGAGCTGTGCTGGCTGCTGAGTTCACCAAAGACAATAAAGGGCTTCTCGGCATGAAAGACATGCTGGGTTCATTATAAACAGCTTCTTCTAGAAATGAGCACTATGACACTGAAACAACGTATCTCCTCGGCAACCCGACACCAATGGTTCTGGTTTGCAGTCTGGGTTGTCGCAACCCTGCTCTTCACACTCTGGACCGGATCGCCCTGGATCCTGTTGTTCATTCTCCTCTTCTTCGATATCTACATCACCAAGTTCATCCCCTGGTCTTTTTGGAAAAAATCGAAGAACGAACCCTTCCGCAAGACGATGGAGTGGGTGGATGCCATTCTCTTTGCCTTAGTGGCGGTCTATTTCATCAACACCTTCTTCTTCCAGAACTATCAGATCCCCACCTCCTCCTTGGAGAAATCGCTGCTGGTGGGCGACTTCCTGGCAGTGAGCAAGCTGAGCTACGGCCCCCGCGCACCCATCACTCCCCTCTCCTTCCCCCTGGCACAACACACCATGCCGGTGGTAGGTGGCAAGTCCTACATCGAGAAACCGCAATGGAAGTACAGACGACTGAAGGGGTTCGGCAATGTGGAGCGAAACGACATAGTGGTTTTTAACTTCCCCACCGGTGATACGGTGGCACTCAATATGCAGGGGGTTGACTTCTACACCCTCTCGCAGTTCAACGCCAACGGTAGCGCCGGCGTGAGATCGGATCGGCGCACCTATGGCGAGATCGTCTACCGTCCCGTGGACCGGCGGGAGAACTACGTGAAGCGCTGCATCGGTCTCCCGGGAGAAACCATCGCCCTTCGCAGCGACAGCGTCTTCATCGACGGTAGCTACCTGCCCAACCCGCACCTCTCGCAGCACAACTACATGATCCATACCGACGGTACCACCATCGCTCCTGAACTATTTGACGAGCTGGGGATCAACAAAGCAGATTATTTCACGCAAGATAACTACGGACAGGTGGTCACCCGTTCACAGGACCTGGCAGGTGTGGACAGTCTCAACCTGGCAATGTTTGGCCTGCAAGCTCGGAACGGCAACAACGGACGGATTTACTTCAGCATACCCATGACAGAAAAGATGGTTGCAGCGCTGAAAAGCAAACCATTTGTATGGAAAATCATTCGTGAGAAAGAGCAACCGGGCATGAGTCACTACTACCCACTCGGCTACGAGACCGGATGGTCGCGCGACACCTTCGGCCCACTCTGGATCCCTGAAAAGGGAGCGACCCTTACTTTCGACAGTGATGTACCCTTTAAAGTTGCAGCCTACGAGCGTTGTATCAAAAATTACGAGGGCAACGACTTTGCCTATCGCGACGGCAAGGTGTTCATCAATGGTGAAGAGGCTCACTCCTACACCTTCCGGTACGACTATTACTTCATGATGGGAGACAATCGCCACAACTCAGCCGACTCAAGGGTGTGGGGTTTCGTCCCCGAGGATCATATCGTGGGGAAGCCGATGCTTATCTGGCTCTCACTGGAGAAAGACAAAGGATGGTTCAACGGAAAGATCCGATGGAACAGGCTGTTTCGCAGCGCACGGGTACCGGCTTGAGCAACGAAGTGGCACAACAAACAGTGCTGCTCTCCTCCTGCTACCTGGCCCCCATAGATTATTATGCGCTACTGGACAGGTCTGGCTATGCAACAATTGAGATCGGCAACAACTATCAGAAACAGACCTACCAAAACCGTTGCCATATTGCGGGTGCCAACGGGATGCTTACACTCAGCATCCCGGTGATGAAACCTGCAAAAGAGGAGGCCACCATGCGTGATATCCGCATCGCTGATCACGGCAACTGGCAACACCTCCACTGGAACGCCATCGTATCGGCATATCGCTCCACCCCCTTCTTTCAATACTACGAGGATGAGTTCCGCCCTCTCTACGAGAAAAAAAAACGATATCTGCATGATTTCAACGAGGAACTGCGTCTGCTGGTCTGTCGGCTGATTGGTATTGAAACAGAAGCAATCATCACTGATAGTTATACGACTGATTCCCCGACCGGCATTTTTGATAGCAGGGAGATCATCCATCCGAAAAGAAGTTCTCCTTTCCAGACACCACGTTACTATCAGGTGTTTGCCAACAAGAATGGTTTCATTCCCGGCCTTAGCATCATTGACCTTCTTTTCAATATGGGGAATGAATCCGGGCTAATACTCAGGCAGGTTGGGAGGTTAGGCAGTTAGTGGGTTAGTGGGTTAGTAAGTTAGTGGGTTAGTGGGTTAGTAGGTTAGTAAGTTAGTAGGTTAGTAAGTTAGTAGGTTAGTGGGTTAGTAGGTTAGTAGGTTAGTAGGTTAGTAGGTTAGTAGGTTAGTAAGTTAGTAGGTTGGCGCCCCGGACACGGTTTGTGATTTTCAGTCCATGGAGGCTGTATGACCGAACCTTTTTCCCTATCTTTGCAGATTGTAAAAACAACCGTTCACAACAGCCTCTCTGCATTCGGATCTTCCCAATGTAATGACTGTTGGAAACAGATAAAGAGATCAAACCAGATGCAACAGAAACCGAGAGTACGTTTTGCGCCCAGCCCCACCGGACCGCTCCACATCGGAGGTGTACGAACCGCCCTGTATAATTACCTGTTCGCACGTCAACAGGGAGGAGCCTGTATCCTTCGGATTGAAGACACCGATTCCACTCGTTTTGTGCCGGGTGCTGAGGATTATATCCAGGAGACTTTCGACTGGTTGGGACTCCCCTTCGATGAGAGCCCACGACTGGGAGGCCCATACGGACCCTACAAACAATCACAACGCAAGGAGATATACAAGGAGCATGTGCACCGCCTGTTGGAAAACGGGACAGCCTACATTGCCTTCGACACACCCGAAGAGCTGGAAGCGCAACGTACTGAGAAGATTAATTTCCAGTACGACGCCTCCACACGGATGGGGATGCGCAACAGCCTCACACTGGGCAGAGAGGAAACCGACAGGCTGATTCAAGCCAAAACACAGTATGTGGTACGCATCAAGATTGAACCGGGTCATGATATCATCGTAGACGACCTTATTCGCGGCAAGGTGGTGATCCACTCATCGGTACTCGACGACAAGGTGATTTACAAATCGGCAGATGAGCTACCCACCTATCACCTGGCAAATGTGGTAGATGATCATCTGATGGAGATCACTCATGTAATCCGTGGTGAGGAATGGCTACCCTCTGCACCGCTTCATGTTTGGCTTTATCAGAGCTTAGGGTGGGCGGAGAGCATGCCTCAGTTTGCACATCTCCCGTTACTCCTCAAACCGGAAGGGAATGGTAAGTTGAGCAAACGCGACGGCGACCGCCTCGGCTTCCCGGTCTTTCCACTTGAGTGGCGTGATCCACTCAGCGGTGAATGTTCATCAGGTTACCGTGAGAGCGGCTATCTGCCCGAAGCGGTGATCAACTTCCTGGCTTTTCTGGGGTGGAACCCCGGAACGGAACAGGAGCTCTTCTCACTGGAGGAACTGATCACCGCCTTCTCCTTTGAACGATGCAGCAAAAGCGGTGCACGCTTCGACCTGGAGAAAGCCAAATGGTTCAACCACCATTATATTCTCAGCACACCCGACAGTGTGCTGGCCGACATTTTCATGGAGGAGTTGCGCAGGAAAGAGATCGATGCACCCGGTGAGTATGTCACCCGGGTAGTGGCACTGGTGAAGGAACGCATTCGCTTCACATATGAGCTGTGGGATCAAACCTCCTACTTCTTCGAAGCGCCTGTGAGCTATGAAGAGAAGACGGTGCGCAAACGGTGGAAGGAGGAGACACCCGCTCAGATGAAGGAGCTGGCATCACTGCTGGATGCATTGGATGACTTCTCGGCTACCTCGCAGGAACAATCGGTGATGGCATGGATAGAGCACAACGGATACCATACCGGGAATGTGATGAACGCCTTCCGGTTGGCGGTGGTGGGTGCCGGCAAGGGACCCCACATGTTCCAAATCACGGAGCTCCTGGGAAAAAAGGAGACGATCAGCCGGTTGTACCAGGCTGTGGAAAGCATTGCATAACTAACGGG
>Ga0334899_1003517_pt1 | contig 10924 bp, 8 predicted proteins | sample GraSluR3_MG_FD_207219 | JGI IMG/M metagenome (GOLD analysis project Ga0334899, IMG submission 207219) | Sludge microbial communities from methane-producing bioreactor in Wageningen University, Netherlands - Granular Sludge_8_08-R3 | ecosystem: Engineered > Bioreactor > Anaerobic > Unclassified ... | reverse complement strand
GTGGGCGAAGCACTCATGATCGAACCGACCGAGACTGAGTCACTCGAAGATCTAGACGATCTCATCGATACATTGATCGACTTGGCGAAATTGGCCGAGACGAATCCACAACAACTCAAAGAGGCTCCGGTATCTACCGAGGTGCGAAGACTCGACGAAGTCCGAGCAGCGAAGTATCCAAAACTCCGTTGGAAACCAGATGGAGGGTCTTAGTTCTGCAAGCAAGCGGCCTACGGGGATTCGGGAGAGCGCATGATGCCCAGAAAGAGCGCGCTTTCGGTTTCGGTATCGATCAGTCCGTACAGGAACGGGCGGTCGAAGATCAGCGGTGTACCGCTGGGCATTATACTGGTGAGTCGCATGACCACAGCGGTCACTGCAGCGGCCTCTGTACCCTCCTCGTCTACGCGGATGAATGTCTTGTGTAGAACCTCGTCAACAAACAAGTCCCGCATACCCTGTTCATTCATACCCGAGAAGTCGGCTATGCTTGGATCGAAGGGGTCGGTCATGCCCATTGCTTTCAGAGGACTCGAGAGTTCACTGTCGAACCGGTCGATGAATTTCGGAAGTGCAAGTCTCGTTCGTTCACTTCTCGCAGAACCCATGGCATTGTACACCGAGTCGATGAGCTGTGAACCGAGTTCACCTGTCCACTGACCGACTTCCATATCACCTGGGGGAAGCAGTGCGAAGAAGCGAAAACGATTGCCTGTGTAGGGAAGCACCACACCTTGAGCACCTTGTAGTTCGAATCGGAGCATGGATGCCTCGTTGTGCATGAAATCTGTAGCGTAAGAACCTCTGGGGGCGTAGAATACTCTCTCACGGGTATCGTTTGGATCGAACTGCATGACCCATTCACCGAGAAAATGGACAGCGTTGACAATGATCATGCGCATATCCGGTTCGAGGTCGTCGATGATCGAGGTGATGGTATGGTTCGTGGCATGGGACACCCAATCGTTGATGGTGTCGGCGCCACGTGGATCGAGAAAGTCGAGGCGTTCGACTGATGCACCGAAGTCCGTGGCAACATCGTGAGAGAATCGTTGAGAGAGCGGATAGGTCTCATGTACCCAGATCGAATTCGCAATCGAGAGTCCGTGCTCAGCTCCATCCACTGCTCCAAAGGCTTCATCGGGAGAGAGCAGGTTTCTCATCTGGTCGGCAGTTGAGCCGTTCGCCCCTCTGGCAGTGATCGAGAGAGCCGAGTGAACCGATACTGGTGAGATCAGAATATTATCTGGTTCTTGTGCCACCATGGTCTGGAAAAGGAGAGAGCCGAACTCGTTTCTACTGTTTCGCGGTTGTACCTGGCTCTGATGCTCGTAAAAAGCAGCTGCAGGGAGTTGGAGAGACATACAGAGCATACACACCACAATAATCAGGATCGCACGTTTCATGAGAGACCTCCTCACCTTTAACGAGTGTAAACGCGTAAAAACGATTTGCCAACCCTGTGCTTCGATAGTATGATTTCAGATATGAATAGAACGCTCATTCGAAATGGATTGTTGGTTGATGAACTGAACTCGAGGCGAGCCGACCTGCTTATCGAAGACGAAAAGATAGTAAGGATTGATACCAGAATCGATCCAAAAGAGCTACCAGACGATACGGATATCGTTGAGGCCGAAGGACTCTGTGTGCTCCCTGGGCTGATCGATGCCCATACGCACTACCATCTCGTCTCCCGAGGAACCGTGACTGCAGACAGCTTTTCTGAAGGGTCGAGGCTGGCATCATTCGGTGGAGTCACCACGGTCATCGACTTTGCCGATCACGACAAGAGTACCACGCTGCTCCAATCGTCTCAGGCGAGGATTGCAGCAATGAGAGAGGGTATGGCTATCGATTTCTCGTTGCATCAGGGTGTGTACGGAATGCACGATGCCATCGATAAGGAGCTTGCGGAACTTGCCGAAGCAGGTGTCACCACTATCAAGATCTTCACTACCTACAAGAACGTGGGGTATCTGATCGAGATGGATGGATTGAAGAGTCTTTTCGCCGCATGTAAGCGCAACCGCATCATGATCAGTGCTCACTGTGAAGACGATGCATTGATCGAATCGGTCGAGATGGAGCATACGGGAACCTATGAACCGGCCGACCATGCCCTGTTGCGACCTGCAGAAGCCGAGTATCGCGCTATCGGCCATCTTGGATCCCTGGCAGAGGAATTCGCCATGCCCCTGTATGTGGTCCATCTTTCCAGTGCTCGTGGGCTCGATGCGGTTCGGGAACTTCGGGCTAGAGGTGTAAAAGTTGTGGTTGAGACTACGCCACACTATCTCCTTCTTGACGCATCACGACTTGAAGGGCCACTCGGACCGTTGTATGTCATGACGCCTCCACTACGCAATGCCCACGACAACGAGAAGCTGCAAGAGGCCCTTTTCGGCCTTGAATTCCAGGTGGTCGCGACCGACCACTGTGCATTCACCCGTGAACAGAAGCTCGCGTCGCAGGATTGCCGCACCATATTCCCCGGCATACCAGGTACGGAGGAGCTCCTTCCACTTCTGCACACCACTTTTGTCGCATCCGGTCGCATGACGCTGTCGGATCTCGTAGGATTGCTCTCGGTCAATCCGGCGAAACTGTTTGGGATCCACCCCAGAAAAGGCTCTCTCATCGAGGGAACCGACGCCGATATCGTCCTCTTCGACCCCGAATGGGAGTGGACCATCGGTGAAGAGTATGTGCATAGTGCAGCGCGCTACACTCCATATGAAGGGTTCAATGTCGTAGGAAAGGCTATCATGACCTACCTTCGCGGCCGCATGGTCATGGGAGATGATACCTATCTGGGTATTCCCGGCGATGGGCAGTTCATACAGGCAGGAGTTCCTGGAGTCTATAAAGCGTAGGCAGATCACTAGACGTGATATTTGTGCATGAGAATCGATTCCACGATTCGATCTGGTAACAGACGTTTGAGAACCAGTAGAAGGGCATAGCTCGTTCCCACACATCTTCGGACAGGTGGGTGTGTGGACTGCGCCGTTTTAAAAACCACCTTAGCAACGGTGTCAGCGGAGTATCCTCGCTGCTCATCTCGTTCCATGGTCTCTAGTGCACGAGAGGCCGAATCACGATAGACCGATCTCTCGTGTATGACTTTGTTTCGCCGCTGGGTGAAGGGTGTGCTGGTATCTCCTGCCTCAATCACCGTAGCGCGAATGCCGAGGGCCTTTCCCTCCATGCGAAGAGCCTCGATGTAGGCTTCCAGTGCGAACTTTGTCGAGCTGTAGTGACTTTGAAACGGAATACCGATCTTCCCCGCGACCGAACCAAGGACGATGACCAGAGATGGTCCGCGTGAACGCATGAGTGGCAGCAAATTCCCATTGACTCTGAGTACGCCGAAATAGTTTGTCTCGAATTGGCTGTACACTGCCTCAAGTGGCGTGTCTTCTGCAGAACCTCCGATCCCGAACCCCGCACAATGTATCACGGTGCCGATACCATCGCCTGTCATGTAGACTGCCTCTTCCCAGATTCGATGCGTTCCCTCTGCAACCGATTGATCATCGGTCACATCCATGGAGGAGAGGTGGACCAGATCGGGGAGAACGCGCTCACAAGCACCGGAGCGAGAGACTCCCCACACGTGGTATCCGTATCTGGCGAAGAAAAGTGCACAGGCGAGTCCGATGCCTGAACTCGCCCCAGTGATCAAGATGTTGTTTCCGTACGGTCGAGTAGCCACTGGCGACTCCTTTAGTTCACGATCATTGTATCATGCCGTAGATCGGTCGGGTAGCACGATACCTTGTGTAAACCTACTTCTCCTTGATGCTCTGGACGACATGGGTGAACTCTTCCTGTATCTCCTTCGAAGGAGGTGCCGTCACCAGACTCACCACGAAGATGCAGAGTGCGCTGAAAATGAATGCAGGTAGCAACTCGTAGATTGTCCAACCACCACCAAGCGGAGCGATCAGATGCTTCCACACGAGAACTGTCGCGAAACCGCCTACCATACCGGCGATCGCTCCCTGGAACGTAGTTCGCTTCCAGAAGAGGCTGAAGACCATGATCGGACCGAATGCGGCACCGAAACCGGCCCAAGCGTAACTGACGATACCGAAGATAGAGGAGTTTGGATCTGCAGCGAGAAACGCTCCGATGATCGCTACCACGATAATGGTGAATCGTGATAACCAGAGAATCTGTTTATCGGTTGCATCCTTCTTGATCACTCCCTTGAAGAAGTTCTGTGAGATAGCACTGCTGGTGACCAATAGTTGTGAGTCGCTCGTACTCATGGTCGCTGCCACAACCCCACTGAGGATGACTCCGATGAAGATCACGAGTATCGGCGATATACCACCGAGCAGTTGCGTCATGGCAATAAAGATTGTCTCGCTCTGCCCAGCGTATCCTTCGGGGCCCACTTCGGAAAGCAGCTCTGGAAAGACAGCGGCTCCGACTACACCGATCAAAACGGCGACGCCAAGAGAAATGATCACCCAGGTCATGGCGATTCTTCGAGATTGATCGAGCTCTCTGGGGTTCTTGATAGCCATGAATCGAAGCAGTATGTGTGGCATACCGAAATAGCCGAGACCCCATGCGAGCGCCGAGGCGATCTCAAGGAACGAGACTGGACTACCGGTCCCATCCACTCTGTTGTGGCTTGCCATGAGACTTCCAAAACCCTCCATTGAGCCAATGGTGGCTCCTATGGAAGAGAATCCTCCAGCTTCGAAAAAGCCTACGATGAGGATGAACACTAAAGAGAACGACATGAGCGTTCCCTGCAGGAAGTCGGATGTACTCGCTGCAAGGAAGCCTCCCAGTATGGTATAGAGCACAACGACGAGCGCTCCGACGATCATCATGAGCGTGTAGTCGAACCCGAACAGGCTATTGAAAAGCTTTCCAAGGGCAACGAATCCGGAAGAGGTGTAGATGATGAAGAAAAAGAAAATGATGATTGCAGCAATCGTCATGAGGATCTTCTTCGAGTCATGGAACCGATTCGAAAAGAAGTCGGGAAGGGTGATGGCATTGTTCGCTACATGACTGTACGTACGCAGTCGGTGTGCCACGAACTTCCAGTTGAACCAGGTTCCTACAGCAAGTCCGATCGCAGTCCAGCTTGCACTAGCAAATCCCGATAGATAGGCTAGTCCGGGAAGCCCCATGAGCAACCAGCTACTCATATCCGAAGCCTCTGCACTCATTGCAGTGACCCAAGGGCCCAGTGAACGACCACCAAGAAGAAAGTCTTCGGTACTCTTGTTTCTCTTGCTGTAGACGAATCCGATGTATATCACCAGCAACATGTAGAGGGCCATTCCAATGAATGCGATGACCTTCTCTCCAGAAGATAGAATATTGAGATGCATAGAACCTCCTCGTTTTTTCCGATAGTACCGGAATCTGACAGGAATGTGAACTGAAACAGTATAAAAATACAAAAATCTGCATGTTTATGCAAAGCCTGCCTACTTTCTTCTCCTCGACGATTTGTTGTATACTCGAATGAAGTAGAAATGCAGGGAGAATCTTTATGGACACACCGAAAAAGCGGATACTCACAGGCGACAGAACCACCGGAAGACTACACTTGGGCCACTATGTGGGAAGTCTCAAAAGCAGAGTGGAGCTGCAGGACCTCTATGATACCTTTATTCTGCTCGCCGATATTCAGGCGCTCACGACTCACTTCGAGCATCCTGAGTTGCTGAACGATAGCATTTTCCAGGTGACCATCGACAATCTCTCCGTTGGACTGGATCCCAAAAAGGTCACAATCGTGCAGCAGAGTGCGGTCAAGTCCATTGCTGAAATGACGGTGTATTACTCCATGCTGGTGAGTGTGAATGTGCTGAGGCACAATCCGACCATAAAGACAGAGGCAAAGCAGTATGGATATAAAGACCTTTCCTACGGATTCCTCGGCTATCCGGTGAGTCAGACGGCCGATATCACCTTCTGCAATGCCGATCTGGTTCCTGTCGGTGAGGATCAGCTGCCCCATATCGAATTGTCGAGAAGAATCGTAAGGAAATTCAATGGGATGTATGGTACCGAAATCGTCGAACCACAGGCTAAGTTGAGTACCGTACCGCGTCTTGCCGGATTGGATGGCAATGCCAAGATGGGTAAAAGCATGGGGAACGCCATCTATCTTTCGGACTCGGCGAAAGAGGTCGAGCAGAAGGTCCGAAAGGCGGTTACTGACCCGGCTCGAGTCACTGTGGATATTCCCGGAACACCAGAGATCTGCAACGTCGGCAAGTACCACAAGATCTTCACGCCGGATGAGTGTGACAATATCTGGGAGATGTGTCGAACAGCTCAGATCGGCTGCGTCGCCTGTAAGAAGAAGCTCATGAAGAGCTTGAACACGCTTCTTGAGCCCATGAGGGAGCGACGAGCCTACTACGAAGCACATATAGATGAAGTGAAGGACATCATAATGACCGGAACCAAAAAGGCGAGTGAGATTGGTGATGAGCAGGTCGAAACCATGCGAAAAGCGATGCACCTCACGATCTAGGTAGATTGCATGAGTACACTTCGATTGTGGAGGAAGGCATTTCTGAGAACCATACCGGTTCTCATGGGGTACAGTGTACTTGGTATTGCATTCGGTCTTCTGCTCCAACAGGCAGGGTATCATTGGCTCTGGGCACTCGGTATCAGTGTCTTCGTCTTCGCCGGCTCCATGCAATTCGTTCTGGTAGGACTGCTCTCCCAGCAAGCACCCCTTACCACCGTTGCGATTACCACGCTATTGGTGAATTCACGTCATATCTTCTATGGAATCTCTTTCATTGAACGGTTCAGAAGCATGGGGAGACGGGCTCCTTATATGATCTTCAGTCTTACCGATGAAACCTATGCATTACTCTGTGCAACAGGCGATGTCGGTTCAAAGGAGGAGCGCGATACCCTCTCGTTTCGCATAGCGGTGTTAAATCAGAGCTATTGGGTCTCAGGTTCCGTTATCGGATCTGTGCTCGGTTCCTACATCTCCTTCGATATTACCGGTATCGATTTCGCCATGACTGCACTCTTCACGGTAATATTCATAGAGCAATGGCTCTCCACCAAACGCCATGTCCCCGCGGTTATCGGAGCAGCATGTGCTATCGGCTCATTGCTGCTGTTCGGTCCGGAGAACTTCCTGCTACCCGCTCTTATGGTTGCGGTCACGATCCTGCTTGCAGGTAGGTCGTTGATCGGGGAGGATGCATGAACATTCGTTATTCGCTTCTGATCGTACTGGTCACGGCAATCTCGACGCTTGCCACTCGAGTGGTTCCGTTTCTTCTGTTCGGCACAGCGAAACAAGAGGTACCCAGAGCTATCTCCTACCTCGGGAGAGTCCTTCCACCAGCGGTCATGGCGGCATTGGTAGTATACAGTGTGAAGCATATCTCATTCTTGGACCATACGCTTTGGATGAACGAGATCATCGGCGTGATCGTCACCGCTGTAGTGCACCTGTGGCGTCGGAACACACTTGTCAGTATCGCAGCCGGGACCGGAATCTACATGGTGCTTGTACAGACCGCTCTCCTCTGACTCACCCACAGCTCATGTATGCATGTCGAGCGAGTGCAGCAACGAAAGGCTCCATCGCTTGTTCTACGGTATTGCTACCTTTCCATTACCTAGCAGGAAGATTTGTTGCCTCTAGCCGATCCACAGTGTATGATTTGTTACCATGAAAAGGACACCTATCGAAGCTTACGGATTCGGATTCATCAGTGGCGATCAGATTCCGCCACAGAAGAATGAGTACTACCTGAGAGATCAGCAGATACAACACTGGAATGTAAAGTGGCGTGCATTGACGCAATCTGAGCGTGTACAGCTCAAAGCTCAAGGAAACTACAGCCCCAATTGGGATCATGTCCTCGTGGAGGACCCCATCGATATCTCACTGATTCGACGCAATGCATTCTATGGTCTTGTCCGAATAGCATCGCTTGAACCGTATGTTGTAAGTTATCACGACTTCGCACTACCCGAGGGCATTCGTGACAGTCACATCATCTCCTCCGATATTGGACGACATTGTGTCATCCATCGGTGTGCCTATATCTCCCACTACATTATCGGACACCAGTGTATGTTGAATGAGATCGACGAGATGGATGCTACCAACCATGCCAAGTTCGGTAACGGAATCGTCAAGGAGGGGGAGCCCGAGGATGTACGCATCTGGTTGAGCGTCATGAACGAGGCGGAGACCCGCCGGATACTTCCATTCGAATCGCTCATCTGTGCCGACGCCTGGCTATGGGGCACCTACCGGGAACGGACACGGCTGATAGACCGGCTCGCTACCATGACACAAAAGTCCTTCTCTTCGAAACGGGGCTGGTATGCCGAAGTCGGTGATCGGACAGTCATCAAGTCCTGTCGAGTGATCAAGGATGTCAAAATCGGCTCCCATGCCTATGTGAAAGGTGCGAATAAGTTAAAGAATCTCACAATCAGATCCCAGGAGACCTCTGCGACACAAATCGGCGAGGGGGTGGAACTGGTCAATGGAATTATAGGGTTCGGTTGTCGAGTCTTCTACGGTGTGAAGGCAGTCCGATTCATCATGGGAAACAACAGCAACCTGAAATATGGTGCCCGACTGCTCAATTCGGTGCTTGGAGACAACTCCACCATAAGCTGTTGCGAGGTGCTTAATACGCTGGTGTTCCCCTTCCACGAACAGCACCACAACAACTCATTTCTTATTGCATCGCTTGTGATGGGACAGTCGAACATGGCCGCTGGTGCGAATATCGGATCGAATCACAATACTCGTGGAAACGATGGTGAAATGCAGGCGAATCGAGGTTTCTGGCCAGCCCTATCGAGTTCATTGAAGTTCAATAGTTCCTTTGCAGCGTTCACACTCATTACGAAGGGAGACTATCCGAACGAGTTGTCCATACCGATTCCCTTCTCCATGGTGGGCTACCGAGAGCTGACAGGACAGGTCACCATCATGCCAGCCTACTGGTGGATGTACAACCGATATGCCCTTGAACGGAATGCGTGGAAGTTCAGAAAGCGAGATACGCGTACTATAAAGAAGCAGCACATTGAGACCGACTACCTAGCACCCGACACCATTGAGGAGATTGAGCGGGGAATGCAGCTGTTGAGTCTCTGGGTAGGTCAGGCAGCCTTGGCAGCGGGCCTCATTGCCCCCGGAGTCGGTTCAAGTGAGAGTGCACTCGTTGAGCAGGGGAGAATGCTCCTTGAGACGCACCCGGAACAAGTCGGAACGTTGGAAGTGCTTGCACACGGAATCGAACGTTCAGCTACCCCAGCGCTTATTTTCAAGGTTGCCGAGGGATACCGAGCATACAAGGAGATGCTTGTATTCGGATGTATGCGCATACTCTGTACCTATTGCAACGAGCAGGGAAACACGATATTCGAGTTTCAGAAGCGAGTCACCGACAAGCTAGTGGCAGATCGCGATTTCTTCGAAGCGGTCTCAGGTCCGTTCAGGAACATGGGGGGGCAGCTGGTTTCCGAAGGTCAGATACGTTCGCTCATTCAAAAGATAGAAGAGGAGCGAATCGATACTTGGGATGCTATCCATACCCAATATGACCAGTGGTGGGAGCTCTATCCCCTGGTGAAGGCAACCGTTGCTCTCCAGGCTCTGCAACGAATCTCACAGACGATCGAACTCGATAAGAGCCATTGGGAGTCCCTGGTTTCTCGCTTCACTGTGCTGTGCGATCAGAACGCGTTCGAGGTGTACCGTTCTCGAAAGAAGGATTTCGAGGATCCCTTCAGGAAGATCGTCTACCGGAACGATGAGGAGATGATCGCTGTTCTCGGAAAGACAGATGAGAACCCGTTCGTGCAGGAGAGCAGGAGGGCTATGGAATCTTTGAAGGAGTTAGTGCGGCGCTTTCCTCCCCAGCAGTGATGTGTTACATTAGGGGCATGAAAGAGATTGGGTTTACATATCCTATACGCGACACCTATGCTCCTCCGGTTTTCAGCGACGAGCTGCTGAGAAGTATCATGGACACAGAACCGGCATTGAACCGTGAGTTGTTGCAGAATGCAGCAGTCACTCAGACTCCGGTACACACGATTTCGGCTTGTCTGGATTCTTATACCAAAGAGCACCTTCGAGACCTTGCTCAGGATCATGAGGTGCAAATACCGTCATCGCTCAGGAAAAAGCAGGTCGTTGAGCAACTCGCCGACCGACTGGTTTCTCAGTTCCCCCGAATGCTACCCTATTTCCCCCAGATGAATCTGGAATTTCTCGCTCGATTCAAAGACTCTCCCAGCATCGAAGTGGAACACGATTCGTTGCATTTCCGCGATATCTCGCACGTCCACAACTTCGGGTTCCTCTACTTGTTCAGAGATGGGAAGAAGTTCACAGCCGTCGTGCCACATGAGTTGCTTCCTGCTTTGCAGATCCTCTCTGAAGACGGCATATGGAAGAGGGTGAACTTCCATCAGCGATTGGACGCCTACGCCGTTGCCCTCTCGAACCTCTATGGGGTGCTCGATATCGATCAGTATGCGATAGTCTGGAATCGATTCGAAGCTGAAAGTCTCACTCCGGCCATGGTCATGGATGAATTGATCGAACTCGGAAAGATTCAGTACTACTGGTGGTTCGAAGATGAATTGGTCATATCCAGCTATTTCAGAAGCGATGCAGAGGTCGAGCTGTTCCTTGAGAAGGTAAGACAGATATCCTACTATGCTCCATCGCGGGAAGATCTGGTGAAATACTTCCAGACCCCGTACGATGACCAGAGCCCGGCTGCAAGCGCCATGCTTGAGTTTCTCAGTGGATACCGGTTGCCGAATGGTGAACAGATCGAAGATCTCATGGACGATATCTCCGATGCCTGTATCGTAGGAGAGGGAATGCAGGATGTATTCAATCTCCTGAACGAGTATGGTC
>Ga0334899_1003515_pt1 | contig 10936 bp, 8 predicted proteins | sample GraSluR3_MG_FD_207219 | JGI IMG/M metagenome (GOLD analysis project Ga0334899, IMG submission 207219) | Sludge microbial communities from methane-producing bioreactor in Wageningen University, Netherlands - Granular Sludge_8_08-R3 | ecosystem: Engineered > Bioreactor > Anaerobic > Unclassified ... | reverse complement strand
GGTGATGAGGGATGGCAAGGTGGTGGACAACAAGCCGATTGCCGAAATATCCCGTAATGAGATGATTTCCTTGATGGTCGGGCGTTCGATCGAGAATGAGTTTCCAGAACGCCCCCGTTGTGCTGGCGAAGTGTTGATGCAGGTTCGGTCAATCCGCACGAAGAAGCTCGATGATATCTCCTTCGACCTCCACAAGGGAGAAATCCTCGGTTTGGTTGGATTGGTGGGAGCCGGCCGTACCGAAATCGTGAGGGCGCTCTTCGCAGCCGACAAGGTGAAAGGTCATGAAGTGTTGATCGAAGGAATGAGGGTGGAAATCAAGACACCACGGGATGCAATAAAGGTGGGAATGGGTTTTGTTCCCGAGGATAGGAAGTTGCAAGGCCTTGTGTTGCCGTTTTCGGTTGAATCGAATATCTCGATGGCAAGTCTCGAAAGAATTTCTCATGCTGGTTTTGTGAACAAAAAGAAGGAGAGGGATATCGCCGAGAGGCAGATCAAGGCGTTCGGTATCAAGACTCCATCATCACGCACCCGTGTGAAAAGTCTTTCCGGTGGCAATCAACAGAAATGTATTGTCGGTCGCTGGATGGAATTGAATCCGAGGATTCTTATCATGGATGAGCCGACTAGGGGAATCGATGTTGGTGCCAAATACGATATCTACCTGTTGATGAAGCAGATCGTCGAGCATGGGGGATCGGTCATTCTCATATCTTCGGAGTTGCCGGAAGTTCTGAACATGAGCAACAGGGTGATCACAATTTGCGATGGACGTATTACAGGAGAATTCGATCCTGAGAAGGCAACAGCCGATGAGATAATGGCAAAAGCATTCGAATTTGAGAACGAGGGGATGGGCGCATGTCTGGAAAACTAAGAATGAGGCACAATCCATTTGATGTGCTTGGAGAATATCTGGTGATCGTTGCCATCGCACTCTTGGTGGTGGTTACGATATTTGTGGAACCCAAGTTCCTCTCTCCGGGGAACATGACCAACATCATGCGGCAATTTGGTCCTCTCATCATGGTGGCCTTGGGCATGACGTTCGTGATCATCGGAGGGTTCATCGATCTCTCTGTAGCTGGGATCATGTCTCTGGTCGCTGTGGTCACACTCTCTTTGATCGAGCCTCTGGGACAAGTTCCCGCCTTGTTGATCGGTTTGCTGCTTGGAGCTGCGTGTGGATATCTCAATTCGATCCTGATTCTACTCAGCGGAGCCATCACTCAGGCGGAAGGCCTTTTCATCACGTATGGAATGAGCGTGTTGTATGGAGGTGTCGCTCTGGTCTACACCGGTGGTGTCACCGACCATATGTCGTACATCTCCCGTGATTATTCCTTGTTCACTGCGATAGGGACAGGGACCGTGGGGATATTTTCAGTCTCGTTCCTCATATTCCTCGTCGCTCTGGCAGCCCTCTACGTCTTTCATGAGAAGACCTACCTGGGAAGAACGATAAACTTAACCGGTGGGAATAAGACTGCCGCGAGATTGTCGGGAATTTCGATCAACAAGAGTATCACCATCATCTACACCATTTCCGGCCTCATGACCGCTCTTGGCGCGATAGTGCTATTCGCACGTGTTACAACCGCCTCTCCGGTATTGGGAAAAAATTTCGAGACCAATGCGATTTTGTCGGTTGTGGTTGGAGGAACTTCGCTTTCGGGAGGCAACGGCAATGTGATCAGGACCGTTCTGGGAACCATGTTGGTCATCCTGCTGGCAAACTGCATGAATCTGCTCGGTGTTTCGGTATTCATGCAGAATGTAATGAAAGGTGCGATTCTAATTCTGGCCATATGGCTCGACAACCGTAAGGAACACTAGGGGGAATGTGATGAAGATTCAAGTGAAGAATACCTTTTTCAGGAAAGTCGGGAATCACAAGGCTTCTATAGCTGTTTTGGCGATGCTGGTCGCGATGTTGTTCTTTCCCACCAATTTCTATACAAGGTTCAATATTTTCGATCTGCTCAACTCGGCTTCAATTCTTCTGGTGCTCGCCTTCGGCATCACATTCGTTATCATCGCCGGAGGGATTGATCTTTCCATCGGTGGCATCATGGTGGTGAGTGGCATAGTCACCATCAAATTGATGGAATTCACCCCCATATGGGTGAGTATCGTCGGTGGGTTGTGCTCCGGGGTATTGATCGGGCTGGTCAATGGGTATCTTGTGGTCTATCAGAAGACCGAGCCCTTCATCATCACTTTGGGGATGGGCCTATTGCTCACTGGCCTCGCACAGCAGCTTACCGATGCACATCCGATTGCAGCACCGAATCCCAAGTTCATGTTGATGGCAAATGGGTTTCTGTTTGGCGTGATTCCCCATCTGGTATTGATCATGTTGGCGACACTATTCATTGCATACAGTGTATTGCGGTATACACAATTCGGTCGAAATTGCTATGCGATCGGGGGGGACTATGAGGTTGCCGAGTATTCTGGAATAAGTGTGCGAAAAATCAAGACCATGACGTATGTGATTTGTGGTTTTGCCGCCGCACTTGGTGGTATACTTCTCTCATCGAAATTGAATTCGGGTTCTTCGGTGTATGGAGAGACCACTGCCTTGACGGTAATCAGTGCCGTTGTGGTGGGAGGCACATCTCTTGCTGGAGGTATGGGAGGAATTCCCCAAACGGCGATGGGGCTGCTGGTCTTCGGAATTATGGAGAATGCAATGAACATGTTGCGTATCAATCCTTACATCCAAATCATCTTGAGAGGAGTTGTGATCGTGACGATCCTTTGTCTCGACAGCTATAGCCGGAAGAAGAAACGTGAAGATGTGTGACAGATGGGGGTAGGATGAAGAAGTTCTTGTGTGGTGTCGATGTCGGTGGAACCAAGCTCTCGGCCGGTCTATTCGAGGAGGATGGGACATATATCGATAGTAGGATAGTGTTCAACCATACCACATTGGGGTGTGATGGTATAACCGACTCGATCGTGGTGATCGTTCGTGAGTTGTTGGATGCCCATGGTCTTGATGAGAGCCTGCTGTGGGGTATCGGAGTAGGGATTGCGGGACATATCAATTCCAAGAAGGGTTTGATCATCACTTCAAGCAATTTCAAATCCTGCTTCAGGAATTATCCTCTGAGATCCAAGCTGGCAAGGAAGTTCAGGACCAATATCATCGTGGACAACGATGCAAACGCACAGGCGTATGGTGAGTTCAAATTCGGTGCTGGGAAGACCTTCTCCAATATTGTGTTCATCACGGTCAGTTCCGGGGTGGGCAGTGGAATCATCGTTGATGGGAATCTTGTAAGGGGTATGGCGGGAACCGCCGGCGAAATCGGTCACACCATCATCGATCCATACTCTGAGATCGAGTGTTCGTGCGGAAACAAGGGCTGTCTCATGTCGATCTCAAGCGGTCACTATCTACCCCAGTTGTATCTCAGGTATCTGAAGCGTGGATATGTTTCCCAAATCGGTATCTCCGAAGACAATCTGGATGCGTTCGATGGCAGGATGTTGGAGGAAGGGGTGAAGCGGGACGATGAGATATCGAAGCATGTGTTGAACGATTCGGCAAGCGCCGTTGGGGTAGGGTTATACAATCTATTCCAGATCCTTAATCCAGAGATCTTCATCCTGGGTGGAGGGTTGGTGAACATAGGGGAGATATATATTGAGCTCATCGAAAAGCGTTTCTTGTCTTTGGTGAGGCACATGATGTATGATAGGGTTGAGATTCGGTCCTCCGCATTGGGATGCAATGCAGGATTACTTGGAGCAGCCGCACTCACATTGGAATGAACATGACAAAAAGACATAGACAGATTTTGCACATACTGGCCGATGGCCGGAAGGTCACGGTACACGAGTTTGCGGAGAAGCTTAAAGTTTCCCAAGCCACCATCAGGCAGGACCTCACCTCGTTGGAAAACAGTGGGTTCCTTAAACGGGTCCATGGTGGTGCCCTTCTTGATGAGACCGATGACATCTCACATAGAATGGGAGTCAACTACGAAGAGAAGCTGAAGATTGCGAAGACCGCGGTACAGTATGTTGAGGATGGAGAGACCATCCTCATCGAATCTGGTTCGATCAATGCACTTTTCGCACTTGAGGTGGTGAAGAAGCGGAAGAATGTGACGGTGATCACCTTGAACGCCTTCATTGCGCGGCAAATCGCAAAGCAAGCTGAAAATCATGTGATACTTTTAGGTGGTATTTTCCAGCCCGAAAGTGAATGCGTGGTGGGCAATCTGGTGAAGGAATGCCTGAAGGTACTCAATTTCAGCAAGGCGTTCATAGGTGTGGATGGTTTCACGGAGCACACGGGATTCACAGGTCGGGATATGATGAGAGCCGATATCAATGCGACGATCGGAAAGATCAGTCCGAATACTTTCGTCCTCACCGATTCTTCGAAGTTCGGGAAGATCAACCTCTCCAAATATTTCGATGTGGAGGATGTGGATCATATCATTACCGACAGAAATATATCCCAAGTATATCTGGACTATTTGCGCACGACGAATGTCGATGTGGTGATTCCCGAGTAAAGCCATTCATTTGCCAGAACTGAACGATTCCCATTTCCTAAGGCAAACAGCCCAATGATATGTTGTTGTCACTCGATCTTGGTACGTAAAAAAACAGCCGCCCGGTTTTTCAGACCGAGCGGCAGATGACATTTGCAGTGTCTTTCTTCTCTTAACGGATAGCCAATTCCGTCTCCATATCAAAGAACTTGACCTTGTTCAGATCCGGGATAAGGCTGATCTTCTGTTCAACTTTCAATACGATATGCGGTTCGATCTTACCTATCATCTGATGCTTGCCGGCGGTCACATAAATGTGTGTTTCGGAACCGAGAGGTTCGATCACACTGACTTCACCATTGATGGTGGTGTCCTCGATAATGTCATCCGAGAATGTCACATCTTCGGGGCGAATGCCAAAGGTGACCTTCTTTCCCACGTAATCGGCGAGCAACTTGTTCTGAGTTTCATTGAGCTTGATGCGGAAAGTTCCTTCATCGGCATACAGCTGTTTTCCTTCCGCTTTGATCTCCACGGTCATGAAGTTCATTGGAGGTGAACCGATGAATCCAGCGACGAACTTGTTGTTGGGTTCATTGTAGAGCTCAAGCGGTCCACCGATCTGCTGGATGATTCCCAGTTTCATCACGACGATCTTGTCAGCCATGGTGAGCGCCTCGACCTGGTCGTGGGTAACATAGATCATCGTTGCCTTGAGTCTGTTGTGCAACGAGGAGATCTCCGCCCTCATCTGTACGCGTAATTTGGCATCCAAGTTGGAAAGCGGTTCATCGAAAAGGAATACCTTTGGTTTGCGGACAATGGCACGGCCGACTGCAACACGCTGTCTCTGACCACCGGAGAGTGCCTTGGGTTTCCTGTCGAGCAACTGTTCGATGTCCAAGATCTTGGCAGCTTCCTTCACACGCTGATCGATCTCTTCCTTCGGGAACTTGCGGATCTTCAGTCCGAACGCCATATTGTCGTAGACGCTCATGTGGGGATACAGTGCATAGTTCTGGAATACCATTGCGATATCGCGATCTTTCGGCGGAACGTCGTTGACCATTTTTCCGTCGATGTAGAGTTCACCGTCCGAGATATCCTCGAGACCGGCGACCATGCGGAGAGTAGTGGACTTTCCGCAACCGGAAGGACCTACGAGAACGACGAATTCCCTGTCCTTGATGTCGATGTTGACATTGTCGACGGCTTTGACATTGCCGTCATACACCTTGGTGATGTTCTTCAATTCAACTGTGGCCATAAAAACCCCCTGTTTATCTTATTGGCCTTCAGTGTACCCCCGACCTTGGGGGTTGTCAATGAAAAGGACCTTTCTGTTTACAAATCGTCACCGAAATGGGTTGGGAAAAGAAAATCCCCGGGTAGCCAAACCCCCGGGGATTGTACATTGGAGACGGTTCCCTTGTTTATGCTTCATCCTCGGCAAGGATTCTCACCCTGTCGGGACTGAAGTCAATGGAAACATCCTCTCCCTCCTTGAAGACCCGTTTCGAATGGGGATCGTCGATTTGCACCAGGACTTCACCGAATGGTGTGGAGACGAACGATTCCAGACTGTTGCCGAGATAGACGTTCATCCTTACCTTGCCGTCGATGTGCCCCTTTCCCTTTTCCTCCAATCTCAATGATTCGGGCCGTGCCATGAGCACCGCACTGTCTCCGACATTCACATTTGGAGCGGCTTGAGAGACTTTGACTTCCTTGCCTCCGAGGTCGCAGGACCAGTACTTTGTTTCCTTGGATCCAATCTTCACGGGAAAGAAGGCCGCCTTTCCCACGAATCCCGCCACGAATCGGCTGTCGGGTTGTTCGTAGATCTGTTCCGGAGCTCCGATTTGTCTGATGAAGCCATTCTTCATCACGATAACCCTATCCGAAAGGCTCATTGCCTCAACCCGGTCGTGGGTGACATAGATTGCCGTGATCCCAAGTGTCCTCTGGATACGTTTGATTTCTACCCGCATCTGTTCCCTCAACAGCGCATCGAGATTCGAAAGCGGTTCATCGAGCAATAGTACGGATGGAGTGACGATGAGGGACCTGGCCAAAGCCACCCGCTGCTGCTGTCCTCCGGACAACTTTCCCGGTGCACGGTCGCCATAGGTTGCCAAACCGACCAGATCGAGCGATTCGTTCACCCGCTTCTTGATTTCATCGGTGGCGATTTTCCTGAGTTTGAGACCATAGGCCACATTGTCGAATACGCTCATATGGGGAAACAGTCCGTAACTTTGGAACATGGTGGCGGTATCGCGTTTGTTGGGAGGAAGCATGGTGACATCGGTATCCCCGATGAAGATCTTTCCATCGGTGGGTAGCTCGAATCCAGCGACCATACGCAATGTGGTGGTTTTTCCACAACCCGAAGGTCCCAACAGTGTCACCAACTCCCCAGGCTCCACTACGAACTCGGCTCCATTCACCGCTATGACGTCCGCCTTGCCTTTCACATCCTTGAACTTCTTCGTGACATTTTTCAATGTGACAGAAACACTTTTCTTTTCCATGTTGGTTCCTTTATCGAGTTGAGATGGTCTTCTGGGTCAATTTGTCATCCTTCACCAGCACTTGCAAAAGGCCGAACACACCCAGCACGATGATGATGAGCACGGTACAGAGTACACTTGCAAGACCGAAACGCAGGTTCTCCGAATAACTGAGTATCTTGATGGTGAGGTGATACCATTTTGCCGAGATGAGGAATATGATGGCACTTACCGCGGTCATCGAGCGAACGAAGGTGTACGACATGCTGGATATGAAGGCAGGACGTACCAGAGGCAGTACGATCGTTTTGAATACCGTCGGTACATCCGCTCCCAGATCTTGGGCGGCCTCTTCAATCGAAGGATCGATCTGGTGCAATGCGGTGATTCCGTTTTCCAGTCCGACAGGAAGTTCCCTGATCACATAGTTGATCACTATGATCGCTCCGGTACCCACCAACAGCAACGGCTGTTTGTTGAATGCGATGACGTATGCGATACCGATCAGGGTGCCGGGAATCGCATACGGAGTCATCATCAGTACTTCGAGAAGACGTTTTCCGGGGAATTTCTTTCTCACGATAAGCATTGCCGCAACCATGGCGATGAGCCCAGCCAATGGAGCCGAGATGAGCGCTAGCAATACCGTAGAGGTCAAGGAGTCCCAGCTGTCGGGTATCGCCTTCCAGTTCTCGAGTGTGAATGTGTAGTCGATTCCCCAGTTGCGGACGAAGCATCCGGCGATGATGGTCATGTAGAGCATCAGTATGAATCCGAGCACGGCCCATGTAAGGGTGCTGAGGATACGGCGCACAGGTGTTGTGGTGAGTTCGGTGAGGGTGGTCGAGGGTTTTCCCGTCACCGTCACGAAACTCTTCCTGCTGACCCAGAACCTTTGTACCATGAAAGCGGTAACCGTTGGCATCAGCAACATGAATGAAAGCACGGCTCCTCCTCCAAGGTCGTTCATCCTTCCTGTCACCATCATGTAGGCTTCAGTCGACAGTACCCGCAGGTTGCCTGCAAGCAACAGGGGGTTGGCGAAGTCGGCGAGCGAGTTGGTGAACACCAGCATCCATGCCGACAGTATCCCCGGTACCGTCAATGGGAAGGTGATTGACTTGAATGTTTGCCAACGGGTTGCCGATAGATCGAGTGAGGCATCCTCAACAGTGGAATCGATCTGTCGCAATACTCCACTGATGGTGAGGTACGCGATGGGGAACATGCTGATCGTCTGCACCAAGGTCAATCCTCCAAGTCCGTAGATGGAGACGTTGCCCAAGTTCAGAAGCTGTTTGCTGATGAGTCCATTGTTCCCAAACAATAGGATGATGCTCAATGATAGGGAGAATGGCGGCGATATCACAGGCATGGTAGCCAAGGTCGTTACCAACTTCTTTTGCTTGAAAGAGGTTCGTTCAACAAGAAATGCGATCATGAATCCGATGATGGTCGATAGTGTCGCGGTCGAGACTCCCAAACGCAACGAACCCCAGAGTGCCACTATGTACGAAGGAGAGAATCCGGTTTTCCAGCGGTCTAGGGAGAACTGGTTGTTCCGGAAGAAGGAAAGCCGCAGGGCTTCGAACAACGGGAATGCAACGAAAATTCCCACGATGATGAACAGCCCAAGAACCATGAAGCCTGTCACGGGATCCCGGGTGAAGGTCACCACCCACGCGATTGCAAGGAATGCGATTGCGGCTCCGATGGCGAATATTCCCAGCAATCTCGCATATCCCGAAGCACCACTGGCGGGAACCAGTATCATGACGGCTCCGGAGGCTTCATAGCCGTTTTCGGCGATGATCGGGGCGAAGAACACCCGCACGTCGGTCAGGTCATTGTTGATGATCGCCGGATAACGGGCGGGTAGTTGCATCGCCTCAAGGTAATAGGCGCTTTCGAGCGCATTTGCGAATTCAGCCGATCGGCTGTATTGGGACCACAGTTGTTCCGCCGCCGGAGATCCTCCGGGGGAAGGAACGAATGTGAATCGATCCATATCGTATGCGAAGTACATCGCCTGTGAATCGGGTATGATCGAGGTGACGCTCTGCAACCATGTGGGGATATCGCTTTCGTCCTCTGGTGCGGTTTGTACGAACAGGCCCACCTCATTGTAGTTCCTCTCCTCTACATAGGAGACGAACGAGTCGTTGAGCGTGTTGTACATCCAAATGTCCGCGGCGATGAAAATCACCGCCACGAGACAGAATTGAATGATTCGTTTTTTCGTAAACATCTGCTATCCAATACAGCGTTGGGCTGTGGTCAAATATGTTTAGCGGTACTGACCGATCTCATTGGTCCATCTGTCGAGCAAGCGAGTCTTGTTGACAGTATCTCCATCCCAAGCGAAATCCTGATCGACGGTCTTGATCTCGTCGATGGAGAGGGCTTCGGGGTGTTTGACAGCGCCTTTGGCCACAAGTACGACATACCACTCGGTGAACTTCTTCTGGGCAACTGGAGAAGAGATGATCCAGTCGTACAACTTCTTCGCATTGACCGCATCCTTTCCGCCTTTGACCAGGGACATCGAAGCCAATTCAAATCCGGTTCCTTCCGAAGGTGCGGCGATCTTGATGTTCGCACCGGCGTCCTTCAGCTTGACTTGGTCATGTGCGTAACCGAGTGCAACAGGGATCTCTCCGATCGCGACACTCTTTCCAGGTGCGGAACCACTTTTGGTGTACTGGTCGATGTTCTTGTCGAGCTTCTTCATGTAGTCGATCATCTGATCTTCGCCACCCTGAACATAGCGCATGGTGGTGAGGACGTTGTAGGCAGTACCGGAAGAGTTCGGGTTGGCCATTCTAACGAGCCCTTTATACTCGGGTTTGATCAGATCGGCCCAGCTTGTGGGAGGTTCGATACCCAATTCGGCCGCTCTGTCGAGGTTGGTCACTATCGTGAGGGGTCCCACGTAGAGTCCGATCCAGTAGTTTTCAGGATCACGGTATTGTGTTGGAGTATTGCCTGCGTAGCGGGAGACATAGGGAGTGGTGAGACCTTTGGTTTTGGCTGTGATGTGGTCGAGGCCAACTCCTCCAACCCAGATCGAAACCTGAGGATTGGCCGATTCGGCTTCGAGACGAGCAACAGCTTCTCCACCAGACAAGCGAACGAAGTTGACCTTGATCCCGGTCTCTTTCTCAAACAGTTCGAACAGAGCCGCGGCAAGAGGTTCTTCCAACGTGGTATAGGCACTTACGGTTCCTCCGGTTGCTGGAGCGGTGGCCGCAGGGGCTGCTGCTTCGGGAGCTGGAGCGGGTGCGGCTTCTCCACCGCCTTGGGCGAATGCCGCGGGAACGAGCATCGCCATGAACAACAATGCAATCAACAGTTTCTTCATGTTTTCCTCCTGGAAATGTGATTTTCACTGCCCATATTCTCTCCCGAATGGTTCTCCGATGCAATAGTAAAAACACATAAAGTATAAAACCTCATCATTTGAAACATGGAGATTGCTCTTGCCAGATATGTAAGTTTTGGCTATGATGCTTGTGTTGCCTGCGACTGTCGTATAACGGCTATTACCCGAGCTTCCCAAGCTCGTGACGGGGGTTCGACTCCCCTCAGTCGCTAAGATTTAAAGCACTACAAGGGAACAAATTGCAAGGACTGACCTAGAATCAAAAGTGGGTCCACTTCGGTGGACTGGACCCAAACTGGACCCACTTTCTTTCAAGGAGGAGTCCATGACTACTAATTATCCCACCCCTTATCGCATCGGAAAAACCTATTATTTCAAGTACACTGATCGAACTGGAATCAGGTATAAGAGGTCTACCGGGTATACTCGGAAAGCCGATGCTCAAAGATTTATTCGTACTTTCATTGATCGCATGCGGACCGGGGTTGATACTGATATAAATCTCAGAACAATGCTGAAGCTCT
>Ga0334899_1003507_pt1 | contig 10961 bp, 7 predicted proteins | sample GraSluR3_MG_FD_207219 | JGI IMG/M metagenome (GOLD analysis project Ga0334899, IMG submission 207219) | Sludge microbial communities from methane-producing bioreactor in Wageningen University, Netherlands - Granular Sludge_8_08-R3 | ecosystem: Engineered > Bioreactor > Anaerobic > Unclassified ... | reverse complement strand
GAAAGGAAGCGTGTCTGAGTTTTTGGAAATATCCTGCACCACCACAAACCGCGCTTTTTGCAACGCTTTTTCCACTTTGCTGGAGTTGGGCAGGCTCACGAGAGGATTGGTGCAAATGATCCAAATCGCCTTCAGCCGGCCGCTTTCAAGGGCATCGATCATTTCGGTGGCGCTGTAACCGGCTTTTTCAGGTATTTCCTCCACTCCCCAAAAGTCGGCCACCTCTTTGCGGTGTTCCTTGTTTTCCAGATTCCGGTGAGCCGGCAACAGGTTGCACATACCGCCCACCTCGCGGCCACCCATGGCGTTTGGCTGTCCGGTTAGTGAAAACGGCCCTGAACCCGGTTTGCCGATTTGCCCGGTAATCAGAGAAAGGTTTATCAGCGACAAATTTTTGCTGACACCGATTACACTCTGATTCAATCCCATGGCCCACATCGACATATAGCCTCTGGCCTCCCCAATGTAGCGGGCAGCCAGGCGGATGTCGGCAACGGGTACTCCGCAAATCCGTGCCGATTCCTCCAGCGGAAGTTCCATTACCTTTTTCCGGTAATCTTCAAAACCATCCACATGGTGACTGATAAATTCCCGGTCGATAAAATTTTCCTCAATCAGGCAGCGGCCGATGGCATTGTTCAAATATACATCGGTACCGGGTTTGAGTTGCAAATGCAGGTCGGCCAGCTCGCAGCTTTGTGTCCTGCGCGGGTCGGCCACGATGACTTTTACATCGGGATTTTCTGCCTTTTGTGCCTCCAGCCGCCGGAACAGGATGGGATGGCACCAGGCGGGATTGGCTCCAGCAATGTAGAAGCAGTCGGCCAGTTCGATGTCTTCGTAAGAGCCGGGTACCGCATCTTCGCCTAATTGCATTTTGTACCCGGCAACTGCCGAACTCATGCAAAGGCGTGAATTCGTATCGATATTGTTCGTACCCCAAAATCCTTTAGCCAGTTTTGTTGCCACGTAATACTCCTCGGTAAGGCACTGTCCGGAAACATAAAATCCAACCGAATCGGGGCCGAACTTCCTTATCAGGGTTTTGAATACGGAAGCAACACGGTTCACCGCTTCGGGCCACTCCGCTTTTTTGAGAGGATGCCGTTTGCCGGCCCGGATTTGCGGATACAGCAACCTGTCGGTTTTGTTGTTGACTACGTAATGAAGGTTCAACCCTTTCGAGCAAAGTTTACCGTGGTTGACCGGGTGGGCCGCATCGCCCGCTACAGTGACCTTCCCGTCGGGCTGCCGGTTGACAACCACACCGCAGCCCACACCGCAATAAGAGCAAGTCGATTTGTATTCCGTTGCCTTCATTCTGTCGCAATTTTTTGGATGGTATTTTGAGAAAAATTGAAAATATAAACCGGTTGCAATCCAGGGTTTCCGTTCACTGAAACGAGTTGCTCCATTTCTGTCTTGGCCCTGGTTTCCGCTTCCTCGGAAAAACGGACGAGAAAAGCGAAAAAAGAAATAAAACTTACAACCAGTCCGATTACAAAAAGCGCCTGTGGGTAGGAAACACCTTCCATCTTAAAAAGGAATCCGGCGGCAACGGCGCCTGCATTTCCACCGGCGCCCACAATCCCGGAGACAGTTCCCACCGCCTTTTTGTTTACAAACGGAACAACGGAAAATGTTGCCCCTTCCGCCATTTGCACAAACAGGCTGAAGATGATCATCGAGCCGATGGCAAGTGGCAGGGTGGTCATTCGGCTAAAAAAAATGATGGCCACGCCCTCCAGAAACAGGGCAAAAAACAGGAAATAAACGCGTCCTTTTAGTCCCCACCTCATCCCCGATTTATCGCCCAACATTCCGCCCAGCGATCGGGCAAACAGGTTCATCAGCCCGAACAGGCCGGCAATCAACCCCGCAGTTTTTACATCGAGACTGAAATAATCTTTGAAATAAAGCGAGGCGATGTTGTTGACGGTTAGTTCCACACCGAAACAGGCGCCATAAATCAGGAACAGGCTCCACACTCTGTAGTCGCGGATTATAGCCGTAAAACTTACATTTTTAGCCTTCTGCTTTAAAGCAAAGCCGGGGTCGTGCTTTTTCAGATTTTTAATATTACCTTCCGGAGTGTCGGTCGTAAATTTGTAGTAAACAATTCCCATCAAAATCATCAAAACTCCGGGAACAACCATTGCATAGCGCCATGCCCGTTCATCAGCAAATCCCAGCGCGACAAACCCGGCAAATACCAGGGGCATAACTATTTGGGTGACACCACCTCCCATATTCCCCCAGCCGGCGGTTGTGGCGTTAGCCGTTCCAACCACATTGGGAGCAAACATTAGCGAAGTGTGAAACTGGGTGATGACAAACGATGCGCCGACTACGCCTATCGCCAGCCGGAAAATGAGGAACGAAACGTAATCGCTGCTCAATCCGATCAACATAACGGGGAAAGCCCCTGCAATGAGCAGCCAGGTATAGGTAATACGCGGGCCGATCTTATCCGACAGCCAACCTATAAACAGACGGGCAAAGATGGTGATGAGCACCGACGAAATGATAATGTTGCCAATTTGTTCCTTCGTCAGCAGCAACTCCTCTCTGACCACAGCCATTAGCGGCGCCACCCCGAACCATCCGAAAAAACATAAAAAGAAAGAGAACCAGGTAATGTGGAAGGTCCGCATCTGAATGGTTTTCAAACTAAACAGGTTGATTCTGCCGGCTTTCTCAGGACTAACTTTTTTCATCTTCGCCACACTAAATGTTAAATACCTATTTGTAGTTTTTTTGATTGATCTTCTGTCAAATATCCAATTTTATCTGCTAAAAAACATTAATTTGGTATTATATAGAAAATAATTTATACAAAATGACACAAAAATTAAGTAAATATTAACAAATAGATTTTAGGAGAGCTTCGAGGTGCAGTACATAAATTACCGTTGAAAATTGAGAGGCAATGCAACGGATTTTTAAAGCATAGCCTCTGTAATTTAAGATTTTATAGAATGGTACTTTCACTGCCGGTAATTCCTCTTCATTATCCGAATATTTCTGTTATTTTCGCAATTTCTTTATATCTGATTGTTTTATGTGGCTGAAGGTTTCGAGCATTATCCTCAGGAATAAAATACTTTTACTAAGCATTCTGGCTGTTATTACACTGTTTTTGGGCTACCATGCCCAAAAGGTGGAGATGTCTTATGAATATGCATCGTTGCTTCCCAAAAAAGACCAGGCTTTTAAGGATTACCAAAAGTTTGTTGAAGTTTTTGGCGAAGAAGGCAACCTCATCATTCTTGGCGTTCAGGATACCGGTTTTTTTCAAATAGACCGGTTTAATGCCTGGAAACAATTCTGTACCAGACTTTCAGAAGTAGAAGGGGTAGAGGATTTATTATCGGTTTCAAACGCCTATAACCTGAAAAAAAACACTGCTGAACGCAAATTTGAAATCGAGCCGCTTTTTCCTGATTCCATCGATACCCAGGAAGAAATTGACAGGCAGGCTGAAATTTTCAGAAGCCTTCCTTTTTACCGGAAATTGGTTTATAATCCTGATAACCAAACTTATTTGCTGGCCATTACGGTGAATAAAGATAAAATGCATACGAAGGATCGTGAGAAAATGGTTAAGTCTGTTCAGCGAATTGCCCGGGATTTTGAAAAAGAACAACAGGTAGATTTACACTATTCAGGCTTGCCTTACATTCGCGTTGTCAATTCCATTAAAATAAAAAGAGAGCTTTACATGTTCAGTGTGCTGGCACTGGGCATTTGTATTGTTGTTTTGTTCCTGTTTTTCAGATCGTTTAAAGCCGTGTTTTTCCCGGTAATTATTGTGCTGACAGGCGTTGTTTGGGCTATGGGTATGTTGTCGTTGTTTGGCTACAAAATCACACTTTTATCGGGAATGATTCCGCCGCTGTTAATTGTTATTGGAATACCCAACAGTATATACATGCTCAATAAATTCCATCACGAGTATGTGCTGCACGGAAATAAAATCAAAGCCCTGCAACGCGTTATTGTAAAAATCGGTAATGCTACATTTTTAACCAACCTGACTACTGCATCGGGTTTTGCCACGTTCATTATTGTAAAAAGCGATATTTTAAGGCAGTTTGGAATTGTGGCTTCGTTAAATATTATGGGTTTGTTTGTATTGTCGCTACTGCTTATTCCCATAATTTTCAGTTTTATTGAACCACCCTCCAGCCGTCATGTCAATCACCTGAACAACAAATTTGTTTCGGGAATTATTCGCAGGTTGATTCACATTACCGAACACCAGCGCAAACTTGTTTATGTTGTTGCGGTAGTAATTTTGAGCATAGGAATATACGGAATTACTCTTATGAAGAGTTCGGGTTACATGGTTGACGATATTCCTGAGGATGATCCGGTGTATAAAGATTTGAAGTTTTTTGAATCGAATTTCGACGGGTTGATGCCTTTGGAAATTATGGTGGATACCAAAAGCCCGGGCGGGGTGATGCAACTGGCCACTTTCAGTAAAATCGATCAGTTGGAGAAAATACTTGCTGAATATTCCGAACTTTCACCTCCGCTTTCGCTACTCAATTTACTAAAGTTCTCGAAACAGGCATTTTATAACGGGCACGAAAATTATTACAGTTTGCCCAATAATCGTGAACAAAGTTTTATTTTGCAATATGCCCGAATGGGGGAAGACAATGCCGGAATGCTGCATTCGTTTATTGACAGTGCAAGGCAGGTTACCCGCATCAGCATTCGAATGAAAGATGTGGGAACCAAACGTATGGAGGAGTTGTATGCCGGTTTTATTGCCGACATCGATTCAGTTTTTACCTCTGATAATTATGATGTTACGGTAACAGGTTCAAGTGTTACCTCGTTTAAGGGAACCCGGTATCTGCTCAGAAACCTTTTTACAAGTCTGGGACTGGCTATTTTACTGATTTCTGTTTTTATGGCCATCATGTTCTCGTCGTGGCGAATGGTAATCATGTCGCTTACGCCCAATATAATTCCACTTATTTTTACAGCAGCTATTATGGGATTTTCAGGAATTCCCATAAAAGCCAGTACTATTTTGGTGTTCAGCATTGCATTTGGTATTTCGGTGGATAATACCATTCATTTTCTTGCCAAATACCGGCAGGAATTAATTGCCACTGGCTGGGATATCCGGCGTTCGGTGGTGCTCGCACTTAAAGAAACCGGGGTGAGTATGTTATATACCTCGGTTGTACTTTTTTTCGGTTTCGGAATTTTTTCCCTTTCCGGATTTGGCGGAACCGTTGCCATGGGTGTGCTGGTTTCGTTAACTTTGCTGGTGGCAGTAACCTCCAACCTTATTTTGCTGCCATCGCTGCTCACCAGCCTCGACCGGTTAACTACAACCCGGTCGTTTGAAGAGCCGCTTTTACATATTTACGATGAGGAAGAAGATATTGAGTTGGAAGAGCTGAAAATAAAAGATAACAACCAATTTGAATAAGTTATGGTTCCTGTAGAAACGTTGCAGAAAAAAATTAACAGGGAAATTGCCCGCAGATCAGCCGGACTGAATGCCCGGCAACCTGCGGAGCTTTATGCCCCCATCGATTATTCACTTGGGATGGGCGGAAAAAGGTTGCGCCCGGTGCTGCTTTTAATGGCATTTAACCTTTTTTCCGATGAAATTGAAAAAGCTTTGCCTGCTGCCCTGGCAGTGGAAGTGTTTCATAATTTTACGTTGCTGCACGACGATATTATGGACAAAGCGGAGGTTCGGAGAAACAACCCGACTGTACATGTAAAATTCGGCGAAAATAATGCGATTCTTTCCGGCGATGCCATGGCTTTTCTTTCTTACCAGTATTTGCTGGAATGCCGCTCTGAAAGGATGTTCGACGTAACAAACCTTTTTACTAAAACTGCCGTTGAAGTTTGCGAAGGCCAGCAATACGACATGGATTTTGAAAACCGGCTGGATGTTACCGAAGCGGAATACCTGGAAATGATAAGGTTGAAAACCGCGGTTTTGCTGGGTTGCAGCCTGCAGGCCGGCGCATTGCTGGCAAATGCTGCAGATGAAACGGCTGAACAACTTTATAATTTTGGGATTAACCTGGGAATGGCTTTTCAATTGCAGGACGACTGGTTGGATACTTTTGGAGACCCGCAGAAATTTGGGAAAAAAATTGGCGGCGATATTGTTGCCAACAAAAAAACATACTTGCTTATTGCCGCACTTGAAAAAGCCGCTGAAGGAACTAAAAGTACATTGTATAAATGGCTGAAAGCTACCGAATTTAATGCTGAAGAGAAAATCAATTCGGTTACAGAAATGTATAAGCAACTCGGTATCAAAGAAATTACAGAGGCCAAAATCGAGTACTTTTTTTTAAGGGCTGCCGAAATTTTAAATCAGCTGCCTGTAAACGATTTAAGCAAAAAACATCTCATAGAATTAAGTAACAATATGTTAGGGCGAAGTTCGTGATTAAAAAGTTTTTGAAAGAATTTTTTTGTTGAATGAATTTAAACCTTTTATAACTTTGACGCGCCAAAAAAAAGCGGTATCTTTTTCCGCTTTTCAAATGAATAAAACAGATGAATCAAAGCAAAGGAAAAATTATCCAGGTTATCGGTCCGGTGGTTGATGTTAGTTTTGAAACAGAAAGTGGCGAAATACCTACTATTTACGACGCCCTCGAGGTGGTTAGAAGTGGGAGTGCCAATCTTGTAATTGAGTGTCAACAGCACATTGGAGAAAATACTATCCGGTGTATTGCCATGGACTCAACTGACGGATTAAAAAGGGGAATGGATGTTATTCCTACCGGAAAACCTATTATTATGCCAAAGGGGGAAGATGCCCTTGGAAGGTTACTGAATGTTACCGGCGATTCGGTTGACGGCCTGGAACAACTCCCGAAAAATGGTTTCACCATTCACAACGTGCCGCCTAAATACGAAGATTTAATTACCGAAACTGAAGTTTTATATACCGGAATTAAAGTTATTGATTTGATTGAGCCGTATGCCAAAGGTGGTAAAATTGGATTGTTTGGAGGCGCCGGCGTAGGAAAAACTGTGCTGATTCAGGAGCTGATCAACAATATTGCACTGGCACACAGTGGGCTGTCTGTTTTTGCCGGTGTGGGCGAACGTACCCGCGAAGGGAACGACCTTTTACGTGAAATGATTGAGGCCAATATTGTGGATTATGGCAGTGCTTTCCGCAAATCGATGGAGAAAGGGAGTTGGGACTTGTCGAAAGTTGATCAGGAAAAACTCAAAAAATCGAAACTTGCCATGGTTTTCGGTCAGATGAATGAACCACCGGGGGCACGTGCACGGGTTGCACTTTCAGGATTGGCCATTGCCGAAAGTTTGCGCGACAGCGGAACTTCAAGCGGAGAAGGTCGCGACATCCTTTTCTTTATTGACAATGTTTTCCGGTTTACCCAGGCGGGTTCCGAAGTTTCGGCACTTTTGGGAAGAATGCCTTCGGCTGTGGGCTACCAGCCAACGCTGGCCACTGAAATGGGAATAATGCAGGAACGTATTACTTCTACCAAACATGGCTCCATCACTTCTGTGCAGGCGGTTTATGTGCCTGCCGACGACCTCACCGACCCGGCCCCGGCAACTACTTTCGCTCATCTCGATGCCACAACTGTACTTAGCCGCAAAATTGTGGAACTGGGTATCTATCCGGCTGTCGATCCGCTCGATTCATCTTCCCGTATTCTTACTCCCGAAATTGTTGGAGAAGAACATTACAATTGTGCACAAAATGTGATTAACCTGCTGCAACGCTATAAAGAACTGCAGGATATTATTGCTATTCTGGGAATGGATGAACTCTCGGAAGACGATAAACTGGTGGTTCACCGGGCGCGCCGAGCCCAGCGTTTTTTGTCGCAGCCGTTTTTTGTAGCTTCGCAGTTTACCGGCCTCGAGGGAAAACTGGTGTCGATTGAAGATACGGTTAAAGGATTTAATATGATTTTGAACGGCGAAGTGGACAAATACCCTGAAAGCGCTTTTAACCTGGTGGGAACCATTGAAGAGGCGATTGAAAAAGGGGAACGTTTGCTGGCCGGCAAATAATTTAAAAATTCGAATCATGTTTCTCGAAATCATCACACCCGATAAAAAAATTTACGAGGGTGAAATAAAACGCATCAGACTACCTGGGAGTAAAGGGTTGTTCGAAATCCTGAAAAACCATGCGCCAATAATTTCAACCCTTAACAGGGGAATTATCAGGGTTATTGATGAAAATGATCACCGGCATACCTGGGAAATTAGCGGAGGAATGGTTGAGAATAAGGACAATACTGTAATTGTTTTACTGGAGTCAAGTTGAAAATTAAGTTCCTGGTCATACGGTTAAGTTCAATTGGCGATATTGTACTCACAACGCCGGTAGTGCGCTGTTTAAAAAAGCAGGTTGCTGGCGCTGAAGTGCATTTTGTAACCAAAAAAAAATACAAACCGCTCGTTTCGTCCAATCCCTATATTGAAAAAGTACATGCGCTTTCGGGAAATTTTCCGGAGTTAACCGGCCAACTGAAGCAGGAACAGTTTGATTACATCATCGATTTACACCAAAATTTCAGGAGCAACCGCATAAAAAACCGACTTGGTGTTCCCGCGTTTTCTTTCAAGAAACTGAATTTTGAAAAATTTTTGCTGGTCAACTTCAAAATTAACAGGCTGCCCGAAAAACATATTGTTGACAGGTACCTTGAAACACTTTCGGTTTTCGATGTAAAAAATGACGATGCAGGCCTCGATTTTTTTATTCCTGAAAACGAAACTTTTAATCTTTCGGAACTACCTGAAACGCATCGAAATGGGTATGTTGCATTTGTGGTTGCCGGAACCTGGGAAACCAAAAAACTGCCCGTAGGTAAGGTGGCTGAAATTTGTAACGGCATGCCTTTCCCGGTAATTCTGTTGGGTGGCCGGCTTGAAAGTGAAGAAGGAGAAAAGATTGCCGCGCTCACCGGCGATAATGTGTTAAATCTGACGGGAAAAATCAGTTTAAACGAGTCTGCCAGCCTGGTGCGCGACGCCCGGGTAGTATTAACCAACGATACCGGGTTAATGCACATTGCTGCAGCATATAAAAAGAAAATTCTTTCGTTTTGGGGGAATACGGTTCCGCAGTTCGGAATGTATCCCTACCAGGCGCATCCGGCTTCTGCAATGCTGGAAGTCGCCGGTTTAAAATGCCGGCCCTGCTCCAAACTGGGATACCATTCCTGCCCCAAAAAACATTTTCGTTGTATGGAAGAACAAAATGTGAAAAAAGCAGTGGATTGGGTCACAAAGAATTTTGATTCAGATTAACCAAAAGCTTCTTTTAGCCGGTTTAACCCTTCTTCGAGCACACTGCGCGGACAGCCAATGTTCAGCCGCAGCCAGCCATCGCCGCCCGTGCCGAAACGACCGCCGTTGTTCAGTCCCACTTTTGCTTTCTCTACAGTGAATTGCATCAGCTCTTCGTCATTCATCCCGTATTCTCTGAAATCGAGCCAGATTAAGTAGGTGGCTTCGGGTTTCATTACCTTCACTTTGGGTAGGTTTTTAGTGATGAAATTTTCAAGGAAAAGATAGTTTTCCCACAGGTAGTCCAGAAGCTGGTTCAGCCATTTATCGCCGTTGGAATAGGCGGCTTCAAGGGCAACAGAGCCAAAAATATTACCCATTCCCAGGTGGCCCACATTTAACGCCCGTTCGTAGCGGGCCTTTTTTGTTTTGTCAGGGATAATTACCAGCGAAGAAGCCAATCCCGCCACATTAAACGTTTTGCTGGGTGCCATACAAATCACCGAATTTTTAGCCGTTTCTTCAGAAAGGGTTGCAAAAGGAATATGCCGGTTCCCGGTAAAAACCAGGTCGGAATGGATTTCATCGGAAATGACAATGATGTTGTTTTCGAGGCAAATTTCAGCCAGTTTTTCCAGTTCATTTTGCGTCCACACCATACCACCCGGGTTTTGCGGGTTGCACAGCAACAGCAGCCTGGTGTTTTTGTCTATTTTCGATCTTAAATCTTCGAAATCGAGGGTGTAACGGCTGTTTTCAATTTTTAGCGGATTTTCAACCATTTTCCGTTTCGTTCCTTTTACACTTTCGAAAAAAGGGAAATAGACAGGTGGCTGAACAATAACACCATCGCCAGGTTTTGAAAACGTTTCGATGGCCAGCGTGAGGCCTGCTACAACACCAGGGCTGGAAGATATCCATTCTTTTTCGATGGTCCAGTTGTGTCGCCGTTTCATCCATCCAATAACCGCGTCAAAATAGGAATCGGGTTTAAAAGTGTAACCGTAAATTTCGTGTTCAGCCCTCTTTTTTATGGCTTCCGCTATAAAATCAGGTGTCCGGAAATCGGTATCGGCCACCCAAAGGGGCAACACATCGTTGGTTTTAAAAAGCCATTCGCGGGCATCGTATTTTATACAGTTGGTGCCTTCGCGTGGAATGATTTCGTTGAAGTTATATTTTTTCATCATTTCGCTTTTTATCAGTGGATTAATGAGTGTTAAACCGAAATTTTTTTCAAAAAATTGTGGGAATTGTCCCGTTCCACTTTTAGTACAAAACTGAAACGGTTCAGGTCGAGGCAAAGTTCATAATCTTCGCGGGGCGCCCAATCCTGTTTCTTTGCATCAAAAAACCGTTTGCCCGAGCCCTTTCCGATTATCTCCTTCATTTTGACAAAATCGTTGGGTAATCCTTTTAATGCATTACGAATGTATTCGGCGCACAAGGTGTCTTCATCGGTCGGAAATTCGCAGGCATAACCCATACACACCAGCGAAACAGTTTCCGGGTTTCGGACTTTTATATAATTAATTATGGCGCCGGCATTTACAAAGCTTCCGGTAATCATTTCAGGTACATGTACCGCTGCCTCTATCCCCTGTGTCCCCGAGCTGGTAGTATGTACAATTGTTTTTCCCATAAGATTTGCATGAAGTATTTGCGCCGGCGAATTG
>Ga0334899_1003496_pt1 | contig 11000 bp, 17 predicted proteins | sample GraSluR3_MG_FD_207219 | JGI IMG/M metagenome (GOLD analysis project Ga0334899, IMG submission 207219) | Sludge microbial communities from methane-producing bioreactor in Wageningen University, Netherlands - Granular Sludge_8_08-R3 | ecosystem: Engineered > Bioreactor > Anaerobic > Unclassified ... | reverse complement strand
TAAAGCCGGGTGATCTCCTTCACATCGGCACGTTGCTTTTTGGCCAGTTCGATAGAATTTCGCAGGACTTCATTCCCCTCCTCCTCCAAGATGGCTAACTCAATCTTCCGCTCATACTGGGTATTAATATCCTTTAAAATAGTAAGTATCTCGCCATTTGTAATCTTCTCGGCATCGTAATTTTTTAAAATATCTGGATATTTGGCATTCAACTCATCAATCAATCCGGCCCTGGTAGAGTTGCCCTCGTTCAACGAAGCAATGGATCGCATGATCAACTCGACCTCTGAACGCTCGGCAACCAGCGCATCGGAAACCTCCGAGGATCCTTTGACTGTTCGCATAAACCAACTCGCCAGAGGTGCAAGCCCGTGCATAATGAACCCCCCGACCTTTTCGGTGAGATCACCAATCCAGTTACCAAGTTGTGCCAAAGAACCACTGCCAACCTCTGCCGCAGCCCTAGCCTGCCCGCCAAACGAAGAACTTAAAGCGTTTACAGCAGAATCAAGTCGCTCATTGCTGCCAACAGCCCCCTCAATCGTCAACCCATACCTTGAAAGGGCATTTGTGGAAGAACCCAAAGTCTTCGCAACCAACTTAAAGGCATCAGCGACATTCATCCCTTGCGCCTCGGCAAAGTCCAAAATATAAGGCGTGATCCTGCGTATTGACTCCTCCTGGAGTTTCATCTGCGCCAGATAAGCCTGCCCCTGCAAAATAGATTCATCCCCGAACCGCGTCTGCTTCTGGAGTGCGGATGCCTGTGCCTCTAATGCTTTTGTGGATGATCCCAGAGCCACAGACAAAGCCTTCACAGACTTTTCCTGCTGATCATAGGCCGAAATGGCCTTTTTCAGAAAAGAAATAGAAGCATAGCCAGCCAATGCGCCCATAGCGGCCTTCCGCATACGCGCAAATGACTGCTGCATCTTGCTGACAGAACCCTTCATGCGGTTCATGGACTTGGTGAACTGCTTGGTGTCAGCACCAATGCGGACGCTCATATTGGCTATCGTCTTCTTCATCGCTCTATTTTACTGCCCCATAGTTTACAAAGTTCCTCAAACCTTTCCCTCGTATTCCCCTCAATCCGGGGAGGCGCATCCCACGGAAACCTTATCAGATCACCCAGCCGCCTCATCTTGTGCTTCTTTTCCAAATGAATGTTCAAAAGGTGAAACACCATCCAGCGCGCTTTCTCCCACTCTTGCTGATGGCACCTCACCTTTTCCTGCGAGTAGCCCTCGCACATCACTTCATACTCGGCCCAGGTCAGCCGGTGGAACTCATCCGGTTTCAGACCGAGGACACCGTAAGCGAAGCCCATCACGTCCCGCCATGTTACCGTTTTTTTTTTCCTTCCTCGGCATACTCCTCCAGTGTCTTTTGGCCCATAACACGGCTTTGCATGATCTCCTTTTCAAGCCTGCGGGCATCACCCCTGGTCATCTTGTCAACCCAGCCCAGAAGTTGCTCACGGGTAAACCTTACCCTTTTGCCTCTCTGCATAAGGTAGCTCCTTGCTGCACAGAAAAGGAAATCGTCAAAGAGTTTGTTTTCCTCGACCTTATCCAGCTCTCCGATCTCTACACCGTTGGTTTCGCAAACCAGAAACCATGCGAGCATATCAAAGGAAAACCGCAGTCTGCGCTTTCTGAATCCGTCCTTGATGATATACATTACGTAACGGTTTCTTCAGACAAAGTTGAGGTTCCAGTGAACGTTCCGGAAAAGGTAACCACGTCCTCCATCGGTGCCGAGGCACTCAAAGAAGAAATGTAGGCATCCCCGGTGTAGCGTTTGTCCCCGGTAACTTCTGTGGAAAACTTCAGGGTTACTTTTGTTCCTCCGGACAAATCAGCAAATGCCTGCGAGAAATTCTCGGTTTCAGACCAGTCAATAAGACCGTCAAAGTCTATCGACCAATCTTTGAGGCCGGGCAATACGTCCTTCCACCCACCGCTTGATTTGGTGGTGGCATCAATCATGTCGGCATTCACGTTCAGCGAGTGCGAGGTACAAAGACCAATCGCGACACCGTCCACGTACACCAACAGAGTTGTTCCATTAAATTTAGCCATCTTATTTTCGTTTTAAAAGTGAATAATTAGTTTCGTTTTCTTTTCGGACGGGGCGCATCCTTCGTGTCAAGCGCACCCGCGTAATCACCCTCACGGGCGAATTTGTTGTTGATTAACCGTTTACCCAGATCTGTGGTAACGGTCATCACGGTTCCTCTTTTAACAATCCTCCCCTTGCGGGGCCAGTCTTTTATAAGTTTTATTCTCATCGTGCTAATATTATAAAGTCCATACTCTTTTGATATACTCTTTCACTGTCCGGCTGGAAGTCCAGCACCAGGTCTGTGGTGTCTTCAAATCGCGATCCAAGAATCGTAACAGCCCCGTAAGTGCCAACCCTGTCATCAATGGCCGTTCTTACCTTATCTGCCAAGTCTTCAAGCGAGGTGAATGAAGTCCCCACGCAATCTATCTGTACGCGGTACCGGTCAAAGCCCCTGCCTCCGCCTTTGGTGTTGTTCGGAACCTTTGAGATAGTCCGGTAAACAATATAAGGCATATCGGCAAACTGCTCGGCCAGCATAGGGTAAATGCGGGTGTCAACAATCGCCTTAATCCCCACGTTTGTCGAAAGCAGCGTATATATTGCCTGTCCTATCATTTTACCCTAACTGATTCAAATAATTTTCCCAACTCCCTTGCTATAATGTCAATCGCTTCGTTTTTCTTTTCATCCCATGATGGACGCATGAAGGGTTTGGCGGGTATTCCCTTACCCCAGCCGGTGGATGAAGTCCCGAACTCCACAAAGTGTCCATACCAACCATCGTTTGCCCGGCTTGTCCCCATACGGGGGCCGATGTAAATTGAAAAACCATCCTTGCTCATTATTGTGCCGATAGACCTTTTCAACTCCCCGGGCTTGTGTGTCCGGACAAGTTTTGTTTCTTTCCCTTTTGACCAATGCTTATGCTCGGTCTGCCATGACTTTTTACCCGAAACCGGCACCTTCGCTTTAGCCGAAACAACAATGGGCTTCGCTCCCATCCTGAAAACCTTTTTAACTTCCTTCCTCCCCAACTTCTCACCCAAAGCCTTGAATATCGCATTAACCTGGTTGACCCCGCTCTGGGTCAACTCTAAGGTCATTCTCGGCATATATGATGATTCATAAAAAGCCATCACTCGATCCGTTTACATTCAATGGTTAAATACTTTTCTCTGCCCTCGGCAACAACCCCGATAATGTCATACACAACACTATCATAGGTCAATCTCTTGTCTTCCGATATGCCGGTGTAATACCGGATGCGGAAGGTAACGGTGTTCTGCGCTTTGATCTGCAAAGTTTCCACGCCCTCACCGGCAGCCTTATACACCATTTCGGCCCAGCAAGTATGATAGGCTTCCCACACCTTCGTGCGCTCACCGTTCGGCAAGATCGTGTCTGTGGCCTTGCTAATGACCACGCGCCTGTCCATACTTCCAAATCCCATCTGATTCCTTTTTTGAGAAGTTAGATAACAATTCCTTAAAGCCAATATCCGTCTGCTCGAAGTGGGTGAACTTGTGGATGTTCTGTGTGCTTTTGATGTCAACGATCATAGGCTCCCGGCCAACATCAACAATCTTAATATTCACGGCATTCGCGTTCAGGTTGAAAGCACTGTCCGCGTCAAGTGCTGACTGTTTCGTGGGTGTCCACAAACCGAAATCCCCTTCAATAATCTCCTGCACCTTGACAAGATCACTGTTCATATACTTGGCCGCAACCTTGTAAGTCAAGACCATCTTCGCACCTTTGCCAACATGCTCGGTTCCCGTTACAGAGTGCCTGAAAATGACAACGTATTTTTTGTTGAAATTTTCAAACACGCTTCGCTTTATACACCTCCCCGCACCAATGGCATAGTTGTTAATCCAGAAAGCAACCCTGCCCGTCATGGCGTCAACGAAATAACAGGAAGACACCCCGAAAGACTCCTCACCTTCGTTAAAGTAAGGCCGGTAAACATCAATCAACTTATCGTTCACCAGGTCATCCGAGCCGATCTCCATCATGTAATCCCACTTCAGCCCCATAAGTGCTTTCAGCCCGGCATTCTTTTTCGCGCCAAGAAAATCATTACAAAACTTCAAAGAACTTACGTTATACTTTTTGAGCAGCGCACCCTCATCGTCATTCGAATAAACGCAGAAGGGAACGAACTCGATATCTTTGTGGGCAGCCTTCAGCCGCTTGATCCCGTCAAGGCAAATTTTTAATATCGGCAGCCGCTTGTAGGCGGCAAAGAATATCGCTAACTTCAAAATAACCGGTACATATCGAGTTTATCATAAACAGCCTTTGGGTATTTCCGGTGGCCTTCATCGCCCCGGTTTTCGTAATCATGGCCAACAATCAAAAGTATGGCCTGCTTGATGGCCTCCGGCACATCGTCATATCCTGCAGAAAAACTGATAATGACAGCATTCGGGCGGTTATACACTACCGGGAATGTATTGCCGTAAGAGGGCATGATCCTGGCAGGCTCCGAAACCAAATCAGCATCGTAGTCCGTGAAATTGTTAAGGTCATTATTCGTGTTATAATAATTGATACCCTCCATTTCGCGAACTGGGCAAATATCGAGATTGATCTCCGTTGGAAACTTGTCGAGATATAAATACCACGAAGCCACGTTGATCTGCCGGTTCGTGTACTTTTCAACCCACTCAACGGCTTGCTCGATCAGCCTTAAGATATAAGCATTATCAGCGGTGGAATCAGCCTTCAGGTGATCCCTTGCCTCTGTGATGCTTACCGGCTGGCTTGTTGCTGCTGTTTTTAGTTTGTAACCCATCTTTTATTTTTATGTTTCGCTCGATCTGTTTAACCGGTTCTGCACAATTAGCCGATATTAAGCCTTCAGCAACATCGGCAGGGACTTCGTATTCCGCGCCTTTGCGATATACGAAGCCCTTACCGGCTGCTGTCTTTGTCATCCTAATCTTACGTAGAGGCATGAAGGATGTGTTTGATCGGGTTCGTGCCAGCGTCAAGCAGTTCACCATCCGAACGGCTCCAACCCATTACGGCAACCTGCAGTGAGTTCATGTACTTTTCATTGAAACGTACAATATTGAACCCGGCAACCCTGCGGATCAGGTACTTGCTGAAATCACCGAACAGGACGCTTTTCAGACCGGCTCCGATGTCGGCCATGTCCTCATTGATAACATACCTCTTGCCTTCGATCGTGTCAGGCTCGCCAAAGGCGATACCGGGCTGCCACAGCGGACGTGAATCGGCATCACCGATAGACAATGCCTTGATTGCCTTCAGGGTGGAGTCATTGAACATCCACACACCGTTCTGGCGATAGGCATAGTCAACCGAATGCAACAGGTCGAGCAGGTTATCCCTGGTCAGCGCAGCGGCAGCGGCATCCCCGCCTTTCGTTGAGGCGGTTACCACGCCATTGTGCTGGCCATTACCGCTGCCCACCGTAGCATAATAGTTCAACCCGCGAGCATCACGCTCGGCCATCAGGTTGATGATGTAGTTCACGATGTCGTAGTTGGCATCCTGTACCAGTTGCATTGAAATCGGGATGATCGGGGTGGCAAGCACATAGGCATCCAGTTGCTTGGATCCAAAAGTAACCTTGCTTTCGGTCTGTACGGATTCTTCGGCCAGGATTGCGCTTTTGTTGGAGGTATCGTTACAGGTCGGCCAGTTCATCTGCCCACCACCCGGGGTGGTGATGATAGAGGCAACTTCCAGCATACCGCCAAAAGCCTTCTGTGCGGTTTCGATCTGCGAAGCCCAACTTTGCGGCACAAGGTAACCGCCATCAGCGGGGGTGCCTATACTTTGGCCATCCTGGGTAGTACGCATCTCCGGGTGAATGTCCCCTTTTGACAGGTACCTCAAAAACCTTTCCTCGTAAACCTGCTCTTTGGATTTGGTTTCGGCCGGCTCTTCTTCGACCTTCTTTTCGGCCATCTCTTTGTTCAGACGCTCCTGGCGTTCCTGAATGTCGATCTCCTTTTTCAGAGATGCCTCGTCAGTCTCAAGCCGTTCCCAGCGGGTGCGCTGCTCCTCGGTCATAAGACCGTCAGCGTTTTCTTTTTTGGCGACCTCGACAATATCACGCATCTCATATATTGCCTGCGCCCTTTTTTCTCTCAACTCTTTGATTGTCATTTTGTTAAAGTTTAAGGGTTTATAAAAATTAGGCGGTGATCGCCAGTAATTTTGTTGCTGCTTCCGTCCAGTGCATCCCCTTTACGGGCGGCTCCTGGGATTTGATAAATTCGTCATAGCTTCGCTTTGCCACATCCAGCGAATTCTTCTGAACCGAGGTCTGAAGGTATGCCGGATTGGTAACAGGGGAAACGTCATAGATCGCCTCGAACCTTAAAATCGTCCGGACATCCTTGCCGTCTTTCTTTTCCCACTTGTCTTCTTTGACAGTAAAGGCAAACGATGAATGGGAAATGTTGCCAACGCGGATGTCTTCCAGCGTATCATTCCCAACCGTAGTGTTTGGCGCATCGAAGCGGTAGCCGAAGCCGTTATCGTCAACCGTAAGGTGAAGCGTCCCGGCCTTTGTCCTTGCAAGAACCTTGTCGGGGTCGTGGTTCCGGCACGCCACAACGTCATCCATGTCCGCACCGGCAAAGGCGTCCCGGTCGATCTTTTCGATGAACCAGCCCAAATCTTGTGAATATTGATCAAAGACGGCTGCCACGCCCTCAACCGAACGGGAATCTTCCGCGCCCCTGATCTCACTGTTCAGTAGTCTTATTTCCTTCATTTTCTATGAATTTACCAGTTTCGTCAATAGGTTTCAAGGTGGAATTGATATACCTCATATCCCCTCCTTCGAGGTGGTTGAGGTTGTTCATCCCCCTTATTTCATTCGGGGTCAGTGCGCCAGCATTGAACATCGCGCTCATTATCGTTGCGCGGCTTGCGGAATCACCCCTTAATAGTCCGTCAATATTGAATTTTGTGAAAATCTTACCCCGTTCGCTTTCGTAAAACAGTTTTCGGTCAAACTCCTGTTCGAACCTCTTTACCCACGGACGGATCGTGTGAGTTACAAATTCAATGGACTGGTGTTCAATATTGTTATTCGTTGCCCTGTCCAAGTCCCCGATAAGATGGGGTGGCACTCGGAATATACGGGCAATTTCGCTAATCTGGAATTTTCGGGTTTGCAGGAATTGGGCCTGTTCCGGGGGGATGGTTACCCGCTCCATCTTCACCCCTTCCTCCAGAACGATGGTTTTCTGCTTGTCTTCCCGGTAACTTTTGTCAAATGATCCACCGAGGTTCTCCTTACCCGTCTTTGAAAGTTTCCCGGGATAGGAAAGGATAACATCCGAGTTCGCGCCTTTGCCGAAAAATTCCGCACCGAAACTTTCCGCCCCCAGCCCCAGCCCAATGGCTTCCTTCGCCACATCAATCGGTGCCTTGCCCTTCAGCCCGTCAAAGCCAAGCCCTGCAACGTGAAGCATCTCGTAAGAAGGGATGATCTCTTTTCTGTCCGGGTACTGAATCCTGTAAAACAACTCGCCATTTGAGGCGATGAAGGGAGTAACCGCTCCGGGGTGAACAATGTCAAGGCTTTCCACGCGCATATCACCCCGATGCTCTATCCGGGCATAGGCATTGCCCCACAGAACCACGAACGCCACCATTGTTTCCCGCCACGTGAACGAGGTATTGTAGGCGTTTGGCCTGTCGTGTAATAGTTTGTAGGTGGGATGCTCATTCAACAGCTCTTTCCCTTCCTGCTCTTTGCGGTAAACACCAAGCGGAAGGGATGCCACAGATTCAGATAGAATCCTTACGCAAGCCCATACAGCGGAAAAGGTAAGGGCAGAATCCTCGTCAATGTCAATGCCTGACTTGGACGACCTGCCGCCACCAAAATACTTCAAAAAGGTATCGGGGTCTTGCAAGTTGATACCGTCCGTTTCATAAGTGGATCGGTATTCAAATACGGGAATGCCGAGTATCTTTAACTTCACGCGCGGAAATTTCCCGCAAGTGTAAGTATTTCCGGTCTAATAATTCTGTATCAAAAGTGCTTATTTGTAATGATTATAAATTAACGGGAAGATCGAAAATAATTGACAAAAAACTTGACTTTGCTATATCAAATTTCGTATCTTTACATCAACAAACAACAAAAACTTAAAGCCATGAAAACCTTAACAAAGAAATCAGAAATCACCGCCAGACTGTTGAATAAAGATTGTGACTACAAAGGTCACAGGATCGGTAAAGAAGGAAAATACTATTTCAGAGGGAGCCACTTTCATTCAGGAGTGGAATACTTTTCTTCACTGAAAGAATTAAAAGAAAGTCTTTAAACCAAAATCCGCAAGTAACTCTGACGAGGCCTCAATGGCCGAAACACCCTTCGGGGTGTCAGTTACAAACAACAAGAAAAACCACGGAAACAAAGTGTCTTAAAAACTAAACATTTTTTTTCCTCCCCCGCAACATTTTTCTTAAATCCAACTTATCAAGGGCCTTTATATCCCCACCTCTCGCCATTTCGAACAATTTGGTATCAATGGCGTAATCGGCCAGGTCTCGGCCCTGTTCGTACAGTTGACTAAACTGGGAATTTGGGTCGGCCATCTCTTGGGAAACATCTTCGCCCAAAATACTATTCATCTTTGCCACGGAATAACCAAACGCGCCAAAGTTAATAATCATGTCTTTCCTTTCTTTCTCCATCATTTATTGTTTTTAAAATCCAATTCTTGTGAAATTCATAGGACTGTTTATTGTTTTCGAGCAAATACTGTTCTATGCGAGCATTATCAGACAAATTCCCAGACCCCTCAAAAACAATATGATCATTCGATGTTGTCCTACAAAGTGTTACTTTCGCGTGGCTCCACGCTGATGAAACGGTAAGATTTTTTTGTTGTTTAGAAAACTCGAATAGTTGATTAACCCACTTCTCATATTTTTTATTCTCGCGAAAAAATGATGAAACCAATACACTAATTGGTATATTTTCGGACAACCCCATTATCTTTTTCACTGCCTGAAAATTCATACGATAAACAGCAATAATAATTTCGTCTAACTCAAAGGATTCGAGAAGATAATCTATTATTACTATTGCATTAAAAGAATTTTCCGTTACAACCCTATATTGAACACCCTTGTTTATTTTTGCCCCGGCAATGTCTTTTATGCCGGAAACTCTTTTGCAAACCAGTTGTTCATACTTTACACGGGCCAAATATTCCCGCTTTGTTTCTTTGTTGGCTGTAAAATCATACCAGTTGCTCATAGTTTGTAAAATTTGTTGACTACAATTTGTTGCTAAGTCTTTCTTCCATCCATTCCGCACCAGCCACAAATGCCGCAGAAAACGATCCGCTATCATTAAACAACCGATGTATTTTCTTTTCTGCGGTTTCAACGTCCATTTTCAGTTCGGACACCTTAAAAAGAATATCACGCAGTATTTCTTCTTTTCCCATTCTTTTAGTTTTAACAAAGATACGAAAAATATCAATACGAATTACAGGTAAGATTAATTTGTAATCAGTCTAAATAAAAACCACAGCAGCGGTTAGCAATGATTAAATTTTACTAATTCTTTCTGCAAAATCACCGGCTACATCCATTGTCCTTATCTCACCAACTACCGGGCTGGACTTATCAATGGTGCCTTCTACATACCTGCCGCGACCACGCCATTTATGGTAGGTTATCAAGTGGTTGGCACAATTTAGCCTAACCCACACCTTTTGCCCCTTCCTGTGGCGATTACTACTCTCTTTTGCTTTGAAATATTGTACATCCATAGTTTGTAAAATTCAGTTGACTACAATTTGTTGCCGGCTACCGATAAGGTTCCGGTGCATTCAATGCGAGCCATCCATTAATGAATAGCCGTGGGCAAAGCCGCTTTCAAAATCATTCCTTTCAAACGAATAGATTTTTTTATCTTTCCCCTTTTCGCAAGTTACGGAACCAAATAACCCGGCAACTGGCTACCGCCTTTTCAGCCACCTGTCCCGCTGGTGCCGGAAGGAATTATAATCGGAATATCTCGGACGGCCAAAAGTGTTTTCGTGTTCATCGTTAACACGTTCAAAAGCCTGTCGGTAAGTTTCACACTTCCCGCACTCTTTGAAATACAACTCAAAGAATCCATCCCGGCTGCCAAGCATCCGCAAACGCTCAAAACTGATAATCTCTGCTTTCATATATCGTCTAAACTTAATACTCCGCGATCCTCGTAAACACTGCGGCCACCCATCCCGCAATCCATCGCTGCCGCCAAACTCATTATGTCAGCCACCACACCATCCACCTTGTCGCTGCTCTTTTCTTTATCAACCTTGATATTCCCGGCCGGGTCTGTCCGCAAGGTAACATTCCCAAGCATCCACCGCATGACAGGATTACTATCGTGAATGTCCAACCCGGAATAAACCCTGCGCTCATACTCCTTCGTAGGCGTACTCATGGAAACAAAACCCTGACCAAGTGGCTCCATCGGCAGTCCCTCCTCGATCAAATTGATAACCAACTGACTGCTGTTCCACCTGTCATAATAGATTCTCCTCACATCGAAAGCCTCACATTGCTCCATAATCGTGTGCTTGATGTAGTCGTAGTCAACTGTGTCCCCAGGCGTAGCAATGATATGCCCTTCGTTGATCCAGTTTTGGTATTTGAAATCATCCCTGTGGCTGTTATATTTCGCCCTCTCCTCCGGCAGAAAGAACCAAAATCTCCGGTAATCCTTGTCGTCAACGCGCCACCGCAAGACGAAAGCCGTAATATCCCTGGTAGATGAAAGGTCAAGCCCCCCGAAACAGGCACCGTCCAACTCCGGATATTCGCCCACACAGGCCATATACTTCTCGTCTGGGATCCAGGTCTTTGCTGAATCCGTCCAAACATTCAGATTCTTGGTCTTAAAGTCAACCTCCTTTGAAGCA
>Ga0334899_1003491_pt1 | contig 11006 bp, 11 predicted proteins | sample GraSluR3_MG_FD_207219 | JGI IMG/M metagenome (GOLD analysis project Ga0334899, IMG submission 207219) | Sludge microbial communities from methane-producing bioreactor in Wageningen University, Netherlands - Granular Sludge_8_08-R3 | ecosystem: Engineered > Bioreactor > Anaerobic > Unclassified ... | reverse complement strand
GTTTGCTCACCCATGACTGGAAAGCCGGTCCCTATAACGGTATCGTGACCACTTCCATAGTCTCCTTTGCAGTCCGGGCAGGGAACCCACTTGCGATTAAAGATTGGAACGATCTTACCCAGCCCGGACTGGCGCTGCTCACGCCAAATCCGAATACCAGTGGCGGCGCAATGTGGAACATTATGGCGGTTTATGGCGCGGCTTTACGTGGCCATGTAGAAGGGGTCCCGGCAGATGACCCGGAGGCAGCCCTGGATTTCTTATGTCAGGTTTTAAGCAACGTGAGCGTGATGGATAAAGCAGCCCGTGACAGCATCCTGAATTTTGAAAAGGGGATCGGCGATCTTGCGATCACCTATGAAAACGAGGTTCTGGTGGGCAGGCAATCCGGTCAGGATTATGACCTTGTCATTCCCACATCCACGATCCTGATCCAGAACCCGGTTGCGCTGGTCGATGCCAGCGTTGATAAGCATGGCACACGGGAAGTCGCAGAAGCGTTTGTTGACTTCCTGTTCACACCCGAAGCCCAGGAGGTCTTTGCGGATCATGGGTTGAGGGTGGTCAACCCGGAGATCGCCGCCTCAACAACAGACCAATACCCCGAGGTTGAGGACCTCTTTACAGTTGATTACTTTGGCGGCTGGGAACGAATCATGACGGAGATTTTCGGTGACGAAGGTGTTTACACCCGGGCAATCCTGCAAGTCCAGGCCGGGGAGCAATGATGGATCAGGCCCTCGTACAAGGCCAAAAGAAGTCCTCCTTTTCCAATCTCGTTCTGCGTGTACCGGGGATTCTCTACATCCTCCTGATGGTCGTGATCCCCATCCTTGTCATCCTTCAGGATGGATTCCGCGAGGGGCTTTCGGGACTCTGGCATCAGATCACGCTCCCCCTTGCCAGGCACGCGATCGGTCTGACCTTATGGACATCGGCCTTGATGACGGTCATCAACGCCGTCATGGGATTGATAACGGCTTATGTCTTCGTTCGTTACGAGTTCCCCGGCAAACACATCCTCAATGCCATCATCGATCTTCCCCTTGCGATCCCAACGCTGGTCACGGGCGTGATGCTGGTCATGCTGTATGGGCCGCAAGAAACCTTGGGCAATTTCCTGCTTGAAAAACTCGGGTTACAGGTGATCTTTGCCCCACCCGGGATTGTAATCGCCTTGCTGTTCATCTCGTTTCCCTTTGTAGTCCGGGCCATCCAGCCGGTCTTGCTGGAACTGGATCGTACTCAGGAAAAAGCTGCTGAGACCCTCGGTGCCAGTTCCTGGATGACCTTTCGGAAAGTTGTCCTGCCTGCTCTGATCCTGCCGACTATCAGTGGTTCATTACTGAGTTTTTCCCGGGCGATTGGAGAATTCGGAGCAGTGGTGATCGTTGCCGGGAATATCCCCCTGAAATCACAAACCGCCGCTGTGTATGTTCTCGGAGCGGTTGAATCTGAAAACAGGCTGGGAGCAAGCGCAATCTCCATCCTGTTGATTAGCATAGCGCTGATTGTCCTGGCTATTGCTAATGCGCTTCAGAAAGCCTGGGTAGCCCGCAGATGAATCAGGAGAAGCAAGGATGGGGCGCATGGCTGTTGATCCTTCTGGTCATTGCTTATATGGGCTTTCTGATTGTAGCGCCCATTATTGCCATGGTTCGGGGTGCTTTTGAAGAAGGACTGGGAGCGATCTGGCAAAGCATTACCTCGGCGGCACTTTTTCAATCCCTGTTCCTTTCTCTGAGAATTGCGCTGCTGGTCGTCCTAGTCCAAACCATCTTTGGGACTCTGATCGCCTGGGTTATTGTCCGGCATCAATTTTTGGGGAAAGCCCTGATGAACGGAATCATTGATGTCCCCTTTGCAATTTCCCCGGTTGTGGTCGGATATATGTTGCTGCTCCTTTTTGGACGAACAGGATTCTTCAGCCCCCTGATGGATACTTTGGGTGTCAGAGTCGCATTTGCCCTGCCCGGGATGTTCCTGGCAACGCTTTTTGTCTGCCTGCCGTTCATGATCCGTGAGATGATCCCCGTCATCAGCAACCTGGACTGGAGTCAGGAGAACGCCGCAGCGACCCTGGGCGCCGGCAAATGGACAATGTTCTGGCGCATCATTTTCCCCCAGCTCAGAAGCGGGTTGATTTACGGGATCACCTTGACCTTTGCCCGGGCGCTGGGTGAATTTGGCGCTGTACTGGTCATTGGCGGAGGTGTTCAGGGAAGAACGGAAACCACAACCCTTTATATTTATCGTTCGCTGGAAGAACGTCGTTTCATTGAAGCTTATACGGCTTCTCTATTCCTGGGATCTTTCTCAGTCCTGATTGTTTATCTTGCAGACTGGCTAAAACGCATCCAGGACAAAAAGAAGCAAATGCCCTCTGGAGAGATCCGTCTCTGAGACAGACCAGATAGAATACTAATTCAAGTCAGACGCTCTGGCAATCAACTCTTTGGTCTCCGGCAGAGGTTTGCCATCCAGAATCTCGAAAGAATATCCAAGCTCGCCAAGCAACGCGATTGTGGGTTCATGTGCATCCCGCTGATGGGTATCGAGAAATATAACCGGGCGGTGTTGTGCAAGGATTTCACGCGCGCCTTGCAGGACTTCAAATTCCGCACCTTCAACATCCACCTTGAGATAATCAGGCGGTAATAATTCTCCCGTTCTGACCAACTCATCCAATCTCACCCGCCGGACAGAAATCTCACCCGATGCCGACAAATGCCCCATGGCAGTGCTCGCACCCAGGCCAAAGAAGGCCTCACCGCTTTGGTCAGACACGGCGGCCTCAAAAACCTCAATCTGATCCATCCGGTTGAGAGCAACATGCTTTTTGAGAAAGTAGACGTTGCGCGGCAGCGGTTCAAAGGCATAGACCAGGCCTTTGTCGCCAACCAGCACGGCAGCTAGCAAGCTAAAATACCCGACGTTGGCCCCGATGTCGTAAACAACCGACCCCGGCTTGATCTCGCCTTCAAAAGCAAGGCGTTTGTTAAATTCGTAACTCCCCAGCCAATAGCCATGCTCACCGGAGCCGACGATCCACTTCCTGCTACGGAGCCGGCCCTGGAGGATTGGCAAAACCATCCTCTTCGGGATCAGTTTCAGAGGTAATCTGATCAGCCTGCCCCAAAAGCTTTGGTTCGTGATTCTTGAAAAGTTCATAAATCTTTGATTCCATGATTGGTGATGATCCGGCTGGACAATTATACCCGGGTTGCCCGACCGGGATGCCGGAATCCCCTGCTGAGAATCTTTAGTTAGGATTATGAATTATAATGATGCCCGAGATACCCCAGCCTGGATAATCCCTTTGAGGATCACCTCCAGGCATATCAAATTCTGATATACATAAGATATCACCATGAACACTCCCGCCTACAGCTTGAAATATCCCCGCAAAACTCTAATTCGCAAGAGTATGACTGCACTGGGCGGCATGCTTCTAACCATGCTCACAGAAGTCGAGATCATCGGGAAAGAGCGCCTGCCGGTGGAAGGCCCTCTCATCCTGGCGGGCAATCACGCCGCTGTTCTCGAGGCAGTGATGATGGCCGTTTATACCCCGGGTATGGTGGAATTCATCGGCAATGGGGATATCCCCTTCGATCCCAACTATGCCTTCATCGCCAATGCTTATGGCCTGATCCCGGTCAATCGGGGCAACCTTGATCAGAAAGGCCTGCAGATGGGACTGGATGTCCTGGCGCAGGATGGGATCCTGGGCATCTTCCCGGAAGGCGGCATCTGGAATCCAACGCAAATGCAAGCCCAGACCGGCGTTGCCCGGCTGAGCTATAAGGCCCGCGCGCCGATCCTGCCAATCGGGTTCGGGGGTGTTAAAGACAGTTTGCAGGAAGCTCTCCATTTGAGACATCCCACGCTGACCATGCGGGTCGGGGAGATTATTCCGCCGGTCAGCCTTGAGGACACAGAGCAATCCATGAAAGCACAACTGGAAATCGCCGCCAGAGAGATCCTGAACGCCATCAAAGCTCTTGTACCAAAGGAAGATCTGGAGGATTATCATAACCGGGTGGACGAAACCTACCATCTCGAAATTGAGGTCTATTCCGAAACCCGGAAAGTTGACCTGCCCCCTGCGCACCAGGTCACGCACAGCTCAGCATATGCCCGGTTCCTCTACAATCCAACCTTGCTGGATGTTCTGAACCGCAACCTGCATCTCCCCCTCAAGCCGCTTAAGGATATCCACCCCTGCTCGAAACTCCGTCCCGTATTGACTGCCTGGGAATCGATCCTCAATTACCTCGAAATCAATCCCGGTTTTTTCACTTACCGGTTTGGCGTTCAGGAAGGCCTTGAAGTGAAAAAGGCGCTTCATGAACTGCGTCAATTGGGGGAATGGGCACTCTCTTCCGGATACCGGCTCAAGATCAGTCCGGTCCGGTGTTTTAAAAACGCCCGTACTGGTGCGCAGGTGATTGAACGCGGCGGATGCTTCCCAAAGCGGTTATGAATCCAAGACATCAATAACACCTTTTTATTATCCCCGCGTCAGGATTCTGCCCCAGTTCCCCGGAATTGACAGCCTGAGTCTATCCTCCTCAACATTGAAGGACTCTCCCTGACCAAGCTGATCAATCCAGATCCCACCCATCCCTGGCAGATCCAATGAAAGTTCTGCGGGTTCTTTTGCGCTATTAAGAATGATAATGACCCTCTCATCGCCGGATTTACGGGTGAACGCGAACTGCTGATGGTTGACGTGCAGCTCCTGATAGGCCCCGTGCCGCAAAGGCATGAGAGCTTTTCTCAGGTTGGCCAGTTGCCGGATAAACCCGGCAAGACCTTCAACCGGTGCCTCCCGTTTGCATTTTTCCAGATCCAAAGCCGGGCGGAGGGCGGCATCCGTCCACTCATCTTTAACTGCACTTTCGCCCCACTCACTGCCGTAATAGGCTGATGGAATTCCGGGCATGGTGAACAGCAGCAGATAGAGTGGATAGAGCAATGAAGAACCCTCAAACTTGCTGGCAACCCGGTCGACATCGTGGTTATCCACAAAATTATAGAGCCAGAGATTCTGATAGATTCCCTCATGCCCAAACTGACGGTTCAAGGCATAGGCGATCTCAAAATAATTGACATCCACCAAGCTTGAATACAGCCCTTTATAACATTCATAGTTGGTCACCGAGTCCAGTGTCTCCGGGTTCGCCCAATCCCGGTAATCGCCGTGTACCACCTCGCCCATCAACCAGAAATCCGGTTGGCGGGATTTGGTGAAGGCATGCAACGCCTGAAGGAAATCCTTATCAATACAGTCCGCAGCATCCAACCGGAGTCCGTCAATCGCAAACCTGTCCATCCACATCGCCACCGCATCAAATAGATGCTCCCGGACATGGGGATGTGCCAGGTTGAGTTTTACCAAACTGGTGTGCCCCTGCCAACCTTCATAGCTGAAAGTGTCCCCATGCGGACTGCGTTCACCAAACCGCAGGTTGAAGAACCAATCTTTATAGGCTGACCCTTCACCATTCTTGAGAACATCCTTGAAGGCCCAGAAATCCCGCCCGACATGGTTGAAAACGCCATCCAGAACCAAGCGGATTCCTTTATGATGAACGCTTTCTGCAAATCTGGCAAAGTCATCATTATCGCCCAGCCGCCGGTCGATCTGATAATAATCGGCTGTATCATATCCATGGCTTGAAGATTGAAATACCGGCCCCAGGTAAAGCGCATCCGCACCCAGCGATTTGAGATGGTCCAGCCAGGGATAAAGTACCTCCAGCCGGCATTCAACGGGAAGCGTAAAGTCATTCCGCTCAGGTGCACCACATAAGCCGAGCGGGTAAATGTGATAGAAAACGGCGTCCTTTGCCCAGGGTGAAACCATAAATCAATCTCCTTGCGCTGTGCAGATGGATGATCTGACAGCCTAATCGAATACCTAAATGACCTATCCTCTTAACTGAAAATCCCATGCATGAATTGATGAACCGTCAGGTAAACCACCTCATCGGTCAGCGTCAATTCCCCATTGAGAAAAAGCCCGATCATGGCATGGATCACACCCAGGAAACCGGCCGCATATCTACGGTGGCGGCCCCTCATGTTGCCATGATCCTCCGCAGCCCTGAGAAATATGTCTTCAAGAAATGCCTGTTGTTTCTTTGAGACCGGTCGGATTGCCTGGTTTGTCTCAGATTCAGGAGGGGAAAAGTATATGGCAAGCTGCATCCGGTAAAAGGCGCTATGATCCTGTGCAATTTGAAAATAGGTCCGGGTGATCGTTTCGAGTGTTTTCACCAGGTCTCCCTGATATGCGCCTGCCCCCATGACCCCAGCCAAAAGATGACCGGATTCCCGGACAATCAGCGCATCCAACACCCCCCTCTTGCTGGCAAAATAATGATAGAGGGTGGGTTTGGTGACGCCTGCGGCATCTACCACATCCTGCACACTGACCGCATCGTACCCGCGCAGGCTGAAAAGCTCCAGAGCCCGATCCAGCAGGATCTGTTTGTTATCCATGGAAAACATTCTATACCGTTCGGTATAGAATGTCAAGTCATTTCATTTAAGTAATCCTAAATAACAAGGTTACTATCTCTCATTCCACATAAACCGTGACATCATCCACTGCATCACGCTGTCTCGCTTCGGGTGCTTGGTCAGGATAACCGAGCGATACAGCTGCGATCATCTGACCTTCCACTCCCAGCCAATCACAAAGTTCATCGTATCCAAAAAAGACATCGCAAATCCAAAGCGACCCCAGACCGAGCTCAACCGCAGCCAGGAGCATGTTTTGGATTGCCGCACCGATGGACTGGATATCAACCACATCTGAGAAATATCCATAGCTATCTCTTTCCGACATGGGATGCGCTCCGGTCGGGTTAAAGATAAAGACCGTGACTGGTGCCTGCGCCATCACCTTAATGGTATATTTGGCGCTTCCTGTTCCAATCCCCGCCTCCTTCGTTTTATCCATCCCCTGCTGCATTTTTTGTATCATTTCAGCCCGTTTAGTTTCATCGACAACATAAAACCGCCAGGGCTGTTTGTTTTTACCCGAAGGTGCCAGGGTGGCAGTTTGAAGGATCTTATTCAACAGGTCACGTGAAACCGGGTCCGGTTTAAATTTGCGAATACTTCTTCTTGATGCGATCGCGGTCAATGTTTCCATCAAAACTATGCTCCAATTCCAGCGTCAGCTCACAGAATCAATTTTGGTCCGTTATGAGATATCGCCACTGGTCTTCACCAGGCTGTCCTCTCATCCTTGGTTTACGATTTTTCTTTTACCAGATTATAAAACGCTTTATTGACTTTGACCCAAGTCACTCAAATTCCTGCCAGTTCTAAAAAACGAATAGTCTTTTCAGGAGGAAGGGATATGGAAAGGTTAACTTATTCACATTAATTATTTATAGAATCTTTAATTAGTAATAGTCGTAGGGCCTGTGGATATGTGGAAAAGTGCTCCTGGTAAAGAAAGATCATCACGATTCAACAGATATAGCGGGTAGGGCCTCGCTGAACGCCAGATATCTGAGGGTTGTTTCACCTGAAATTTATCAACAACGCTCTGTGGAGAGTGGGGATAACAACTCGAAAAACAATCCATGGTCGGGGTTTATGGCGCTGATGGGCTGGATTTTATCCTTAATTTATCCAGAGTCATGCCAGGTGATTCTTGGAAAATTTGAGCGAGTTATCCACATTTCGTATACGTTATCCACAGTTTTTAGGTAAGTTATCCACAGTTTTATGGAATTAACCGATGAATTTTATATAGTATTCCATCAACCCAGGCATGTTCAAAAGGCTCGATAGCGCAAAATTATCCATAATTTTCTGCCCAGGCTTCAATGACGATCTCAATATTATCAAGATAGGCGTCCAAGGCAGCTATCTTTTCTTCCCGGTTGTCTTCCACAAGGCGGGTGGTTTGCAGGAGTTCCTCCCACACAGGTGCTCCCGGCAACGGATGGGTCGTGGCAAGCTGGACATCCAGCCAGGTCCTCAGCAGCGGCCAGATGGCCTGCTCAGGGGTCTCGCCCAGTGAGAGGTCTCGGATTGCAGCAGTGTAATACGCATGCCGGCAGGGCGCCAGATGAACCGGATAGGGGGCCGTTTCAACAAGGGCGTGCAGGTCGAGTTCGAAAGAGTCAATCCAATCATTGATGTGATCGCCCGTGAACTCTGATCCCCCGAGCAGGCCATAGAAGCCGGCCAGGATTTTGGGAGTGCCTAACGCCTCCATACGCCTTGAAAAGGAACTCAGAAAACGGCGGGTCGTCAGGGGCGGGCCGATCAACCCTGCAACGCTGTTGGCTGCCAGTTTCAATACACTCAGGTAAAGGTCAAGCCATTCCTGGTGGGAAACCTCTGAAGTACTTTGAAGGCCAAACCAGCTCTCCCGGGCCGCCTCTGCTAACCCGGTCACCCGTACCAAAACATTGTCCGAACGGTGAAAATCCGCCGCGACTCCTGCCTGGATGAATTCAAGCCAGTGGCCTGTATCGAACAACAGGATCTGGGAGCGAGTCAGGGGATACCCCATCCAGGGATTGTGACGTAGGGTCCTGTGCTGGTCGTAGTCATCTTTGAGTTTATGGAAAATATCCAGAGAGACTTCCGCTGTGACCGCTTCGGTCTCCCGCTCAACGGGGATCTGATATTTATGGATCAACACCAGATCAATGTCCGTTGTGCCTCCAAGCAGCGGGTCTTCGTCCAGCAGCGATCCGGTAAGGTAAGCGGCCAGCAGGTCAGGCTCACTTCGCCTGCGCGCCTCCACAGATTGCTTTGCAAAATTATGGAGCAGTTCCTGCGTAATGCGCATTGTGTCCCCCTAATCTAAAGGTCAATCGGGAGCGATTCCTGGAAAGGTGCCATCTTTAATGCCTGGCGGATTTGCCGGTCAACTTGGTCGAGATCTTCTTTCCGCCTGACATAATCCAGGTCATTGGTATTTATCGTCAATACATTTCCGTGAGGCGTGTTTGGAAAATGCATCTCATAAGTCTGGTTAAGGGTGTCAATATAGTTGATGTCCATCTGGCGTTCATAGGGGCGGTCGCGTTGGGCGATTCGATGCATGAGGACCTCGGTATCCGCCTTAAGGTATACGATCAGATCCGGCTTTGTGATCTTTTCAGCCAGCGCTTCATGAACCTTATGATACATTTCGAGCTCATCGCCATTCAAATTGACCTCGGCGAACAACGCGTCTTTCTCAAAGGTATAGTCCGAAATCAGCCAGGGATTCTCCGCGAGGGCATCTCCCACGCCTTTTCTCTGTTGGTGATAGCGGCTGAGGAGGAAAAATATCTGGGTCTGAAAAGCATACCGGGCGCGGTCCCCGTAAAAATCGCTCAGAAAAGGGTTTTCTTCAAAGATTTCAAGGAGCAGTTCGGCGTCAAAAGAATTTTGTAAGAGACGTGCCAGGGTGGTTTTCCCCACACCTATGACTCCCTCAATGGCAATGTACATAGCAACTCCCAAACGTGGATTTAAGTGATTAAAATATACCATAGGACATCCTCATCTGCGGGACAGGAAATCGGCAGGGTTGCGTGGAAACCCGCTCTGAATAACGATGTATGCAATTTTCCCCTATCCGATATAATGAGGGTGGTCATGGATTACTGGTAACAAGTAGAGGATATCAACAATGGCGTCATCAGGCACGACAATTTCCAGATCAAGCCGGACAAAATTGATTATTGGGGCGGTGTTGCTGCTGGCCGCAGTGATGTTCATGGTGGTCAGTGCCACGCAATCGACAGCAGAATTTTTTATGACGGTTGAAGAATTGCAGCGTTCAGGAGCTGAACGCGTCGGAGAAAATCTGAGAGTCTCAGGCGCCGTCATTGGCGAGACCATCGCCTATGATTCAGAAGCCGGTGAACTGCATTTCACCATCGCCCACATTCCGGCAAACGGAGAAGATATCGAAGCCCGGGGGGGCATTGCGGCTGTACTGCATCAGGCTGCGCTTGATCCGGAGGCACCAAGGCTGAGGGTGATTTACAAAGGCGCGCCGCCGGATATGCTGAAGGATGAGGCGCAGGCAATCCTTACGGGCACCATCCAGCCGGACGGCAGTTTCTTCGCGGAAGAATTACTGTTGAAATGCCCGAGCAGATATGAAGAGGCACTGCCGGAACAGGTGGACCCCGGAAGCAGCTAACCAATTTTCACAAACGGGTTTTGAGGGAGCTCGCAATAGGTATCGATAAGGGTGGTGATAGGTATTGGGGATTCCTGAACTGCGATGGCTTTAACAGTTTACGGATAAAATGCTGATTTGATCCATTGTGGAAAATAAAAAGTGCGGTTTTTCCCCGGTGCCATCAAAGCACCGGGGAAGTTGTCGTTAAGGTGTCAAATGGATAATGAGACGGCCGCGCCGTAAAGGCAGGTTTCCACAAGGGATCGGTCTGGTTCCTGCAGAAGTGTGATACCGGCTTCCTGGTACTGCTGCCGGAATTGAGGCGTGCTTCCCATCCCGCGTTCAAAGGCAGCCAGAATGCTCACTGTGTCGTCGTCTGCAGCGATCCGGTTGATGGACAGAGCCCCGCAATCCGTACAGCAGTGAACCAGCATCAGTTCGCCGCCTCTTAGCGCATACTTATCCTTGTTCCGTTTCAGGGTTACCCCAACCGGCGTCATCAAAGCCTTGCAGGCGCACAGCCGATCGCCGGCTTCAAACAGGTCTACATGACGGGAATACAGGCAGTAGGGACAGTGATTACGGTTTACCACACCGGAAACCCCCATACTTGCGCTGACGAACCAGCCGCAATTTTTACAGGTGAAGTCTGTGTTAATATCCTTAAAATTGATCCGCATACCGCACCTCACAGATCCGCTTTCAGCCGGAGGTAACTTTGATACCGGTGGGGGCTGACGGCTCCAGCCATTACCGCCTGGCGGATGGCACAGCCGGGTTCATCATCATGGGTGCAGCTCAGGCCGAATTGGCATCGTCCCAGCAGTGACCGCATTTCAGGGAA
>Ga0334899_1003486_pt1 | contig 11024 bp, 2 predicted proteins | sample GraSluR3_MG_FD_207219 | JGI IMG/M metagenome (GOLD analysis project Ga0334899, IMG submission 207219) | Sludge microbial communities from methane-producing bioreactor in Wageningen University, Netherlands - Granular Sludge_8_08-R3 | ecosystem: Engineered > Bioreactor > Anaerobic > Unclassified ... | reverse complement strand
ATTTATTCCTCCATAAAATTTATTTCAAACGAGTTAAAAACTCCTAAAAAAAATAATGAACCCAAATTTATAAGCCTATTGGTAAAACAATACAACAATTAAAAAATACAATAAAAACAAATACAAACCAAAAAATACCGAATATAAAATAAAAAAATTAAATTAACCAAATTTAATCATCTCAAACAAAAAAATAGCTTCTAATAAACCCCTTCATTAAGTTCCTGAATTTAATCTAAAGAATTCTCAACTTTCGGTTTTTGGATTTACTATCATTTAAGCAACACAAAAAAGTATACAAATATTCCAAAGAACAAAATAATCTTTAAGGTTTATCTTATCAAGTTTTTGGATTTATTATATTTAGGCAACACAAATAAAATAGGGTGGGTCTTTCAACTTTAGTTGAAAAAAAGTGGGAAAAATAAATCCAAAAACCCCAAAAAAAAGTTCACAAAAAAATATTCCAATAAAAACTTGTCATCCCAGAAACAACAAACCGTATTAATTTTTCATATTTCTCATCAATCTGTATTAAATTAATATCATCAACACTACTCAAACAATCTAAATACTCACTTCTATCTTTTCTTGAAATAATCATAGGAGGATAATTATTATTCATTAAAATAACATTCATTAACATTCTACCAGTCCTACCATTTCCATCCATAAAAGGGTGAACCTTCTCAAATTTATGATGAAAAATAACAGCTAAAACAAAAGGATGTAATTTCTTTAAATTCTCATTATACCACTTCAACAATAAATCCATATCAGATTTAACATATGAACCAGGAGTAGACTCAAAATGTGAACGAAAAACCTTAACATCTTTAATTCTATAACCAATTCTATTATCAATATTTAACATCAATTCTTTATGTAAATCTTCTATAAATTTATGAGTTATTTTAACCTTAGAATCAACCAACTTTTCAAAAACCCTCTGCGTATTTTGTAAATCATAAATCTCTCTTAAAGTTTTATCTTTAGGTGTTTTCCCCTCTTCTAATAAATTTTGAGCTTCCTTTAATGTTATAGTATTCCCTTCTATAGAAGTAGTATTATAAGAAAAATTAATTATAAAATTATTCAAAATTTCTTTTTTTGTAATTAAATCTTGTTTTTTAAAATTATTAATATAATGTAACCTTATAGCTTCTAATTCAATTAATTGTTTCTCTAAAAAGATATCTTCCTTCAACTTAAAAGAAATCACTTTATTTTTATAATATTCAGTTTCTAAAAAAATGTTTATCTTTCTATAAGCTTTTCTTATCTCAGACTTATACTTACTCAAATTATTAATCTCTTTTCTTACATTATTAATATCACTACCCAAATAAGCCAAATCCTTAGTAACAACTTTCTTACCTTCTCTTTTAGAAACCCTCAAATAATAATAAGGCTTACCAGAAACCAATTTCTTATAAACATAAACCATAAAAATCATAATAATTATAACTATTTAAACTTACCCTTACATAATAGAAAGGCGATTGTAAGGGGTAAAAAAAGAATCTTTTGAAGATCTTACAATAAAAGCATATTTTAAATAATCATAGCATCAAATTCCCTTAAATAATTCACAAACTCAAGTTTTTAGATTTATCATCATTTAAGCAACACAAAAAAGTATACAAATATTCCAAAGAACAAAATAATCTCTAAGGTTTATCTTATCAAGTTTTTGGATTTATTATATTTAGGAAATTCAAATAAAATAGGGTGGGTCTTTCAACTTTAGTTGAAACAAAGTGGGAAAATTAAATCCAAAAACTGCAAGAAAACTAAATCCAAAAACCCAAAAAAAATAAATTATTTAACAACTCCTTTTATCACATAAGGAATACAAACAAAAATATTCTTTTTTTTCTCTTGATTAACCAAATTTACTAAATAACCTTTTTTCAAATGATACTGTTCTATAAATAAATTCAAATTTTTAAAATCACCTTGATTTAATGTTTCTTTAAATTTAATTTCTATAGGAATAATTTCGTTAACCTCATTTAAAATAAAATCAACCTCATTTAAATTTTTATCTTGCCAAAAATTAATTTCTTTTTTACCCATTTTTAAGAATTCAGACAAAATAAATCCTTCAAACAAAAAACCATTATCATTTCTTATTTTTAACAAATTAAAATTATTAATAAAATAATTCCTAACCCCATTATCTAAAAAATATATCTTTGGAATTTTCACTAATTCCTTATTTTTATTAGAATAAAAAGGTCTAACAATTTTAATTAAATAAGTTTCAGATAAAATCTCAAGATAATTCTTTATTTCATTAAATTCCAAATCACAAACTCTTGAAATTTCATCATATTTTATCTTTTGACCATTATTTATCGCCAAATATTCAATCAATCTTTTAACATTTAAAACCTTATCAACTCTCAAATATTCAATTAAATCTTTTTTAACATATAAATCAAAAATACTTTCTAAAACATCTCTCTTCTCAGAAAGATTATTTTTCAAAACAACATCAGGATAACCACCATATCTTAAAAACTCCTCAAAAAGAACAAAATAATCCTTTAATACACTCTTTAAATCACCTCTTAATTTATTCAAGTTTTTTAGATTATCAATTAATTTATCTTCTTTTTTAAAAAATAAAAACTCCTCAAAACTCAGAGGAAAAATCTCATAAATTATCTTTCTACCAGCCAAAGATTCTTGAATTTGATTTTTAATAGTCAAAGAAGAAGAACCAGATGCAAAAATCTTAACATTATTCAAATTATCATAAACATTTTTCATTATCTTAACAATATCAGGATATCTTTGGAACTCATCTAAAAATAAATAAAAAAAACTCTTTTGAGAATCATTATAACCATTTAATCTTAAAACATTTAACAAACCCTCAAAAGTACTAACCTTTTCATAATTAGATAAAACATCCAAATCCAAAAATAAACAATTATTACCATCATTAACCTCATCATATAACATCTTCATTAAAGTAGTCTTACCAACCTGCCTTGCCCCAATTAAAATAGAAATCCTCTTATTATTCAAATCCTTTCTCAATTTTTTTAAAACATCCCTTTCAAATACCATATTCCAAAATAAAATTTATTTAATTTTAGATTATTCTAAAATTTAACCTTAATTAATAATAGAATAAAGATTATTTAAAGATTACTATAACTCAAGAATCAATTAAATTCTGAATTCTATTCATTAATTTCTTAAATTTATTCTAAAAACTTTATTCTAAATAATTCTCAACTCTTATTTTTTGAATTTATAATTATCTTAGACAACACAAGAAAATATACAGATATTTCAAATAACAAAATAACTCTTAAAATTTATCTTATTAAGTCTTTGGATTTACTATATTCTAGGAAACACAAATAAAATAGGGCGGGTATTTCAACTTTAGTTGAAAAAAAGTGGGAAAATTAAATCCAAAAACTGCAAGAAAATCAAATCCAAAAACCCCAAAAAAGTTATCCCTTCTTCAAAGCTTCCATCTCCTTCTTCAACAACTCCATCTCCTTTCTCAAATCCTCAATCTCCTCTTGTTGCTTCTTATACCTTTCCAAAGAAACAGCATCCAACTCCTTCACAGCCTCAACCAAAACAGCACTAACACTAGCATAATCAACAGTCATACTACCATTTTCCCCATGAACAACCTCAGGCAAAACCAACTCCATATCCTGAGCAATAAAACCAACCTTATGCTCTTTATCCTCATCATCCCTAAAATTAAACCCAACACCCTGCATCTTCTTCACCAAATCCAAAGCACCACTAATATTAGTAATATTTTCCTTTTTAGCCCTATCAGAAGTATAATAAAAAGCTGTTGCATAAACATTACCAGTAGTTGCTAAATTCCCACCACCACCAGTTAAACCTTCTACACCAGTTTGTACTGTCCAACCAGAAGGAAGATTCTCAGTTGTAGGAGTATAAACAGAAATAGAAGTAAAACCACTCATTGCACTATTATCTTTAATCCTCACCCTATAACTAGAAGAAACTGTAGAATACACTTGTAACTTCTTAACACCATAAGTTACATCCGAATCTCGAATTACCCTAACTCCAGTTAATCTTCTTGAATGTCCTCCTGAATTAATCACTGTAGCTGAAGTGTCTGCATAACTACGCATCCAACTTATTTGCATAAAAGCATGATCGCCTGATTCAACATCCCAAACATAAACTTCTCCAAAACCTCTAGAATCACTAGAAGTTGCAATTGTAACCCAACCAGCACTAGCAGAACCACTTGTATAAGAATTTGCATCAAATTGACTAAGTTGATCATCATTACCTGCATCCCAAATGACATGTGAGTTGTGTTTTAGTTGACTAGCTGCATTTGTTAAAAATGCTATTCCATCAGTATCATCATTTTGAGAAGAAAGAACCAATACAGAACCTGAATGACCTCCAGTATTCACCGTATGTTGAATATAAGCTCTATCACTAAAATCAGTTGTTCCTTCTTTATCAAAACCAGTAAAATCAATCATTCTTCCTTGATTTGTTGTTGTTGGTGTTCCAGTTAATAAAAGATCACTTCCTATTTCAACTTTACCACTAGAATCAATATATAATGCATCAACAGTATTTGCTTTAACTTTCAAAGGTGATTGTCCTGAGTCTGATTGAATAAATAATTTCTCAGTATTACTCCCAATTCCGCTTGTTGCAATACCAACATTACTACTCTTAAAAGAAATCTTTCCGTCTGATTCAATACCAATTCTCTCAGAACCACCTGTTATCAACTTAAGAGAATGTGCATTTACTGTACCAAGATTAATATCTGAACCATTAAATAATAAACTTCCAGTCATAGTATCCCCACTTTTATTAACTACATTTAAATTAACTCTTGCACTATCAGCAGATGTTGCTCCTGTACCACCATTACCAATACCTAAAGCACCTGTAACAGCAGCACTTTCTGCTAAATTAATAGCACCAAAACCAAGATAATTCCCAGCAGAGTCAACTCTTAAAACTTGATTTGCACCTGAAGCAGCAATATCTGCAACTTGCCCATCACTATTAGCAGTTCTACCAATAACACTTAAAGCACTTCCATCCCTAATTTTAAAATTAGTAACAGCACCATTACCTAAGTCGTCACTAGTTATAGCACCATTAACAATATGAGTACTATTAATAGAATTAGATGTTATATGGCTAGCATTAACAGCATTCGCAGAAATCTTCTCTTTAATAACAGCACCATTACCTAAGTCGTCACTAATTATAGCACCATTAACAATATGGGTACTATTAATAGAACTAGATATTATATGGCTAGCATTAACAGCATTCGCAGAAATCTTCTCTTTAATAACAGCACCATTACCTAAGTCGTCACTAATTATAGCACCATTAACAATATGAGTACTATTAATAGAATTAGATGTTATATGGCTAGCATTAACAGCATTCGCAGAAATCTTCTCTTTAATAACAGCATTATTTGCTAATTGATCACTTCCAACACCACCTTGCTTTATATTAATAATTAATTTATCTGTTGCACCAACAGTAGTATTAATTCCAACACCACCACTAATGTTAACAGTATTACCAGAACTAATAGTCTGACTTGTTCCAGAATCACCAGTCAAAGTCCAACCAGAATAAGTACTACTAACAGCAGAAGTAAGTTGAGAATAAGTTACGGCATCTTGAGAAGAAGAACCATTTGCAAGATTTATAATTTTATTTGTATTCATAGATAAATCACCTCTAATAATTGTACTCCCATTAACATCTAATTTATAAGATGGTGAAGTAGTTCCAATTCCTACATTACCTGAAGCAAACCAGTGAGGTCCATTATTTTCAGCTCTAATTGCTCCATATTCAGAAATAGCCTTATATTTATTTGGTGTTATTGCAGTATTTGGTTCTGTTAAAGGACAAACAATATCACTATAAGTAGGAGGATTATGAATATCAGTACATTCATATAATATTGTAGGAGCCACTTGATTATATTCATTTACAAAAATATCATATCTAGCACCACCACCTCTTAACCAAAAGACTAAAGCTTGATTACTTGACCCTAACCTTATTCCTCCAACCATTGTTGAATAAGTTTGAGCCCAATATTCTGTTCTAATACCATAATTTTGACCTCCCCATCCTCCATAATTCACAGTAAACTTCCAGACAAGTCCTCCTTTATGGGTAGATGTATACCAATCATTAGGTGCAGGCCATGAGTAAGCCCTATAGATTTGAATATCTTGTACTATATCTTGATTTGATCCCTTCCAATAAACAGGATAATATTTATCACTATCTCCATTAACAGTAATACTAAAAGATCTACCAAGTGGGCCTTCATAATAACTACCACTTTGACCATCTAGTTTATCAGCGTCTAAACCAGAGCCAGAACCATCGTTAGCACTAGTCCAAATAGTATTCCCTTCAACTGCTATTGCACCTGCAGCAGTTCTTGTTATAGTAGTATCTGAAGTATGACCTAAATCAATTCCTCCAAAATATGCATATCCATCATCTAAATCAATACTTGCTCTTGTTGTTCCAGCCCCATTAAACTTGAATTGATTAGTTGAAGTATCCCAATACAATCCCCAAGTACCTGCTGTTTTTAACCAATATGCACTTACATCATTAAAATTAATTCCCCCATTATTATTATTTATTGATAAGTCCCCCCCATCTATTGTTAAGTCTCCATCTAATTGTAAACTACCGGCATTATTCATAACAGCTTTTTCTACTCCTGCAGCTAACCATCTTTGAATATTAGTATTATCACTACTAAATCCATCTGAATCAACATCTAAACGAGATTTTATTCTAACATAATCATTTGTTCCTTGATCATTTTCAACACCAATAGTTAACCGAGCATTTTCACCACTACCTGTAGAACTATCTTCAAATTTAATATAACCAAAATCACTTGGATAATTCACTCCAGATCTAAAATATATTGTAGAATTTCCACCAGAACCATGAACTAAATTAAGAGCAACATCACTAGTCATACCATAAGAATTTGAACCACTATTTCCTTGACCTGCAATAGTAACCATACCACTAAAATTTCCAGTTGTAGAAGTCAATGCACCAGTATTAACAGCTCCAGTTGTAGTAAAAGTCTGACTACCCAAATTAACAGCCTTAGTAGCACCAGTATAGGGAATATAATCACCACTAACTGTAGAACTAATCGCTTGCAATTGAGAATAAGTCACAGCATCTTGAGCAGCAGTTCCATTACCTAAACCAGTTATTTTTTTTGTTCCCATAGCTATATCACCATTCATTGTTCCACCACTCAAAGGAAGATAATTACCTAAAGAACTAGCAGCAGCAAAATAACTAGAATTATACCCATCTAATAAATCAGCATCAAGTCCAGAACCAAAACCATCATTATTCTGAGACCATAGTTTAGACCAACTACTCCATGCAGAAGCACTAGTTCCCATTCTTGTCCATAAGTTCCCATTAGCAGTATAAGCAAGTTGGATAGGATAACCACCAGTCATATCAGTAGTTGAGCCATAACTTCTAAATGTCAAAACACCATGATAAGTACCACCATCAGATAACCCTCCAACACTATTAGAAATGAAATCAGCATATAATCCTGCACTTCTATTTTGAGGTTGAAATGCAATATTTCTATTATCAGTACTAATAATACTATTTTGAGAACTTGCAGCTCTAGAATAATAACTACCATGTTGACCATCCAATAAATCAGCATCTAAACCACTACCACTACCATCTACAGTTTTTAATTTTGTTAAAATATCAGATGCAGTATAACTCGAAGAAGCTAAAAAATAACTAGTATCATGACCATCTAAAGTATCAGCATCCAAACCACTGCCAGAACCATCATTTCCTTCATGCCAAACATTCCAACCAAATAACTGCATTGCACTTGTAGGACTACTTTCTCCACCATCATTAATCTTCAACCAAACTCTATTACTATCTTCAGGTTCAAATATCTCAAAATGTTCTCCATTAGCTCTTATTGCTACATCTCCTGTTCCAGCAGAATCAAAAAATAAAGTAGGAGTATTTCCTGAATTTATTCTCAAATCACCAACCATAGTGTCTCCTGATTTCAAAACATAACTACCAGCAGCACCACTACTAACAGCTTGCAATTGAGAATAAGTCACAGCATCTTGAGCATTAGTTCCATTTGCAAGATTTATAATTCTATTATTATTCATTGAAAGAGAATCATAAAGAGTATTTGGCTTAAATTTATCCAACAAAGGCATTTCATTGGTTCCAGGTCTATCTAACTGATAATCAATTTCACTTACACCAGCATTACTGGAAGAAGGAGCATAAATAACAAATTCCATTAAACTAATAGCATAATAACCTTGTCTTGCCTTTAAAATTAAATTAGAAGTACCTCCCCTAACAAAATCCGAAAAACTAACTTCATGCCAACCAATACCATGAGGTTCATAATTACAATAAACTCTTAACTTAGCAGAATCAGAATAACTAGTATAATAATGAGATAAATATAGGTATCCATAAGGATAACCAGGGTAATTACCATTAAAATCAATTAAGATTTTAGCATATTTCCCAGAAGGAATAGACAATGTAGACTCATAACTTCCATCAAACAAACTTTTCAGAGAGCTAGTAGAAATTGTAGAATACAATGAATCATCACTATTATAAATTTCACCAGTTACTGTCCACCTAGATTCTGCTCTAAAGATAGCATTATTTATACTATTAATATATAACCTTTTCCCCCCAAAGGGATTAGTATTCATTACAACATCATCATAATTTATATATCTATTATCAGTATAACTAGTATTTAAAGAAAGTGTATTACTTCCTCCTAAACTAATACTCCCACCTCCTGTTAATCCTGTTCCTGAGCTCAAAGTTATTGCATTATTTTCTAATTTAGAGTTAGGAATAATAGGAATTCTATCTAAATGTAAAGTTCCACTCGTAATATTAGAAGCAGCAATATTACCAATAACAGCACCAGTAGTAGTAAAAGTTTGACTTCCCAAATTCACAGCTTTTGTTGCACCACTATAAGGAACAAAGTCACCACTTACAGTATTACTAACAGCATCTAACTGAGATTTTGTAACAGCATCTTGAGCAGCAGTTCCATTTGCTAAACTTGTAATTTTATTAGAATTCATATTAACTTCACTTGCAAAAGTTGCTGAAGAACTCCCCAATGTTAATTTAGTTGTCCCTGCTCTTTGTAATTTTAAATCAGCATCATAAGAACTAAAAGCATCATCAACTGAATAAACTGGCTTATTAAAAATAAAATTACTTCTATCTGTGTAAATATGCGCCCAACCAGTATTTAATGGTGTCATTGAAATATACCCATTTGCATTAGTTAATCTTAAACCTATTGAAGTACTACCATCAAAAGTAACAGAATTAGCTTCCATAGTATTTTGAGAAACCTTTATTTTACCAGAAACCTCTAAAGCTTCACTTGGACTCACAGTTCCAATACCCACCCTATTATTATTAGAATCAACATGTAAAACATTTGTATCAACTGTAAAATTATTTGCACCTAAATTTACATTTTTTGTAGCACCACTATAAGGAACAAAGTCACCACTTACAGTATTACTCACAGCATCTAACTGAATCTTTGTTACAGCATCATAATTTGATGTTCCATTAGCTAAATTAATAATTTTATTTGAATCCATATTTATAGTTCCATTAAAAACAGCATTACCAGTTACATGCAATTTTTGTTGAGGAGATATTGTACCAATACCAACATTCCCATTATTCTTAATATATAATCCATAAACACCTTCTTTCCAAGCATTACCATTGGACACTGGAAAATTCCATTCAACATTACCTTTAATTCCAGAAACGATACCTCCTGCAGGACTAGTTGAAGGATTAAAAACAATAGAAGTAGAACTCTGTAATGTTATTGGAGTAAAAATGACATCATCATCATATTCTATAACAACTTCAACAGTTCCACTACCAGCACTATTAATATTTCTTATTCTAACAAATAAAGGGTCAGATGTTGAACCAATATTTTGTCTATAAACATCTACACCAAGTTTTCTAACACCAGTATAAGAAATACCATCTGATAAAGGAATTTCTAGCCAATTAGTAGTGCTTCCAATATAAGCATGATCATTTATATCAAAAGTAAGAACATCAATTGTACTTCCTGTATGAGCTTTAAGATATATTTTTATATTTTTACCTTTACCATCATTAGAAAAAGAACCTAAAGCAACAGTATCTCCTGTTACTCCACCAATACTACGAGAAGTCTCAATTCTTGCACGACCACCACCCTTAAAACTACCTTCAATATCTAATTTATAAGAAGGACTTGTTGTTCCTATTCCAATATTTCCCCCATTTTCATAGATTACAGAATTACCAATTGTATTTGCTCCTGTAAACTTTGGTATATAATTTAAAGTTCCAGAAATCCCACTTCCAACTCCCGTTGTAACAGCTTCGTCAACATATTTCTTTGTTGCAGCATGTAAATCTAAAGAAGGAGCATTTGCTAATGTTAAATTTCCAGTCATTGTGTCTCCAGCAAGATTAACATATCTAGCGTCACCTGCATCTCTATTTAATGCATGACTTCCTTGTGTAGGAGCATTTGTTATATTTAACCTGTTAAAAGTTGGTGTAGAACTAGCTGTTAAATTTTGATCTGTAAAAGTAGTTTGAGTTATATTAACAGCATTTGCAGCAATCTTATAATTAGTAACAGCACCATTAGCTAAGTCGTCACTAGTTATAGCACCATTAATAATATGAGTACTATTAACAGAGTTAGCAATTAATTGACTACTATTAATAGCATTAAAACCAATCTTATAATTAGTAACAGCACCATTAGCTAAGTCGTCACTAGTTATAGCACCATTAATAATATGAGTACTATTAACAGAGTTAGCAATTAATTGACTACTATTAATAGCATTAAAACCAATCTT
>Ga0334899_1003477_pt1 | contig 11064 bp, 9 predicted proteins | sample GraSluR3_MG_FD_207219 | JGI IMG/M metagenome (GOLD analysis project Ga0334899, IMG submission 207219) | Sludge microbial communities from methane-producing bioreactor in Wageningen University, Netherlands - Granular Sludge_8_08-R3 | ecosystem: Engineered > Bioreactor > Anaerobic > Unclassified ... | reverse complement strand
TTGTAAAAAATGAGGGAGAATTTGAAATTGGAATACTTAAGGGCGAGGTTTATTATACAGTAACCTACCCGTATGACAAATCAAAGGAACTTATGGAGGAAGATTTTTCTGCAAGGGTTGTAATCTTAGAAAATACAGGTAAGGCTATTGCAATTGTTTTTGGGAATAGGTATTCATACAATCTCATTAAGTTGGAACAACTTGAAAAAGAAGGTAAAAAAACACAAGTCATGCCATTCACCACCATCAAGAAACCAGTAGGGCCTCCATTATTTTGAGCAAAAACCTCTCATTTAATGGGAGATGAACTCAAAGGGTGCTCATTAAAAGCACAAATGGTGTTTGGAAGTGGCTTTGGGGAAGGGATTTTGAAAAATGAACAAAAAAAAGTTTTTCTGTTTTTTTATATGCTTATTTTTCATATATTTGTGATAACTCCTCAATGTTTTAATTATGAAAAATCTAATAAATTTGTTAGTAGTCCTTTCCTTTCTTCTTTATTCCTGTAATAAAAGTGAAATTGAATTGGATAATAAAGCTCAAATTGACTATGTTAATGAATCATATCTTTCATTATATAACCCGACATTTCCTAGCGATATCATCACAAAAAAAAGCAAGCAAAATTTAAAAATTGATTTCAGATCGTCTAAACAAAAGGTTGTAAATAATGAGAAGTTTACTCAGTACAATATTCTTAATTCTGGTTCATATTCAATTGCTAAGACATCCTTTGGTGGAGATGAAAAAGTCGTTTCAATATGTAAACAGTTTTATGTTATTAAAGAGTACCTGAATGATAAAAAATCATTCAGTTATTTAGTGACAATGGTATCGTTTGATAGTTATGAAATAAAATCCAAATACAATTTTAGCTATTTGAATAATGAGGAATTTAATGGATTGATGATTTTTTCCAGGACAGATGGGGATATCATTGGAACAATTTATTATGATGGGGAGAAAAGGCATTGGGTAGAATTTGTAAACAGTGATAAAGCCGTTACAGGGAAGATTATAAAATTACTTTTATATGAAAGGATTACAAGCAAATCATTTACCTATGATCCAAATACCACCTACATATGTGCTGATTGTGGAGCCGAACTGTTAGAAGATGATTTTTGGGACTTTACTTGCCAATCATGTGGGATGATTCTGGGTGTATTGGATCCTGCATATTGCTCTGTTATAGCATCGGATCCAGGTGGGGAGTGGATTATTTATCCATATAATCCAGTGCCTTCTCCTCCTGACCCAGGTGATGGTGATGAAGGAGGTAGTGGAGGAGGAGGTGGCGGGGATGGGGATGTTCCACCCCCAACGGAGGAGGTGCACCTTACCCTTAGTGCCTCAACGAGTTTTTTACCTTTGCTTTATTCGTATACATTGACACTTTCTACAGTCCCTTCTGGCATGCAGCTATCTGACGTGAATTTTTATATATATGGAAATGCCAATCAAACCTTATTCAAGCTGAACGAAGAGTCAACCATGTCTTTCACCGGAGTAGCAAGAACCCCTGGTTGTTGGAATATAAAAGCTGTGGCTTTAAGCGGACAGGATACCATTGTGAGTAATACAATATCAATTGAAATGGGATTTCCATCTACATTAGATATTTTAAATGATCCCAACATTCAAAGTGAAATGCATGACACATGGGTTAGTACAAAAGAATTTGCTTCAACCAATGGCAGAAAGGAACAAGGCTTTTGGGTTTATGTGAACAGCACAGAAGGAGCTTTCCAACGTTACTTTAAGGGAGATGTTTTTGATGGTCCTGTGATTACGGGGTCTGTGGGGACAAATGGAACAATTAATTTTTCTCCACCAACTTTACAAGAATATGGATTGACACCTTTATCCGGAGGAAAATATGTTGTTGCAATGTTTCATACCCACACACCTATCACTTATATTATTGAAGATGCCGCACGTGAAGTTGGGCCATCATCCAGTGATTTTTTCACGTCTGAACAACATCTTATTCCAGGTTTAGTTTATGACTACATTGGGGGTTTTTTACCCTATCGAGGTTTTATTGGGATTGTTTCTGGACATGAAATAGATGACCCATCACAAATATACACCTTTGGACTTACGAGAAGACCTACATTACCAAATTAATTTTATAAGCGATGAAAAAAATGTTTTTTATAATTTTATTTATGCATATTAGCATGAATACGAATGTTCTTTTCTCCCAAAATTTCAAGGAACTACCAGAAAGAGTCAGGGACAGTCTTTTGATTAAGATTGCAGACAGGGCATTGGAAAAGTATGGACCGGAATATAACAGGGGGTACCTCACTCCTGTTGTAAAAAATGAGGGAGAATTTGAAATTGGAATACTTAAGGGCGAGGTTCGTTATACAGTAACCTACCCGTATGACAAATCAAAGGAACTTATGGAGAAAGATTTTTCTGCAAGGGTTGTAATATTAGAATCTACGGGTAAGGCTATTGCAATTGTTTTTGGGAATAGGTATTCATACAATCTCATTAAGTTGGAACAACTTGAAAAAGAAGGTAAAAAAACACAAGTCATGCCATTCACCACCATCAAGAAACCGGTAGGGCCTCCATTATTTTGAGCAAAAACCTCTCATTTAATGGTGGATGAACTCAAAGGGTGCTCATTAAAAGCATAATTGGTGTTTGGAAATGGCTTTGGGCAAGGGATTGCGAAAAATGAACAAAAAATTTTTTTCTGTTTTTTATATGCTTATGCAGATTTCATTATGATTAATACTGTTTTTGACTGGACGAATTGTATGATTATATAGAAAAGGTTTGGAAGTTGATTCTTTTTTTTACATTTGTACCCACAAATCTACTTGATGAAACATTTTTGTTTAAATATGCATATGGTCATGTTCATGATGCGGGAGCAATTCTGCAGGGGACGTGCTATTTCATAATTTTAAATTACAGCAATAGAAACAAGGCCTCTGCACGAGCAGGGGCTTTTTTTATATTTTAGATGGTAGTTAAACAGGGAGAAAATAATGAGTTGTAAATATATCCGAGGGATGAAAATGGTTTTGGATGGTGCGATGGGCACTATGGTTCAGGAGTTGGCGGGGAGTGATGCGGGGTTGTGTGATTTGCTCAATTTGAGTGATCCGTTGTTGATTGGCGGGATCCATGCGCGCTATTTGGAGGCAGGTGCCAGTATTATTGAGACCAATACATTTAGTGCCAATAGGTTGACTTTGGAAGGGCATGGTTTTGCCGACAGGGTTGCTGAGATTAATTTGCGTGGGGCGCAAATTGCAAGGGAGCAGGCAGACCGGTTTAATGCATTGGACAGGGGTAAACCGAGGTATGTGGCGGGGGTTTTGGGGCCGGGCAGCAAGGCGGCCGGATTCTCTACAGATGTGGAACATCCGGGGGCAAGGGGGGTGACCTTTGGCCTGCTGGCAGAGGCATACCTGGAGCAGGCGAGGGCTCTGCAAGAGGGAGGTGTGGATTTGTTTTTGGTGGAGACGGTTTATGATACTGTGAATGCCAAAGCGGCCCTGTATGCTTTGGGCAGGTTGCGGGAAGAGAGCAGTGTGGCTTTGCCGGTGATGTTGTCGGCTACCGTAAACAGCGGAAGCTGTAATGAATGTGGCAGCGGAGGCTTGAGGGGCAACGGAGTATTGAGTGGGAGGTTGTTGTGCGGGCAGGATCTGGAGGCTTTTTTGATTTCGGTTTCGCATTTTCCGTTGTGGAGCGTGGGTCTTAACTGTTCGTTTGGGCCGGAGTCCATGAAGCCTTATTTGAGGCAGTTGCGGTTGGCTGCGAAAAGGATTCTTGGAGAGGGGGTGTTGGTTAGTGCCCATCCTAATGCAGGACTGCCCGATTTGATGGGGAGGTATTCACAAACTCCGCAAATTATGGCGGGGCATGTGAGGGAGTTGTTGCAGGAGGGGTTGGTGGATATTGTTGGTGGTTGCTGCGGTACTACACCGGAACATATTCGGGAGATAGCCAAGGTTGTGGAAGAGGCGGCACTTGCGACTGGCGGTGGTGTTGAAGGCAGCAATGTTTTGCCGGGAGGTGGCTCTGCAAGTGGGATTGGGAGCGCAGCGGATTGTGCAAATGCGCTGAGTGTTGTCTCTGCAAGCAAAAACCGCTTTGCCGGGCAGAGGCCTTTGATGCTGTCGGGACTTGAGCCGTTGGTTGCCGGGGGTGTGGCCGGGGGTGGCGGGAGTGATGCCGGGAGTGGCGGGAGTGATGCCGGGAGTGATTGTGGGAGTGTGGCTGGTGGTGATGGACTTGGGGTGGGTGAAGGTGGTAGTTTAGCGAGTGGTGGCGGGTTTGGCGCAGGTGCCTTTTTCGTGAATGTAGGAGAGCGGACAAACGTGGCCGGTTCCAGGAAATTCCTCCGCCTTATTAAGGATAAGGATTATGCTGCTGCTGTGGAGATTGCAAGGATGCAGGCAGAGGGGGGTGCGATGGTTGTAGATGTGAACATGGACGATGGGATGCTGGATGCTGTGGCGGAGATGCGTGAGTTCCTTAACCGTTTGGTGGCGGAGCCTGAGGTGGCGAGGTTGCCGGTGATGATTGACAGTTCGCGTTGGGAGGTGCAAAAGGCTGCTCTTGAGGTGTTGCCGGGTAAAAGTGTGGTCAATTCTATTTCTCTTAAAGAGGGGGAGGAGCATTTTTTGTGGCAAGCACGGGAGATTCGCAAATATGGTGCTGCTGTGGTGGTTATGGCTTTTGATGAGCTTGGGCAGGCCGATTCTTTTGAACGGAGGGTGGAGATTTGCAGCAGGGCCTACAGGTTACTTACTCAAAAAGCCGGGTATGGTGCAGAGGATATTATTTTTGATACCAATATTTTCCCGGTTGGTACGGGGATGGAGGAGCACAGAAAGAATGCGGTGGATTTTTTCAGGGCTGCTGCATGGATCCGTGAGAATTTGCCGGGTGTGGGGGTGAGTGGTGGTGTGAGTAATGTGTCGTTTGCTTTCCGTGGGAACAACCGGGTGCGGGAGGCGATGCACTCTGCATTTTTGTACCATGGGGTGCGTCACGGTATGACTATGGCCATTGTGAATCCGGAGATGCTGGAGGTGTATGACCGTATTGAGAGCCGGTTGTTGACGGCGGTTGAGGATGTGTTGCTGGACAGGCGGGAGGATGCTACCGAGCGGTTGCTTGAGGTGGCGCAGGCACTGGATAAAGAGGGTTTTGGTGGCGGTGCAGGTTTTGGCGGTGCCGGTGAAGCAGGTAGTGTTGCCGGTGCAGGTGTTGGTGGCGGTAGAGGTGTTGCTGGCGGTGGTGGTTCTGGTGTTGGCGGTGGAGATGGTGCTGGTGTTGGTGGTGGTGGTTTTGGTGGTGCAGGTGGTGTTGGAGCTGGCGGTGCCGGTGAAGCAGGTAGTGTTGCCGGTGCAGGTGTTGGCGGTGGTAGAGGTGTTGCTGGCGGTGGTGGTTCTGGTGTTGGCGGTGGTGTTGGTGGTGCAGGTGTTGCTGGCGTTAGCGGCGCTGGTGGCAGCTCAGAAGCCGTCCGCGAGATCGGGATTGAGTGGTGTGTAAAACAGTGCCGCGAACTGCTTGCCAACGGAGTTCCGCTCATCCACTTCTACTCCAACGGTAAAACCGAAAGCATCCGCCGTATCGCCAAATAACTCATTTGACCGCAGGCCCCAGGTCTCATCTTTTTTCACATGTTGTTGGTTGTGTGGTGGTTTGGTGTCAGATGTTTGCACTTGGCTCACTTGCTGCTCAGGTTGCAGGTCTCATCTTTTTTTACATGTTATTGGTTGTGTGGTGGTTGTGTGTGAGGTGTTTGCACTTGCGAGTTATTTGCGGTGGGTTTTGTGCAGAGGTGGGGTGGTTAAGTGATTGCTGGAGAAAGAGATGTGAAAAAAGATGAGAGGTGCTTTTTGGGTGGGGCTTGGGTGGGGGCCAGGTAGGTTTGGCATTGTTGCAGGTTTTTTTTAAATTACGGTTTTGAATTGCATTTTATATTTACACTCCAAAACTTAACTATTATGAAAACAAAACTTTCAATCGTAACCTTTTTGATTCTTGCTCTGGTTATCACCAGTTGTGCAGGAGGTGCTGAGGTTGTTTCCGAAGAATTTATCCCCGGGGCAGATCGTACTGAGGTCTATTTGCCTATGCTTGAGGGTAAGGCTGTTGCCTTGGCTGTGAACAATACCTCTGTGGTGGGCGAAGCAACTCTGCTTGATACCCTTGTTTCCATGGGGGTTAATGTAGTGAGGATTTTTGCGCCGGAGCATGGGTTCCGTGGCGGCAACAATTACGATACGGTAGATGTGAAAACCGGCGTTCCGGTGAGCAACCTTTATAATTCGGGCACCTACAAACCTCTGCCAGAACACTTGGAGGGTGTGGATGTGATGATATTTGATATGCAGGATGTTGGAGTTCGTTTCTACACCTATCTTTCTACTTTGCACTATGTTATGGAAGCGTGTGCAGAGAACGACATTGAGCTGGTTGTGATGGACCGTCCTAATCCTAATGATTACTACGTAGATGGACCTATCTTGGACACCAATTTCCGTTCGTTTGTGGGGATGCATCCGATTCCTATTTTGCATGGCTTGACCCTTGGCGAATATGCCGGGATGATAAACGGTGAGGGATGGCTCAAAGATGGTATCCAGTGTAAACTTACTGTGGTTGAGGTTGCTAACTACGAGCATGGCAAAGAGTACATCTTGCCTATTCCGCCGTCACCAAACCTGAATACCCAGCAATCTATTTTGCTGTACCCATCGCTCTGCCTGTTCGAAGGAACAGTAATCAGCCAGGGCAGAGGTACCATGTTTCCTTTTCAGGTGCTTGGAAATCCTCTGCTTGCAGAGCATTATGAATTTTCTTTCACTCCGGTTTCGATAGAGGGGATGAGCACACGTCCGCCGCATATGGATGTTGAGTGCTTTGGGCTGGACCTCAGGGAATATGATGTTTCTGTCTTTGCAGAGACAGGTCGGTTGAACTTGGGTTGGTTGCTTGAGTTTTATAATGTTTATCCAAACAAGGAGGAGTTTTTCCGCGAGGGCCGTTTTGACCGTTTGGCCGGTGGCGATATGCTCCGCAAGCAGATTATCGATGGGTTGAGTGAGGAGCAAATCCGCGAGAGCTGGGAGCCCGCTTTGTCGCAATACAAGGAGACTCGCCAGAAATACTTGATTTACTAGAGCCGGGAGGCCGTTGGGTCCACGGAGGCTCTTGGTGGCTGTAGGCCTGCTGGCCTGCAGGCCCGGAAGGCCGCAGGTCTCACCTTTTTTCACATGTGCTTCTTAATGTGGCTCTTTGGTGTGAGGTGTTTGCACATGGTGCTGGGTGACACCTCTCATCTTTTTTCACAACTTGCAGATCATGTGGTTGTTAAGCATGACAACTTTGCACTTATCTATGCCTTGACAGGTGGAAAGTGCAAAGTTGTCTTGCTTAAAGGGTAAGAAGCCAGCAAGTTGTGAAAAAAGATGAGAGGTGCTACTTGTGCAGTAAAAATTGTGTAATTTTACGGTCTATGAGTAGGATTTATAAGGTTGCTATAATTGGTGGTGGGATTTCGGGCTCTGTGACAGCTTTGCAATTGGCTAAATATGGAGTTGACAATGTGCTGTTTGAGCAGAGGGATGGTCTTGTGCACGGACCTCCGTTTTGCCATTTGCATGCCGGTGGCAACCTCTATCCCGAGATATCGTTGGAGCAGTGTAAAGTGCTTATGCGTCAGTCTATTGAATCTGCACGTTTTTTCCCTGAGACCATTGACCACAGGCCAACGCTGATTGCTATTCCGGATTTTGAAAGCTTGGATACACAAGAGGTTGAGAATCGTCTTGAGCAATTATCCTTGTACTACAAAGAGTTGGTTGAGCAGGACCCGGCAAATGAGGTTCTGGGCCCTCCCGAAGAGTACTATACTGTATATAAACACAAAGACCTGGAGGCTTTGTTGCAGAGGCCGAGTGTGCCGAGGCCTGTAACGCATGATGATTGGCTCTGCAATGCGCTTAAATTTATAGAATACAGCAAATTAAAGAGTCCGCTCTTTATGGTGCAGGAGTTTGGGTGGAACCTTTTTAGACTTGCTGCGCAGACCCAGCTGGCTTTGGGCGGGAGTGAAAATTGTGAACTCAGGCTTAGTACTCAGATTGTGGAGGTCAAGGATGTGAGCGAGCTTGGTGTGGGTTACAACTGGCAGCTCTACACTAAGGATAAGATGTTCAAAGCCAATTACCTGGTAAACTCCAGCGGGTCAAACAGCAGTAAGTTCGATTCTTGTTTGCAGTTGGCACCTGAACAGATAGTAGAGTTTAAAGCCTCCTATATTGCTAAATGGCATCCAACTCCCGGCCCCATACCCGAGCTGGTTTTTCACGGTGAGCGTGGCACTCCGCACGGAATGGCGCAGCTTACTCCTTATTGCGACAATTTCTACCAGATACATGGGATGACCAACGAGATAACCCTGTTCCGTGATGGATTGATACAATCTTGTGCAGAGGATGTTTTCCCTGAGTTTAGTGATTCTATTAAAAAGAAAATCAACGGTATGTGGGACTCGGATGAGGTGCAGGAGAGAACGCTGAGGGCAATTGACTTTGTTGCCAGGTTTGTGCCCTCGTTTGGTGTTGCAACTGTTGGCGGCCCGCCTCTCTATGGCGCGCAGCAAATCCCGGGACGCGATTCCACACTGCGGGTGGGAGATGTCACTTTCCCTCGTAAATTTTATGCACGTAGCCAAATTGTCAAGGCCTCATCGGCATTGACCTCTGCCAACCACATCATCGAAAACCTACAACAACTGAAGCTGATTCCCGCTTTCGATCTCTCTTCGGTTGAAAACAGCCTTTTGGAGAGCATCGGGACACAGCAGATAGATTCATTTGCAGCAGAGCTCGCCACCCATCGCGGCTACCCCGCAGCAATGTCGCAGTTGTTGAGGCCATAGCTGCAGGTAGAGGGCTGTATGGGCTGCGCGGACTGTGCGGGTGGCAGATGCAGGTCTCACGGGCAGCAGGTCTCATCTTTTTTCACATCTTGCAGACCATGTGGTTGTTAAGTATGGCAACTTTGCACTTATCTATGCCTTGAAAGGAGGAAAGTGCAAAGTTGCCGCGCTTAAAGGGTAAGAAACCAGCAAGATGTGAAAAAAGATGAGAGGTGCCAGTTGCCAGCTGCAAAGTTGCCGCGCTTAAAGGGTAAGAAACCAGCAAGATGTGAAAAAAGGTGAGAGGTGCCAGTTGCCAGCTGCAAAGTTGCCGCGCTTAAAGGGTAAGAAACCAGCAAGATGTGAAAAAAGATGAGACCTGCTTCTTGCAAGGGCTTTATTTGCGTAGTATTATGTAGTCGGGGTTGGTTATGGTGGTCAGGAATTTGACAAATGGGTTGTAGTGCGTTGGGGGTTTGTCAAAGCGGTTGATTGTGATTGTGCTGGTGCAGAGGATTGTGTTGCGCGTTTCGCCAGGGTTGTTTGTTTCGCCGGGGTTGAGCAGCGTGAACTGCCGGGTGAATGTGCCGTATTGGGTGGATAGGGAAATTGGCCGGGGAAGGAACTCTATCTCATAACCGTCCGGAATTTGGTAGAGAAGAGTGTCGCTGTGGCAGTAGGCTGTAGAGGAGACTACATTGCCGGCTCTGGAATTTTCCGGTGCGGGTGCATCTGCAATTGTAGGCAGAAGGTTTGTTTTGATAAACATTCTGTTGCCTGTAAGTGATGCGAGGTTGCCGATTGTAAATTTGAGCTGTTCGGTGGCGCAAGGTGCCGGATAAAAGCGTGCAACAGTTTGCCCATCTGTGTGTGCAACATCCTGAGCAACAGCCTGACCGTCTGTGTGTGCAACATCCTGAAAAACATCCTGCCCGTCAGCCTGCCCATCTGTGCGGGAATCATATTCCTGCATTGAGTACTCTGCAGAAACCAAACGGAAGCCGGGAGAGTTGTATTTGCGGTTTATTATTTCGTTTTGCTCTGTCCCGGTGAGCCAAAGCTCAGGAAAGAGCCAATCCATCTGGCCACCGGTGACAACAGTTTTCATTTTCCCGGAAGCATTTCCCTGGGGATCAATTGAAATTTCCATGAACCGCTCCCGTTTGTTGGCTATTGCATCGAGCGAAGGAGTCCTCACAATTTTTCCGGTGCCATTTTGTTCGTCTACCCAAAGAACCTTTTGGTTTTGCAGAGAGTATGGCAAATAGCCAAAAGGGATGCGGGCGTTTGTGCACTCCAGCCACAACGTGTCCTGCCCGGAGTTGAGCAACGTGTCCTGCCCGGAGTTGAGCAACGTGTTTTGCCCGCGACCGACAGGAACAGCAAGGATCACATGGTTGGTTTGGTTTGGAGAAGGGAAAGTGTCGTGAATGATGCCGGTATTACCAACCCCTATTTCGCAATAATATGCATCAATCCCGGCGCTGTTGAGCAGAGCTTTTGTGTAATTTACAAGCGCTTTGCAGTCGCCCCACCCGTTTTGGAACACCTCCGTAGCAGAGGCAGGCTTGAACCCCCCGATACCGAGTTGGATGCTTACGTAACGAGTAGTGTTTTGCATGAATTTGTAAACGGCACGAACCTTGTCTGTTTCACTTTCCATTCCCTCTGTAAGCTCTGCCACTTTGGATGCCAACTCTGCAGGTAGTTGGTCCTGTCCCTTTACCATGGAGCCTACCCAGTTTCCGTACGAGCCCCAGTTTGTGTAGCAGCCGTTAACTCCCTTGTATGTAAAACACTCGGGAACAACAATTAGAGACGGAACCCTTTGAGAAACAGGAGAAGAAAATGGTTCCCTGTAAATAGCCCCTAAATCTTTGATTTCCCAAAAAAGTTGTACCAAACCATCTTTAGGGAAACTTTCCTCAGGATTGGCCAGGTTGCCCTGCATATACCTCACAGGTGTATTGTTGCTGTAAGTCAGTTGGTAAGAAGCATATTCCACTTCTATCCCGTAACTTTCCTGCGGGTACCATCCGGGAAGGGAGATAAAATCGTTGTATTCCTGTGTGTATTCAAACACAGCGGTGTACGGATACGAAGGGTAATGAACCTCAATCTGCTTTTGCCGGTATTCCTGGAAAAGAGTTGAT
>Ga0334899_1003469_pt1 | contig 11081 bp, 9 predicted proteins | sample GraSluR3_MG_FD_207219 | JGI IMG/M metagenome (GOLD analysis project Ga0334899, IMG submission 207219) | Sludge microbial communities from methane-producing bioreactor in Wageningen University, Netherlands - Granular Sludge_8_08-R3 | ecosystem: Engineered > Bioreactor > Anaerobic > Unclassified ... | reverse complement strand
AACCGCACAGGAAAAAGGCGTGTTTCCTGAACTGTACTCATTTATAAAATACCGGATAACCTGATTTTTAAATTCTTCCCTTAAATCAACAACATAATGTTCAATCCCCAGTTTCCCGGCCAGCATTTTTGCAGAATCGGCACTATGATAAAAATCTTTCATATCACTTCCTGAAAAAATAAAGGTAATTCCAACCACTTCAAATCCCTGCTCCTGCAATACCATGGCAGCTACAGAACTGTCAATTCCACCACTCATCCCTAACAAAACTTTCTGTCTCATTTTCAATTATTTGAATGAAAGTAGCTGTAAACAATCTCTGCTTTGGAAGGGCCAATCGAATTAATAATCATTGTTTTATCAGATTCTTTTATGTTTTTGACCGACTTGAAATCCAGCAACAATTTTTTGGCTGTTTTTTCACCAATTCCTTTAATCCGGTGCAATTCAGAGGTTGAAATATTTTTGGACCGCCTATTCCGGTGAAAAGTAATCCCAAACCGGTGTGCTTCGTCACGCAATTGCTGAATAACTTTCAGTGTTTCAGAGTTTTTATTAATATATAACGGAATTGAATCACCGGGAAAATAGATTTCCTCCAGTCTTTTTGCAATGCCAATTATTGCAATTCTTCCGCGTAAATTTAACCTTTCCAACGCAGTTACAGCAGATGAAAGTTGCCCTTTGCCTCCGTCAATTACAATAAGCTGTGGAAGCTTTTTCTTCTCTTCTGTCAGTCGTTTGTATCGGCGGAAAACCACTTCCTCCATCGATGCAAAATCGTTGGGCCCCTCCACTGTTTTGATATTGTAGTGACGGTATTCCTTTTTTAACGGTTTCGCATTCTTAAAAACAACGCACGCAGCAACAGGATTGGAGCCTTGTAAATTACTGTTGTCGAAACATTCAATAATTTCGGGCAACTCAGTTAACTGCAAATCATTCTGAATGGTTTTCAAAATGTGTTCTTCCCTTATTTTTGGGTTTTTCAGAACCATCTGCTTATCTTTCTCGAGGCGGAAGTATTTGGCATTTCTGTGCGATAAATCGAGCAATTTCTTTTTGTCCCCTTTCTGCGGAACTTTAAATATTACATCCTTTAAAGAAGTTTTTAACGGAAAAGGTACCAGGATTTCTTTGGCGTTGCTGTAGATTTTTTGCCGGATATCCACAATACCAGCAAGCAGCAACTCTTCAGCTGACTCATTGAGGCTCTTTTTAATTTCGAGCGTAAACGTCTGAATAATCGCTCCTTTAATAACCTTCAAATAATTGATGTAAGCAAACCTCGAATCCTGTTCAATGGTGTAAACGTCAACGTCGGAAATTGTAGGAGAAACGATTGTGGATTTACTTTGGTAACGTTTCAAAGAATCGTACTTCTCCTTTAGCTTTTGCGCTTCTTCAAAATTCATCCGGCTTGCCATATCGGCCATTCTTATTTCCAAATGTTTAATTACACCTGAAATATTTCCTCTCAGAATATCCGTTATATCTTCTATTCCCTGGTTGTATTTTTCCGCAGAAACCAAGCCTTCACAGGGTCCTTCACAATTTCCGATGTGGTATTCCAAACAAACCTTGTATTTACCTGATTTTATGTTTTCATCGGTCAACTGGTAATTGCAAGTGCGTAATTTGTATTCAGATTTGAATAGCTCCAGCAGGGTTCTTACGGTGTAGATTGAAGTGTATGGACCAAAATACATGGAACCGTCTTTAACTAAATTTCGTGTTTTAAAAACGCGCGGAAAAGGTTCATTTTTAATACAAATCCACGGATAACTTTTGTCGTCTTTTAGCCGAATATTGTAGCGTGGCTGGTATTTTTTGATGAGGTTGTTTTCCAACAGCAGTGCGTCTTGTTCGGTTTCTACAACCATGTGTTTTATGTCGGCAATGTTGCGCACCAGCATTGCTGTTTTCCGACTTTCGTGTTGTTTACTAAAATAACTGGAAACCCGTTTTTCTAAATTTTTTGCTTTGCCAATGTATATAATTTTTCCTGTATTGTCAAAAAACTGATAAATACCCGGTCTTCCAGGAAGGACGGAAATCAGGTCTTTTAAATAATCGATATCGCCATTTTTTGCCGGGTACTTCACAAACCTAATATTTTACCAAAACGTGAGGTTTAAATTCTTTCAATCTTTTTTTATGATCTGTCTCGATGAATTCGAGATCACAAATAAAGCTGAAATATACCTTTTTTACTCCGACCCTTTTTACCATATTATAAACGGCATGAGCCGTACCTCCGGTTGCAAGCAGGTCGTCATGGATTAGAACAATGTCATCTTCCGAAATTGCGTCACGATGCATTTCAATGGTGTCTGTTCCATATTCGAGCTTATAAGTCTCAGAAATTTTTTCAGCCGGAAGCTTACCTTTTTTCCGCACCGGCACAAACCCTGCATTTAATTCATTTGCCAGCGCTCCTCCTACGATGAAACCACGTGATTCAATCCCTAGTACCTTGGAAATTCTCTTTTCTTTGAACTCTGCAACAATTTCGTTCGTCACATACCTAAACGCTTCCTTCTCTTTCAGCAACGTGGTGATATCTTTGAAGCTAATCCCCTTTGTAGGAAAATCAGGAACTTCCCTGATTTTACTTTTTAAATCCATAATTGATTTGGTTTTTGTTCCACGTGAAACATTAATTTATCTGCCCAGCAAAATTAATAAAACATTTATATCGGAAGGAGACACCCCGGAAATCCTTTTGGCCTGTCCGATGGTTTTGGGATTTACTTTTTCGAGCTTTTGACGGGCTTCTGTCGAAAGGGATTTCAATTGACCATAATTAAACTTATTCTCGATATTTATGTGCTCCAGTTTATCGAGTTTTTCAGCCAAAGCTTTTTCCCGGTTAATATACCCCTCATATTTTACAGCAATTTCGGCGCCCTGAACAATTTCCAGTTTTCTGTCTTTTTGAACCCGTTCGAGAAACGATTTAAACGGGGTGACAGTTTCAATCAAATCAAATATCGAAATCTGAGGCCGTAAAATAAGGTCATATAATTTAACGCCTTGTTTTAATTCGGATGTTCCTTTGCTCGTAAGCAACTGATTTACAAATTGTGGCTTAACACTAAACTTTTTCGCATACTGAATTATTTTGGAAATAAGTTCATTTTTTTCATCCAGCAATTTTTTGCGTTCCGGAGAAGCAAGACCCAATTCAGCCGATTTTTGGGTTAACCGAATGTCGGCATTGTCCTGCCGCAATAAAATTCTGAATTCGGCACGGCTGGTGAACATACGGTAAGGTTCATCCACACCCTTTGTAACCAGATCATCGATTAAAACGCCAATGTAAGCTTCATCCCTCTTCAGCACAAATTCCTTACCCGAAGAATGGCAACGCAAATGCGCATTGATTCCGGCAATTATCCCTTGTGCGCCGGCTTCCTCATATCCGGTGGTGCCGTTAATCTGCCCTGCAAAATAGAGATTCTCAATTAATTTTGTTTCCAGCGTATGATACAATTGCGTGGGATCGAAATAGTCGTATTCAATGGCATAACCGGGCCTGAAGATTTTTGCCTTTTCCAGTCCGGGAATTTTTTGCAGGGCTTTATATTGCACCTGCCAGGGCAACGATGAAGAAAAACCGTTCAAATAATACTCGATGGTAGATTCACCTTCCGGTTCCAAAAACAACTGATGTTGCTGCTTTTCTGAAAAAGTAACCAATTTGGATTCAATGCTTGGACAATAACGCGGACCGGCTCCCTGAATAGTACCATCGAACATTGGAGAAAACTCAAAACCGAGTTCCAGTTCGCTGTGCACGGCCGGATTGGTATGTGTAATCCAGCAGGAACGTTGTTGCAGTTTTGATTCTGTTCCGGGTAAATACGAAAATTTATAATGGCTTTCGTCTCCTTTTTGTTCAGTTAATTTTGAAAAATCAATTGTTCTCCCGTCAATTCGTACAGGGGTTCCTGTTTTTAACCTGCCTGTTTTAAACCCTGCATCAAAAAGCTGTGCAGTTATGCTGTAAGAAGCCGCCTCGCCAATTCGTCCGCCTCTCATTTGGGAAGAACCCACATGTATTAAACCATTCAGAAAAGTTCCGTTCGTTAAAATAACGGTTTCTCCGTAAAAATCGACACCAATTTTCGTGCGTACTCCTTTTACCTGTTTTCCTTCAAGGATTAATGCAACAACAGCATCCTGCCACAAATCGAGGTTTTCTATCGACTCCAGTGTTTCCCGCCAACTTTCGGTAAAACGCATGCGATCATTTTGAGAACGAGGACTCCACATTGCAGGACCTTTGGAAAGATTCAGCATCCTGAACTGAATGGTGGTTTTATCGGCAATAATTCCTGAATAACCACCCAACGCATCAATTTCGCGAACAATTTGTCCTTTGGCGATACCTCCCATTGCCGGATTACATGACATTTGAGCGTACTTTGTCATGTCCATCGTAATCAACAGCGTTTTGGACCCCAAATTTGCAGCAGCAGCAGCAGCTTCGCATCCGGAATGGCCGCCGCCAACAACAATCACATCGTATTTTGCTATCATCTCTCCTCCTTCTTAAAACCGGCTTTTTTCAAATAAAAATCCTCTTTTCCCCGCATCAGTTTCTTTTCAGTAGCAGTTTTATCTTTATAACCAACCAAATGCAAAACTCCGTGTAAAATTACGCGGTACAACTCTTCTTTAAACGCCACGTTAAATTGAGCTGAATTCTCTTTTATCCTGTCTAAACTAATAAATAAATCTCCCGAAATAACGGAATTTTCTACATAGTCAAATGTTACTATATCAGTATAATAGTTGTGATTCAGGTATTGTTCATTTATTTTTAACAAATATTCGTCGGAACAAAAGATAACGGAAATTTCCCCGGGCTGTTTTTTTTCGTTTTCGATTAAAAAATCAATGGCATTCTGTACAGCTTCCTTTTGAATTTTAACGGGTTCAATTTTTTCGAAAAAGAATGATAATTTGCTCACGTTAAATCAATTTTAATCTCCACACTTTTTCCCTGATTCCGAAACTCAACTTTACTGCACAACGACTTCATAATATGGATACCGCGTCCGGTTTCTTTTCTGATGTTGTTTTTTAGGGTAGGGTCTTCAATAAGTTCAAAATCAAATCCTTCGCCTTCGTCGTGTACTTCTATACAAATATTTCCATTCCCACAATCGATCTGAATATCCACATTTTTATCCGTGTCATTTTTATTTCCGTGTTCAATGGAATTGATTACTGCTTCCGAAATGCAAAGTAAAACTTTATTGAAACATACTTCGGGTAGTTCTTCTTTTTCAAAAATTTTACGGAGGAAAATTTCGACTTTCCCCAACTCTTTTTTATCCGATTTAATGGCCAGTACTTCAGGGTATTTACTCATTTTATTCTGTTTGCATATTGTTCAAATATTGCTTGTATTTGTTGTTGTAAAAATTGCTCAACTTGTGTGAATTACGGTTCAGGTATTCCAATGTCGAGTTATCGCGGATTTTATACTCGAAAAACTGTGCCGGATTACTTTGAAAATCCTCGGCGCTCCGGCTTTCCCTTTCGTCTTCAAATTCGCGTTCGAGCTCTGCTTTTTCAGCCTCCAGTAACCGCGTCGTTATCTGGTTTTGGCGTGAAATCATTTGAGCATTCACATTTTTATTCATCAGTTGTTTTCTGTTCTGTTCCAGCAAATTATCAATTTCCTGCAAGGTTTTTCGGGCATCGTTTCCAACACTGCCATTATTCATAATTTCGCGCAACATTTGCTGCATCATTTCATGTTGCATTAGCGACTGCCCCATTTGCTGATTCATATTTTGAGGATTCCCACTTTTCATTTGCTCTATCATTTGCTCCAATTGCTGCCTAATGTTTTCCGATTCCTGCTTAAGCAAATTCATTCCCGACTGTCCCTGTCCCGGGTTTTCACATTGCTGATCGCCCGGCTGTGCGTTGGCCATCTGTTTTTCCAGGTTTTCAAGCGCTTCGTTTAACATCAGGGCCAGGTTGTTGGTTGCGGTCATAACAAACTGCTGGCTTGCCCTTGCATTGGGGTACAAACCTTCGGTCATTTCATCGAGTGTTTTATCCAAATTCAGTTCCATTGTAATTAACTCGTTGTTTACCAAACTATTAATTTGAGGTGTACGTTTCGCCAAAGCATACAGCGAATCTTTCACAATCTGGCTCTGATCTTTTATTCTCCGCTGCTGCAAATTCAGTTCATTAACTAACGGATCATTAGCACTAATTCCTGTTAATCCGTTTAAAACACTTTCCTGTTCGAACGACAAATAAACCAGGTTACTTAAAATTTGCCGGAGGTTTTGAATATTTTCCATATTCTGCTGCATGGTATTCGAATTCAACATTTGCTGCATCGCAAAAGCCGTATTTTTCATTTTTTCGGAATTTTCTTTTAAGCCCGAACCTGATTTTTTCCGGTTTTGTTTTTGAAGTTCGTTCCGGCTGTTTTCCATGCTTTTTTCAATGTCTTCAAACTCGTCGCTAAAATCATCAAAATTCATAGGTTTTTCAAGCTCTTCATTTAACTGAAGCGCATCGTTTATTTCATTTTGAATGTTTTCCACTTCTTTTTGGTGGATTTCGAGTTGTTCCTGAATTTGGTCGTAATTCGATTTTTCACTCACATCTTCCGCCATTTTTTCTTCTTCCACAGCCATTTTATTCAGATCGTCAATTACATTCTGAAGTTTTTGCTCCACTTTCATTCTACGTAGCATTTCAAGATTTCTGTCGAGTTGTTTCTGTAAATCTTCATACGTAAAATTCATTCGCTCAGTAAGTTCGTTCAACTTATTGTTATCAAACTCTTCAGCGAGTTTCTGAAATTCTTCCAGCAGTTTTTTTAATTCATCTGTAAACACTTCATCCAGTAAATCTTCTATCTGTTGTTGTTTTTCCCTGATTTCATCGTTCTGCCGGTTAAACGAATTCAGGTAATTATTGAGTTTTTCATTGTCCTGTTTTATCCGGTCATACAATTTTTCCAATTCACTTTGTTTGGAAAGAATTTGATTCACCGCCTGCGATTTTTCCCAGTCAGAAACATTGGTATCCATATTTTTTAGCCGCAGATTTTCCAGATCTTTCTGAATTTCACGGGTCAGTTCTTCACTTTGCTGCAACATTTTTTCCAGGTTTTCAAACTGTTCCTTTTCATTTGCAGCAACCTCTTCGCGATTAGGTAAATTAAAAACGAAATTATCGGAAGTTGTGGTTTTATAATTATTTAATACATCGTTATCGGTTACTGAAAAATAGTAGGAAATCACTCCTGATTCTGCAGCAATTTCGGCAAAATCGAAACTAAAATAGAAATCCTGATCGTTCAGATTTTTCACAAACGGTATTGCTACGGCCGAATCGGAATTGTTCAGGTTATAGTGAAAATTAAGGGCAGAAAAACCATAATCGTCGCCGATAATACCTTTAAAAAAGAAACGTGTCATCTGCAACGAATCCTGAACCTGAATTACTTTAATCTCAGGATAAAGGTCGGGCAAAACTTCCACGGAAAAAGAAAAAGCCAGTTCCGGTTCGGTCAAATCATTTTTAATAAAAACATGATAATCAGATGATTTAAAAAACTGATTTTCAAGCTTAAATCCAGATGTAGCTCTTTCGGATCCAACAATTACCGAGTCAGAAAGCGCCATATAAAGCGTATCGATATCGATGCCCTGAAAATTCCATTCCACTATTGTTCCATGTGGAACCTGCATATCTCCGATATTCTCGTGTTCCAAAACCGGCAATCCTGTGTAGGGTGGTGGGGTTACAATTACATCGAAATGATTAATGCCGGGTTTAGGCAGCAACTGTAAAAAATAGCTGTCAGACTTGTATTTCAAATCGGTGAAATAAAAATTCACAGGGTTGATTACTGAAGCCATTTCAAACTCAAAAACCCCAGAAGAAGTGCTTTTCATCAGGTAGTTGTTTCCTTCAATATTAATATAGGTAACCTGTGGGAGTTCATCGCCGCTAACTTCCATTTTAATTTTAAATGCATCTCCCTTTTTCGCCTTTAAATCAGTGTTTAAAAGGTTAAATTTGAAAGGAGCCGGTTTCACAAACTCCGTGTTGTAATGAATAATTCGTTGAGGTGCTGTGGTAAAAATTGATTGATTTACCAAAAAAACCGATAAAGTGACTAAAAGACTCACTAAAAAATAAACCAAAACCATTTTTAGTTGCCGGTACTGAACGGCTTGCCTAAAATCGAAAACACTCAGTTCATTTATTTTCTGATCGATACTTGCCAAAACAATTTCGCTGGAATACGAAGGTTCGTTAATTTCGGCTAACTCAATAATATTCAGTAGTTTATCTTTAATGTCTTTAAAATGTTTCTGAATTATAACCGAACTTGTTTTTATATCAATCGGTTTTAAAATATGCAGGAGTTTCAACAGCGGAACCGCAATAAACTGTAGCGTAAGCAATCCTCCAAAAACCACAAACCCGAAAAAGAGTATTTTCCGAATTTCGGAAGAAAGGTAAACAAAGTATTCAATTACTGAAAAAGCTGTAAATAAGGCCAGTAAAAAGAAAAAAGTCAAAATGATACCTTTCAGCAATTTAAAAGAGTAGTATTTAATCCTAAAGGCGTTAAGCTTATGAACAAGTATGTTAAAATTTTCTGTCATCTTTTTCTAATATCTTTTTATCCAGCTTATTAAAACAACTACTAAATGTTAGTAATTGTTTCAAAAACGGATGAAAAAACAAAAATAATCTTTTAAAACAATATTTGCATTCGTCTTAATTTTATACAATAGTATTATTTTTGAATTCTGAAAAGAATTAAAAGGAAAAGTACCTTGAATCTTTGCACAAAAAATAAACCGGTTAATTAGTGGATGCTTAAATATGAAATACTTTTTAACACGTGTTGAAAAAAATATTTACAAGCTGGTAATAAAAAAGATAAAGCAAAAGAAGTTGTTTGTATTTTGGAAGATTAAAAGTGAATTCTATCTTTATAAAAAATTACAAAGAAAAATTAACAGTTATAAACAAGCCATTATAAATTACATATTTATTTTAAAAAGTTTATATAATATAATAAATACAGAAGAAATTGAAGATACTATTAGTTGAGGACAACCTGTTAAATCAAAAAGTAGTATGTTTTCATTTAAGAAAATTGCACTACGAAGTTGTTGCGGTAACAAATTGGCGGGATGCTATGCGGGAAGTAACCAATAATTCACCCGAATTGATTTTGATGGATATTATGCTTCCGGAAAAAAACGGCTTTGAAATAACGGCTGATATCCGTAAATATGAAGAGGATTTGGGTGTAAAAGAAGGAGTACCTATTGTAGCACTTACGGCCAATACGCTGGATAATGACAAGGATAAATGTTTGAAGGCTGGTATGAACGATTATTTACCAAAACCCTTTTCGCCTGATGAACTTTATGCTGTAATTGAACAATTTGCTACTTCGGGTAAATGAGTGAAGATTTAGATATCAGGGGAAATTTTTATCCCGATACCGACCGGGAGCTCGACCGCAGATTACGGCCATTGTCGTTTAATGATTTTAAAGGGCAAAGACAAATTGTGGAAAACCTGAAAATTTTTGTTCAGGCAGCGGCCATGAGAAACGAAGCACTCGACCATGTATTACTGCATGGACCTCCAGGGTTGGGAAAAACCACCTTGTCGCATATTATCGCCAACGAGCTGGGAGTGGGTATCAAAATTACCTCTGGTCCGGTGCTCGATAAACCGGGCGATTTGGCCGGTTTGCTGACCAATCTCGAAGAACGCGACGTCCTTTTTATCGACGAAATCCATCGTTTATCGCCCATTGTGGAAGAGTACCTTTATTCGGCAATGGAAGATTTCAGGATCGACATTATGATTGACAAAGGACCCAGCGCCCGGTCCATTCAGCTTGAGTTGCATCCGTTTACATTAATCGGGGCTACCACCCGTTCAGGATTACTTACTTCACCATTACGGGCCAGGTTTGGCATTAATTCGCATTTGGAATATTACGACAATTCGGTATTAACAGGTATTGTTAAACGTTCGGCACGCATTCTCGATGTAAAAATTACAGATGATGCTGCTGATGAAATTGCCGGCAGAAGCCGCGGAACGCCTCGTATTGTCAATTCATTGTTGCGCAGGGTCCGGGATTTTGCCCAGGTTAAAGGAGATGGAAACATCGACATCGCCATTACAAAAACGGCATTAAAAGCAATGAATATCGATCAGCACGGACTGGACGAAATGGACAACCGTATTCTGCTTTGTATAATCGATAAATTTAAAGGTGGCCCGGTGGGGATTTCAACCATTGCAACCGCAGTGGGAGAGGACAGCGGAACAATCGAAGAGGTTTATGAACCTTTTCTGATAAAGGAAGGATTTATTAAACGCACCCCCCGCGGAAGGGAAGCCACTGAAAGGGCATACAAACATTTGGGACGCGTAAAATACGGCGATTCTCCAACTTTATTCTGATTCTACCAGATCGATTTCGAAAAGTCGCGGCCACCATTTTCCGGTAACAAAAAGGCGGTCGCCGGCAGAATCGTAGGCAATTCCGTTTAAATAGTCGATGGTATCGCTCGGGTTCGTGTACATATTTAAAATTCCCTCGAGGTTAATTTCAGAAAGTACTTTTCCGGTTTCGGGTTCAATTTGAACAATCAGATTGGTAGTGTAAACATTGGCATAAATGGTTCCGTTAACGTATTCCAGTTCGTTCAGGTAGTTGATAACTCCTTTGTTATTGGCCACCTGTACTGTTTTTACCTCGGAAAAACCTGAAGGATCGAGCCAGGTTAATTCATGTGTTCCGTTGCTCATTATCAAATAGTTGCCATCATTAGTCAATCCCCAGCCTTCTTTCGATTTGTAGGTAAAACTGTCGATTACAGCAAAATCGGCGAGATTGTAAACAAAACCTTTTTGGGCGCGGTAGGTGAGCTGGTAAATTTTGTCGTTTAAAACAGTAATTCCTTCGCCAAAATATTTTTCATCCAGCAAATGCTGCAAGACGGTATTTCCGGTATTTAAATTCACTTTAAATAATCCCGAAG
>Ga0334899_1003465_pt1 | contig 11092 bp, 13 predicted proteins | sample GraSluR3_MG_FD_207219 | JGI IMG/M metagenome (GOLD analysis project Ga0334899, IMG submission 207219) | Sludge microbial communities from methane-producing bioreactor in Wageningen University, Netherlands - Granular Sludge_8_08-R3 | ecosystem: Engineered > Bioreactor > Anaerobic > Unclassified ... | reverse complement strand
GCCTCCGCCGGGCCTTTTCCCGCCCGACAGCGACTTTTATATATTAGCACATAACTTTACCGCTGTCAACATAATGTTATTTCCTTATCTGCCAACTTCGTTTCATGCGACAGCAATGTTTATATTAGCATATGCCCTGCCGCCATTCAACTGGTAATATATTGAATCTCAATACGCTTCGGCGTCCGCTTCGGCGTCACTGCCGTCTTCCGCTTCCTCTTCGGCTGTCATGTCGATACTTTCTTCCACCGCCCGTACCTGTGTCAGGCTTGCGATAACCTCATTTCCATCGTTCAGTATGCTTATTTCCGCTCCCATCTCAACATCTCCTACCGTCATAGCTTCGCCAATATTCATATTTGTTACGTCCACCCGCAGATTTTTCGGTATGTTGTGTGGAAAACACTCGACTTCCAGTTCCCTTAACTGATGCTGCAGTATGGTGCCTTCCTTTTCAACGCTGTCCCTTCCAACCAGTATCACCGGAACAACTGTTTTTACTTTCTGATCGGATTTGGTTTCCAAAAAATCCACATGAAGCACCTGGCGGGTAACAGGATCTTTTTGCACTTCCTTTATAAGTACCATTTTTATTCCCTGCCCCAGATCAAGCCCCACCAGGGAACTTTCACCGTAATACCTTAAAAGCCTGCCCAGTTCTTTGCTGTCAATTTCCACCGGAGTGTTTACAGATCCCTGTCCATATATTATCCCCGGAACCCTGCCCCTGCTTCTCAATCTGTTCGCCGGCCCTTTACCTGTTTCATTTCGGAACTGCCCGTTTAAAAAGGCCTGCTCCAAAACAATCCCTCCTTTAGCGGAACATAGATAACAATAGTATTTCCACCTGCGGAGTTGTTTAACCAAAGGGCAATAATTTAATGGGCCAGCAGTTTTTTTAAATTTGTCAGGTCTTCCATGTATACGTCCCTGAGCTCTCTCCTGTATATAATAGAAGCGGGATGATACAGGGGATACAATCTTTTACCCTCGAACTCCATTAATTTTCCATGGACTGCCCCTATCTTAATATCTTTCCCGACAAGGGAAAACAGCGGTGTGTTGCCCAGGGTTATTATCAGCGAAGGTCCTACAAGGTCAATCTCGTCCATCAGCAGAGGACGGAACAGTTCTATTTCTTTTTTGGCAGGTGCCCTGTTGGAAAGTCTTCCGGTATCGGGACTTTTTTTGACGGGGCGGAATTTGACCGCATTGGTGATATAAATATCCTTCCTCTCAAGCCCGACAAATTCCAGGAATTCATCAAGGTTTTTGCCGGCGGCCCCGACAAAGGGCCTGCCCTTTTCGATTTCCATTTTCCCCGGCGCTTCTCCTATCATAAAAAGCTCGGCTCTATTATCTCCTTCGCCCATAACCACCGGCATGTACTCCGCCAAAAGGGCTGCGTATTTTTCTATAAGTCCCGGTAAATCTTTAGATGTTCTTTGTGGCAATACATCACCTTCCATCATTTTGCACTTAGTTCCTGCAGTTTGCCGGAGATGCTTTGGAAATCCTCCCATGCAGGCCGTTTTTTTGCCTGGTCCCTTAAAAGCGCTGCGGGATGGTATGTGGCCATAAGCCAGTAACCTTTCCTCTCAAGCCACTGTCCCCTGTCCCTGGTGATTCTAATATTGCTGTCTATGATATATTTTGCTGCGGTGGCGCCAAGACATACTATTATCTTGGGTTTTATTAGATAAACCTGGTTCCTTAAGTAGGGCAGGCATGCGTTGGCCTCTTCGGGGGCGGGTATTCTGTTGTTGGGAGGTCTGCACTTGACAATGTTTCCTATATATATATCGCTGATGTCAATACCCGAAGCTTCCAGTATCCTGTCCAAAAGCTGTCCGGCTTTGCCTACAAAGGGCACTCCGGTAATATCCTCGTCCCGGCCCGGTCCTTCACCCACAAACATAATATCAGCATCCCGGCTGCCCTTGCCAAACACAACCTTCGTCCGGCTTTTGCACAGCCGGCATCTCTTACAGCCTCTGCAGTATGCCTCCAGTTCGTCCCATTCCAGCATTAAAATCCCCCCTGCGGGCAGTAAAGCTCCGATAGGCAAATTAATAATGGGCTTCATGAAAGGATTGGGTCTGTTCCCATGAAGCCCATTATTGTCTTTCTTGAAATCCCCTGTGCCCGGATAACCGGGGCATCAATAAAGTATTATTCCTCTTCCTCTGCGGTTTCAGGCACATCGGCGCCTTCTTCGCCTTCTTCCGCTTCCACTTCTTCTGCTTCCCCTTCTTCCTCAACGATGCCCTTCGGTTCTATGATATTTGCAACCATTTCTCCCGGCGGTGTAAGAACCTCTATTTCTTCTTCAATTTCCAAATCCGAAACGTGCAGGGCCTGGCCGGTATGCATTCCCGAAACATTGAATTCTATGGATTTTGGAACAAACTTTGGCAGACAGCTTATCTCCAGTTCATTCATCATCTGCTGCAGCACTCCGGCTCCGGCAATACCGTCAACTCCGACGGCAACCAATGGCACGGTGGTGGTAATCGCCTCGTCTGCGCTGATCTCAAACAGGTCTATGTGCATTATTCGACCGCTTACAGGCTCGTTCTGGACCTCCTTAAGCAGTATCAGCTTTGATTCCCCGTTATACTCGGCATCAAATATGGCGCTGCTTCCCATGCGGTTTATCAGTCTTCTAAGGCTGGATGCTTCAATTTTTACAGGCTGTCCCTGGTTGTCCCTACCATATAAAACACCGGGAATAAAGCCTTCGTATCTGGTCTTTTTCGCCCCACTGGTGCCGGTTTCTTCCCGCTCCAAAACTTTAAGCTTTGTATCACTCATTGCATTTTCCTCCTTTTCTGTAAACACATAAGCTATTATACATAAAAATACGTCTGCTATCAACTCTAACACTATTGTATTTCTTTTTGATAGTTTTATCCAATATTAATACAATCCAAAAAAGGGCCGTGCCAAAACCGGCACGGCCCCCTGCAATACGATTAGACTTCTCCGCAAAGCTTAAGCAGTCTCTCCCACCTTACATCCACTTCCCGCTGAAGGTCTTCCAAAAGATGCGCGTTTTGCTTTTCGAACAGGTGCTTGAACCTGCCCTGCGGCTTTAACCATTCTTCAACCGGAAGCTTCTTCTTGGGTTTGTAGGTAAGCTTCCATTCGCCATCCACTACTTCGTAAAGCGGCCATACACATGTGTCTGTCGCCAGTTTGGATATTTCAAGTAGTTTCGGCGTGTCGTATCTCCAACCCCTGGGGCACGGTGCCAGTACGTTCAGGAAAGCGGGACCCGGAGTGTATATGGCTTTCTCGGCCTTTTCGTACAGGTCCTTCATATTCTGCGTAATAGCACTCTGTGCTACATAGGGTATTTCATGGGCGGCCAAAACCCCTGCCAGGTCCTTTCGATACTGCATTTTGCCCGGCAGAACCTTCCCCGACGGGGAAGTGGTTGTGTTCGCATATTTCGGTGTTGCCGATGACCTCTGTATCCCTGTGTTCATATAGGCACCATTGTCATAGCATACGTATACCATGTCATGGCCCCTCTCCATGGCACCGGAAAGTGACTGTATACCTATATCATAGGTTCCACCGTCACCGCCGAAGGCGATGAATTTATAGGTCTCCTTGACCTTTCCTTTCTTATGAAGAGCCCTGTAGGCGGCCTCTACTCCGCTAACTGTTGCCCCTGCGTTTTCAAAGGCATTATGGACAAATGAATCTTTCCATGCGGTATAGGGATAAATTGTTGTTGCCACTTCAAGGCACCCGGTTGCACATCCTATAACAGCCTTGTCTTCAGGCTTCAATGCCCTTAATATTCCCCTGACAACGGTGGGCGCACCGCACCCTGCACACATTCTGTGCCCGCCGGTCAGTCTCTCGGGTTTTTTAACAACTTCCTTCAGTTTATATGCCAATTATCACACCTCCTATTCCCTTACTCCGACATAATTGTATGTCTCGGATACTTTACCGGTCTTGGTTATATCAATAAGGTTCCTGTATACCACTTCAATATCGTTGGTAGTAACGTCTCTTCCGCCTAGGCCATAAATATAGCTTATCGCTTCAGGCTTCTGGCTGACATTGTAAAGTGCACTTCTTACCTCTGAAAATACCGGTCCGCCGGTTGCAGAAAACCCGTCGCATTTGTCCATAACGGCAAGGGCTTTAAGCCCCGACAAAGCCTTCGCAATCTCATCTACCGGGAATGGCCTGAACACTCTGATTTTCACAAGTCCCGCCTTTACGCCCTCATCCCTCAGTTTGTCCACAACTTCTTTGGCAGTACCCGCCGAAGAATTGATTATTACTATGCCTACTTCGGCGTCTTCCATTCTATACTCTTCAAACAGGCCGTATTTCTTGCCTGTAAGCTTCTCATATTCCTCTGCAACCTTCAGGATTACTGCTTTTGCATTTTTCATGGCCTCCGCCTGAAGTCTTTTATGCTCGAAATAGTGGGGCGGCAGATCCAAAGGACCCATGGCTATGGGATACTTTGCATTGAGCAGGTATTCATCCGGCTTGTATGTCCCGATAAACTTTCTTACCTTTTCGGTTTCCTGCAGCTCTATGTTTTCAACCGAGTGACTTACAATAAATCCGTCCAGGCATACCATTACAGGCAGCAGAACGTCCTTGTGCTCGGCTATTCTGACAGCTTGTATAATATTGTCATAGGCTTCCTGATTATCTTCCGAATACAGCTGTATCCAGCCGGAATCCCTTGCTCCCATTGAATCGCTGTGGTCGTTGTGTATATTGATGGGGGCAGACAGCGCCCTGTTTATTACCGGCATTACTATCGGCAGTCTGTTTGACGCCGCTATATAGAGTATCTCCCACATTAATGCCAGACCGTTTGCTGAAGTTGCGGTCATAGCCCTTGCACCGGCGGAACTTGCTCCCACGCAGGCGCTCATTGCACTGTGCTCTGATTCAACCGCTACAAATTCGGTATCCACTTCCCCGTCCGCCACAAACTGGGAAAAATACTGTGGTACTTCAGTGGACGGTGTGATTGGGAAAGCAGCAACTACATCGGGATTAATCTGTTTCATCGCGGTTGCAACCGCTTCATTACCGCTTAGTCTTTCACGAATAGCCATTATTCTCCCTCCTTACTCATCTTTAATAAAATCGTAAACGTCAAAGGGGCAGGAATCCACACAGACCCCGCAGCCTTTACAGTGGTCATAATCAATACCTGTTACTTTTCCGTCCTTCATCTCAATGGATGAATCGGGACACATAAAGAAACAAACCATACACTGTTTACATTTTTCCGGATGAAAAACGGGTTTCATGGACCTCCAGGAGCCGGTCTCAAAATCTTCAGCATTACCCGCATCGTAGATTATTCCGCCCCTTGTTATCTCTTTCCACTTAACATCCGGCTCAATAACCCTTCTTCTTTCTTTCATATCCCCTTCACCTCCTGAAGAGCTCTCTTGATGGCCTTCATGTTCCCTTCAATCACTTCCGGTTTTGACGCGAATTTATGTTTGAAGGACTCTTCCATGCTTGTTAGGAACTCGTCTTCCTTCATTATTTCGCTAACCTTGATTATTGCGCCCAACATGGGAGTGTTCGGGAAGTACCTGCCAAGGGTGTCGATTGAAATGGTCCTTGCATCCACCGTATAAACCCTGCCTTCGTAACCCTTAAGCTGTTTCTTGATTTCGGCCGGATCCTTTTCGGTATTGACCAAAATGGCTCCTTCCTTTTTCAGGCCGGCAGCGACGTCCACGTCCTTTATTAGGGACTCGTCCACAACCACTACATAGTCCGGCTCATAGATATTGCTGTGAATTCTTATCTTGCTGTCCGCTATTCTGTTGTATGCCGTAATAGGTGCACCCATTCTTTCAGGCCCGTACTCAGGAAATCCCTGTATGTACTTGCCTGTATTGAATGCAGCCTCTGCCAGCAGAAGGGACGCGGTTTTTGCCCCCTGGCCTCCACGACCGTGCCAGCGAATTTCAACGGTTTTGCCCATTTTTTTGTTTCCTCCTTTCATTTGATACATCTGTTGTTATATAACAATAATACAAAAGTATAACTGTTATACTATAGTTATTCATCGCATGTATAACAGTTATGTAAAAATAATAACTGCAACCACTCCGGCAGTATAACAGATGATATAGTCTAGTATAACAGAACCCTCCGGCCCTGTCAACGGATTGTATACCGTTGTACAATGCCGCTTCACATAATCCCGGGCATGCATAAAGCGAATTTTTGCATCTACCGGCCGGAACAAGTCAGCGTATCTTGAATTCTTTGAACATCCCGGAAATGCTTATTCTTATATCGCTTAACTCTTCCCGGTTAAAGGGTGTCAGTTTGCCCGGCCCCGCCAAAACGGTATCCCGGTCCCTGAAATTCTGTATTATGTACCTCCGACTGCCCCTGATTAACCGGGCAATTTCAATTATATCCCCTAGGTTCAAGAGCTCCCTGCAAACGGTGGTCCTGAACTCGTATTCTATTGAAGCATTCCTTACCAGCGCTATGCTTTCTTTTATGGCTTCTGTATCAACGGGTTTCCCTGCAACCATATTATACTTCCCAAAGGGCGCCTTAATATCCATTGCTATGTAATCAATGGTATTTTTCTTTAACAGCCTTTCCAGCACCCTGGGCTTGGCACCGTTTGTGTCAAGCTTGACCAAAAACCCCCTTTTTTTGACCTTTTCCAGAAAAGTCTCCAGACCGGGTTTTAAAGTTGGCTCTCCGCCCGAAACACACACTCCGTCCAACATGTTCTTCCTTTTTTCCAAATGCCCGAAAACTTCATCCTCGCCTATACTCTCCCCTTTGCCTTCAAGCAGCGGTGCATTATGACAGTATGGACACCTGAAATTACAGCCCCCCACAAAATACACGGCACATATCCTGTCCGGATAGTCAATAAAGGAGGACTTTACCTCTCCCATAAATTCCATCTTTCTCCCTCCCTGCAAAACCAAGGCTTTGTTTGCTGTAGCGGGCTTAAAAAACTGCAGGCTTGGCGGGACGCCAAGCCGATCTTATCGCGCCGTGGTGGGCGCATAAAATGCGTTGGATTCTTCAGCTTACTGCAAACTCGACCCTGTCGTTGTATTCTTCCTTTTTACCGTTGTTCCAGGACTGTACCGGTCTGTGGAAGCCTACGACCCTTGTCCAAACTTCCGAATCCTGTCCGCATTCCGGGCAGGTAAAGTGTTCGCCTTTCAAATACCCGTGCTCGGGGCATATTGAAAAGGTCGGCGTTATCGTAATATATGGTATCGGACTGTTGTCAAAAATCCTCTTGATAAGCAGCTTGCAGGCCTTGGGGCTTTCTATTTCCTCCCCTACAAAGCCGTGCAGCACGGTCCCGCCGGTATACTGGGTCTGCAGGTCCTGCTGCAGCTCCACCGCTTCGAATATATCGGTTGTGTGGTTTACCGGCAGTTGGGTGGAATTGGTATAATATGGCTCGCCGTTACCCTGGGTAAATATTTTGGGATACATCTTTTTATCAAGTCTGGCAAACCTGTAGGTCGCCCCTTCTGCGGGAGATGCCTCCAGGTTCCACAGGCTGCCTGTTTCTTCCTGGTATATCTGTATCACCCTGTTCATAAACTCCATAATCTCCAGCGCAAACTCCCTGCCTTCCTCCGAAGCAATATCTTCCCCCAGAAAATTCACACAGGCTTCGTTCATGCCGTTTATACCTATGGTGGAGAAGTGGTTTTTGAAATATTCCCCGGTCTCTTGCTTAACTCCTTCAAGGTAGTAGCGTGAATAGGGATACAGCCCCACTTCCATATATCTTTCCAGAACCTTTCTCTTGGTCTCGCAGATTTCCTTTGCATACTCCATAAGCCTGCGGGTCTTCTTTTTGAATTCTTCCTTTGTTTTGGACAAATAACCGATCCTGCTCATATTAAGCGTAACAACGTTTATCGATCCGGTAAGGGGGTTGGCACCGAACAAACCTCCGCCCCTTCGCCTGAGCTCCCTGTTGTCTATCCTCAAACGGCAGCACATTGACCTTACGTCCTCGGGAGACATTTCGGAATTTACAAAATTGGCAAAATAGGGGGTGCCGAACCTGCCGGTCATCTCCATAAGGGTTTCCACTATATCAGAATCCCAGGGGAAATCCTTAGTTATATTTACGGTGGGTATCGGAAAGCTGAAGGTCCTTCCGGCCCCGTCACCCTCCATCATCACTTCACAAAAAGCCCTGTTTATCATGTCCATTTCTTTCTGAAACTCACCGTAACACTTATCCATGTTTTTACCGCCTATTATTGCCGGCATGTTTTTAATCAATGTATGCGGCGTTATGTCAAGGGTTATATTTGTAAAGGGGGTTTGGAAACCTACGCGGGTAGGTATGTTGAGATTGAATATAAACCTTTCTATCGATTTTTTGGTATCTTCATAGGTCAAACCGTCGTAGTAGATAAAGGGAGCAAGATATGTATCAAAACTTGATACCGCCTGGGCGCCCGCCGCTTCTCCCTGCAGCGTGTACAGCAGGTTTACCAGCTGTCCCAGCGCTGATTCAAGATGTTTTGGAGGGTTGGATTCCACCTTGCCCTTTGCACCTTTAAAACCGCTTCTTAGGAATGCTTCCAGGTCCCAACCGCAGCAGTAAGGAGCCAATATACCCAGGTCGTGTATATGAATATCACCGTTAATATGGGCATCCCTCAGCTCTTTTCTGTATATTTTGTTAAGCCAGTATTTCTTGGATATGCTCTCCACTATATGGTTGTTAAGCCCCTGCAGCGAAAACCCCATATTGGCATTTTCGTTAACTCTCCAGTCTTCCAGGGATACGTACTTGTCTATCATTGTTTCAGCATCCATGAACAGATTCTTTACATCCCTCAGCTCTTCCCTTTTTCTTCTGTATAGTATGTACGCTTTGGCCGTTTTTGCGTGGCCCTCTTCAATCAACACCTTTTCAACTATGTCCTGTATATCTTCCACTGTGGGTATCCCGGACCCGTGGGTTTCGGCAACTATGTCGGACACTATATGTGCCAGGCGTTTTGCTTCCTCCCTGTCATCCCCTCCCACAGCCTGTACTGCGGCAAATATTGCGTTTTCAATCTTGGCAGTGTCAAACTGTACTATTTCTCCGTTCCTTTTTTGTACTTTATTTGTCAAAACCGTGACCCCCTTAGAGAGTATATCTTCTACTTCATCTATTTTATCCTATATCGGTGAATGAATAAATTCACATAAAGAACGATATTCCTGCTTTGTATGGCATTTTTCTCTAATTTTCTTCCTCAATTTACCTGAATCGCAAAATTCAAATAAATACAACATATTGTATTCCGGGTGGTCTGATTATAATATATATTGTGTATTGACCAATAATGGTGCAAAAAAAAAGAGCTGCGGTACGCATTATATTTAAGGAATGTCCCCGGCCTTATGTTATAGTATATAATTGAGCACAACCAAAAGCAGCACACCGGGGATCCCCAAAAAACCGGCTATCAGTGCAGTAACGGGGTTTATTGCAACCCGCAGCCCGAAAAAACCTCCCACCAGATTAAGAGCCCACAGCATAAGTCCGCCTATTATCCCATTGTACAAAAGCCGCAGTATAAACTTAACCGGCATAACCAAAAGCCAGCCCACTATATACAAAAGCAAAAGGCCAAAGGCATAAGCCAGTATTATATTCAAATCAAGGCTTATTCCCATATTCCCACCTCTTTTTTGCCGGCAAGTCCAATCATTATACATATATTATATACCCGCCGATATTATTCATGTTTTATCAATACGGTATTTTTATATCCCGCAGGCCGGTGGGACCTATGGGCAGCGCCCTTAGCCGCAGTCTATCCTTACTCCCTTTTCTTTCGCCTTTTTAAGCAAATACATATACCTCTTTTTTGATGCCTCAATCCTGAAAATCGCATAGTCCACCAATTCGGGTTCAGAGACGTATTCAAAGAACTTTTCAGCCTGACACCATTCCTCCATAGCATTATGTATACAGCGTATAAGTTCCTGGTCATCTTTGTTTTTTGTATCGTCATCGTTACTGTGAAATATTTCGCTTACCCTGCCGGTTAGTTTCTCAAAGTATGCTGCAATGTCCTTTTCCATATATAACGCCCCCAAATTATACTATTTCTTAATATATATTATTAACAGTTTTTGTCCCCATATACCCGGTATTTGGTTATTATTCTTTCTGATTCCTTATTATGTTACCCGGGTATTGTATGTTATAATAACGTTATCAGTTTCAAAAACCACAATTGGAGGTATACAAATGAAAAAATATATTGTATTTGCACTGCTTGCAGCGCTTATTATACTGCCCGCCGGCTGTAAAAGGGAAGAACCTGCCGTCGACCCTGACCCGGAACAGCAGCAGCCCGGGGAACAGCAGACGGTGCTGGTTGAAGAAGAGATACTGCTTTTCTATCCCGACAAAGGCGGCAATTTTCTGCTGCCCGAGTTTAGAAAAATAATAATAGAAGAGAACGCCGGATTAAATGAAATGGTTGAAATAGTGCTTTTGGAATTAATCAAGGGTACCGATAACGAAATGCTGAATTCCATAACCCCGGCACACACCAAGGTTCTGTCCTTCGGCCTGGACGGCTCCGCAATAACCATTGACTTTTCCGAAGACTTCATAGTTGACCGCTACAGCGACAGGGAGAAACTGCTTCAGGTGTACTCGGTGGTCAATACCCTTTCCGAACTGGGCATAGAAGAAGTCAGTATATTCGTTGACGGGGAGCCTGTATCAGACCATTATACTTCCCTTGAAACCGAAATGCCTTATGTCCGGAACGATGAGCTTATCCCAAGCAAATAAAGCCACTGCTGCCGACGGCCAGGATTTTCCGAAGCGACCTATAAATACAGCCCCAAAAATTTTAAAAATGGGGCTGTTTAATGCTACCGGCACATCCCTCAGCCTTTATTTTATGTAAACAAGTATGGTAAAATATAAGGAACGGTTAATACGGCAGCTTCAGGAGGAATTTTGCTGTCTGTGTTGAAATTATTAATTTTATACGGTTCTTAATCCAAAAGTACAAAAAGGAGTGTAAACCAATGAATTATCCCGACA
>Ga0334899_1003461_pt1 | contig 11100 bp, 10 predicted proteins | sample GraSluR3_MG_FD_207219 | JGI IMG/M metagenome (GOLD analysis project Ga0334899, IMG submission 207219) | Sludge microbial communities from methane-producing bioreactor in Wageningen University, Netherlands - Granular Sludge_8_08-R3 | ecosystem: Engineered > Bioreactor > Anaerobic > Unclassified ... | reverse complement strand
TGAGGTCTTCCTTCATGCCGTCCATTATTCTATAAAGCAGCATGGACTTGCCGGCGGGGTCCATATGCCTGCGGGTAAGGCCCCCCACTTCGCTTAACACCCGGTGGGCCATTCGCCTAAAGCTCAGTACCTCGGCACCCACAAGGCCGGTGGAGCCCAGCGCCCTGACGAGGTTTTTCTCGGCCTGCAGGGTATACTGCTCGGGCACAAGCAGTATAAGCGGCCCGCCCTTTCCAAGGAGGTCCCTTATCTGCTGCATGCAGGTATAACTTTTACCGCTTCCCGCCCTGCCAAATATAAACCTCATTCCCACAGCCGTTCACCCGCTTTCCTGTTTAATGCTGCCAAAAAACGAGAATTTAACTTTATATCCATACTGTAATTATAGTAAATACCGACCGGGTTGTAAAACAGAATTAACCGCTTACAGCATTAAAAGGAACCACAGCGTTATTCTTCATAACCATGAATTATTTTGCTCTGAGGGGCAAAAACTATAGGCTACAGGATACAAATTGGAAAGGTGCGTTTTATGAAGATACAAAAGCGGAAAAATAAAAAAAACAGCAATCCCTTAACAGATAATATGGATATAAGCCAGCGTTATCACGAAGTGGAGAAAATGAAACTCGTACCCAGCCTCGACCAGAATCTTAATACCCTACAGCAGGTATGCGGGTACAGCTTCGATGTAAAGGTACGAAAATTTACAATAGGCCTAAAGGCCCCCGCAGCTATCGTCTATATAGACAATATGGTAAACAAATCAAGCGTGGAGGAAATCCTCCGGGCCCTTGCAATAGACACTCGAAAGATTGAAGACCGGAAAGACAACCATAAGCTGCTTAAATCCACCATAAAGGACCTGATTACAGTAAATGATGTTGGGGAAACCGACAACATAGGTGAGCTGTTTTCCAAAATATCAATAGGAAACACCGCACTGCTGGTGGAAGGCCAGGTCAAAGCCATTATTTGCGATACCTTCGGCCTGCAGCTCCGCAGCGTCACCGAACCCGATGCGGAAACCACCATCCGGGGTCCCCGGGAAGGCTTCGTTGAAAGCCTGTTCGTGAATACCTCTCTTATTAGACGCCACATAAGGGTACCCCATCTGTGGATAGAAATGGTTGAAATAGGCAGCCTCTCCAAAACAATGGTCGCCCTTGCATACATAAAGGGCCTGGCGGATGAAAAAATGCTGGAAGAGCTGCGCAGCCGGATAAAACGCATAGATACCGATGCAGTCATTGAGAGCGGATTTATCGAAGAATTCATAGAGGACCAGCCCTTTACGCTGTTTCCACTGGTTTTGAGAACCGAAAGACCGGATAAAGTGTGCAGTGCAATACTTGAAGGCAAGGCTGCGGTTTTGACAAGCGGTACTCCCCATGCGCTCATTCTGCCGGCAGAACTGCCAATGTTCTTAATGGCACCCGACGACTACTATGAAAAAATGCCCATGGGGACATTCATTCGCATGCTGCGATGGTTTGCTGCTTTACTTTCAGTATTTCTGCCCGGTTTTTACGTGGCGGTGGTAAACTTCCACCAGGAGCTTCTGCCCACAGCACTGCTTCTGCGAGTCACCGCAACCCGGGAGGGGGTGCCCTTCCCGGTTGTCGCCGAAGTCCTTATAATGGAAATATTGTTTGAAGTGCTGAGGGAGGCGGGCATCCGGCTGCCGGCGGCCATAGGCCCCGCCATAAGCATAGTGGGTGCATTGGTTCTCGGGGATGCGGCCATACGTGCCGGCATTGTATCGCCGGCGGTGGTTATTGTGGTTGCCCTTACGGCAATATCCAACTTTTCCACCCCGGCATTCAGCATGGCGATAGCCCTGAGGATAGTAAGGTTTATCTTTACCATACTGGCGGCGGTATTCGGGCTGTTCGGAATGCAGTTCGGGATACTGATGCTTACAGTCCACCTTTGCTCGCTGCGCTCCTTCGGGATACCCTACATGGCTCCGATGGCTCCTTTTATTCTACAGGATATGAAGGACAGCATTATTAAAACCTGGTCCTGGGACAAGCAGACCCGCCCAAAGCTTTTAGGCAAGCGGGAACCCTTTATACAGCGTCCCGGTCAAAAGCCCCATCCGGGTAAGGACGACCGGCAATAACTGGGGAGGAACATAAAAATGCCAGCCAATAGTTTTCCAAAAACCACAACCGAAAAGATAGCCAACCGGCAGCTTTTATTCATGCTGTTTATGATGCGTACCACCGTGGTTATCGCATTTTTGCCGGTACTCACCTCGGCGGATGCTTTCCAGGACGCATGGGCCGCTGCCATAATGTCCTTTTTCGGCGCAGCCCTGCTGGTGCTGGTTATAGCCGGCCTGGGAGTAAAGTTTCCGGAGCTTACCGCTGTAGAATACGCCCAGAAGCTTATAGGCAAATGGCCGGGAAAAATAATAAGCCTTATATTAGTATGGGCATTCCTCGTAATAGCCGCCACCGACACCCGCATATACGCCGAGGCGCTGCTAACCGGTTTTTTGACCGAGACGCCGCTTCCCTTTATCGTTTTTATGATGGTGATAGCCGGCTCCATAGCCGCCTATTCGGGACTGGAGGTAATAGGAAGGGCCGCGGATTTGCTGTTCCCGGTCTTTCTGGCAGCTATTGTCCTGAGCCTTGTATTTGCACTGCCGGATGCCCTGCTTTTAAAGCGAAACCTTGAGCCGGTGCTGGCAAGGGGTATTGGGCCTGTACTCCGGGGCAGCATAATACCTATAATAATAATAGCCCAATACCTTGCCCTGACCATGGTTATACCCGCCGCCAACCAGCCAGGAAAGGCTCTGGGTACGGCACTGTGGGCGTTAACGGGCTCGTCGGTGGTACTGGTACTTGTCTCCCTGGTCACAACCGCAATAATGGGACCGGACCACGGGTCACGGCTGGTATTTCCGTTCTTCAGCATGGTCAGAACGCTAAATATAAGCATATTCCTCGAAAGGGTTGAGATATTTGCACTGTTCGCATGGGGGTTCGGAATCTTTATCGGCGTATCGGTGTTCATGTACTGCGGCTCCAGGGCAGTAGCCCAGGTCCTCGGCCTACACGACTACCGCCCGTTAATCGGCCCCCTTGCTGTAATATGGGGAACCTTTGCCGAACACTCCTACCAGGACATGTTCCAGCTTAGAACCTTCTTCCAGCCTAAAATTGCCGGTCCATATGCCCTTTCATGGATTGTGATACCTATGGGTATACTTTGGGCGGCATACGGTATACGGCGCCTTACAGGGGGTAAACCGGATGAAAAATAGGCTGGCAGCACTTATACTTATAACAGCAGCAGCTTTGACCCTTACCGGGTGCTGGAACCGCCGGGACCCGGAAAACCTGGCTTTGGTCCTTGCCACCGCCTTTGATTATAATAACGAGACCCAAAAATATAAAGTAATAGCCCAGATGGCCAACCCCATCGCCATGGGTGGGGAGGACGGAGGCCAGACCGCAGGCGGTGAAAAAAAACCCTATTGGACTGTATCCGCCGACGGCAGCGCTTCACATCAGGCCATGCGAAACCTTACCCTAAAAGTCAGCCGGGAATTTTTCTGGGCCCATAACAGGGTTTTTGTATTTTCCGAAAGCGTCGCAAGGAATGGAATATACCCGATAATGGATATGTCTGCAAGGGAGCGTCAGCTGAGGGCCAGTGCCCATGTGGCGGTGGTGGAGGGAGATATAAACATACTTATGGAATCCGAATTCCCGCTGGAGGAAAGCGGCGCCATGGGAATAGACAGGCAGATTGCCACCATAATATATGAACGCTCCCTTTTCCCGGAAAAAACACTGAACGAACTCTACAGCACCCTTTCACAGCCGGGCGTGGAGATGTTTATCGGCAGGGTTAAGGTGATTACCGTCTCAGACACAACTGCCGGTGGAGAAGAAGGTGCCGGGACTTCCGAAACACCTACTGCAGCGCCGCCTATACTAATAGGAGGTGGGGCGTTGTTCAAGGGAGACCGCATGGTGGGATGGGCGAACGAGCAGGAGACCATTGGTTGGGCCTATGCCAGCGACAGGGTGTTTCGATCAATGCTGTATATAAAAGACCCTGTTGACAACAAAACACCCATAGGCATAGATATAGAAAACCTTGAGAGCAGAATGCACCCGGAATCCGGTACGGAAGGCCCCAGGATAATAGTGGATATAAAGGCAAAGGGACACCTGCACGATATCCCGGTTGACAGGGACTTAACCCTTGAAAGCGGCTATATAAAGTCCCTTGAGCAAAGGAGTGCCCAGGAAATCAGGAATGCGGTCCACTCAACCATAGACCTGTCCCGGCGGACGGAATCGGATATCATAGGCTTCGGAAACCTTATATACAGGAAGCAGCCCAAGTTGTGGGAGCAAATAGGCGACAGGTGGTATGATGTTTTTAAGGACATTGAAATAGATGTCAGGGTGCACATGAATATAAGGCGCACCGGCCTTATTGCAAGCCCTTTGGCAGCCGAGAAAAGGAGGTAGAAGTATGACTTTAGTGTGGACCGGTATGCTTATAATTGCCCTGGTGCAGGTGCCGGTGCTTGTAACCAAAAAACAGTGGAAAGAGCTTGCGGCATTTTCGTTTTTCTGGGTTGCCGCCGGCATCTATGCCTCCCTTATATTCGGAACCTTTGCCGGCGAAATTGCCGTAACCAATATTACAGAGATTCTTATCCGGTTTTTCACCGCCCTGTACCAAAGGCTTGGGATGGATTTGTAATTATAGGGACGGTTCTTTTGATTAGATAATAATGGGGCATAGGACAGGCCTTTATTTAAGAAGGGTGCCATGCGGCACCCTTCTTCTAGCGTTTTGCCTTATCGTAGGGCTCGCCCGCCGCCCGGGGCGCCTGGGAGTATTTCGAGGACAGCACCAGCACCACCAGCGTTACAATGTACGGAAAGTTCTTAAGAAGTATCCCGGGAATTCCCGAAAGGGCCGGTATTACCTGGGACACGTTGGCAATGGTGCTGGCGAAGCCGAAGAAAAAGGTAGCTCCCAGCACCCCAAGGGGCTTCCACTGGCCGAAGATAAGAGCCGCAAGGGCTAAAAACCCTAGCCCGGATACGGTACCGGTGAATTCACCGGAATAGGTAACAAGTATGATTGCCCCGCCAAGCCCGGCAAAGGCCCCGGATACCATAACCGCTACGTACCGCATTCGGTACACGTTTATTCCCGCCGAATCCGCCGCCTGTGGATGCTCGCCGCAGGCCCTTAGCCTCAGTCCGAAGGACGTTCTGTAAAGCACAAACCACGAAACTATAAGTATTGCCAGCACCAGCCATGTGGTTGCGTAGGTCTGGGTGAAAAACAGCTTACCGGCAACCGGGATTTTTGAAAGAACCGGAACGCTCCTGCGGACAAGACCGTGGATAATAAGAATATTTCCGCTGCCTGTCATATTCCTGGCCAGAAATACCGTAAGGGCTCCGGCAATCATGTTTATTGCCGTGCCGCTTATTACCTGGTTCGCGTTAAGGCTTACACAGGCGAAGGCATGGAGCAGCGAAAACAATGCCCCGGCGGCCAGCGCCGCCAAAAGACCCAGCCAGATGGCCGTATCCGGAATGGTAAGCTCCAGCTTTGAAATAACCAAGGCACCGGTGAAAAAACCCACCACCATCAGTCCTTCAAGGCCTATGTTAACTACGCCGCTTCGCTCGCTGTAAAGACCCCCCAGGGCAGTAATCAAAAGCGGGACTGTAAAGGCAATTGCATAGGGAAATACCTGAGCGATAATGGTCCACATGCTACTTCACACCTCCCACTTTCCTTTTCAGCCTGTCCCAGTTTCTTTCGACAAGGATGCTGGTGGCGGAAAAATAAATAATTGTTGCTATTATCGTATCGGCTATCTCGGGCGGAATCCTGGTCATAGCGTTCATAAAACCCTTGCCCGAGTGAAGCAGGCCGAAAAACAGCGCAGCTCCAAACACGCCCCAGGGTGAATTGCCACCCAGAAGGGCTACCGCTATCCCGTCGAAGCCCTGGGTAGGCAGAACACCAATCTGTATATTGGAGGCATATCCAACATAGAAGGTGGCACCACCAAGCCCCGCCAAGGCACCCGCAATCATCATGGACATTACTATACTGCGGTCGGCTTTTATGCCTGCGTATTCTGCAGCGTGCCGGTTCAAGCCCACCGCCTTGAGTTCATAGCCAAAGGTTGTCCGGTCTATTATAAAGGCGATTACAATTACCGCCACAACGGCAAGAAAAAGACCTAAATTTATATAGGAGCCGCCGAACATGCCGGTGAGCCACTCTGTTTTCAGCGACGCGGCATCCGAAATTTTTCTTGACTCGGTCTCGAGATAGGCTCCCTTGAAATAGGCAGGCACAACGTAGTAAACCGTCCAGTAGGAAATCCAGTTCATCATTATTGTCGCCACCACCTCATGCACATTGAATTTTGCCTTCAAAAGCCCGGGCACAAGACCCCAGAGGGCACCTCCCAGAACAGCGGCGGCAACCATTAACGTAAGAAGTACCGGTTTTGGCAGTGCAAAAGTAAGTCCTACGGCGGTTGCACACAAACCGCCAATCAGCATCTGTCCTGCCGCACCGATGTTGAAAAGCCCGGTCCTGAAAGCAAAGGCCACCGACAGCCCTGTAAGAATGAGGGGAGTTGCCGTAGCCAGCGTGTTTCCCACCCGTTCTATGCTCATAAGCCCGCCCCTAAACAAATACATGTATCCCGAAGCAGGATTGCTGCCAATCACAAGCATAAGTACGGCTCCGGCCAAAAGGCCCAGAACCACTGCCATAAGCGCCATTACGAAACTTTTGCTGAAAAATCTTTTCAAGCGGTCTCACCCCTTTTTACGCCGGCCATCATGAGGCCCACTTCGTTTTCACTGACGCTGCGGGCATCAACTATGTCAATCAGTTCACCACCGTTTATTATCGCAATACGATCCGACAGGTTGAGTATCTCGTCAAGCTCCAGTGAAATAAGCAGCACCGCCTTGCCGCTGTCCCGCTGCTCCGCAATGCGCCTGTGTATATACTCTATCGCTCCCACATCCAAACCACGGGTAGGCTGTACGGCAATAAGCAGCTCGGGGTCACCGTCAATCTCCCGGCCCACTATGGCCTTTTGCTGGTTGCCGCCCGAAAGGGACCTTGCGGCAGCCGCCGGCCCTTTGCCGGACCTTACGTCAAACTGGTCCATCACCTTTTCGGCATGCTTTCGTATTGCATCACCGTTTAAGATGCCGTTTCTGGAGAAGGGCTGGCTGTAATACAGCTTCATAATCATATTGTCGGCTACCGAATAATCCAGTATCAGGCCGTGCTTATGCCGGTCCTCGGGTATATACGCCATTTTGGATTTTATCCGATCCCGCACCGTCATATTGGTAATATCCACGCCGTTTAACAGTATTCTGCCGAATTCCGCTTTACGCATTCCGGTTACAGCTTCAACCAGTTCTGCCTGGCCGTTACCCTCTACACCCGCCAAGCCCAAAATCTCCCCCGAGCGGACTTCCAGTGAAATACCCTTTACCCCCATAACCTTTCTGCTGCTCATCACCGACAGGTTTTCTATTTCAAGTACAACATCACCGGGCATGCACTCCTTTTTCTGCACGCCGAAGCTTACCTGCCGGCCCACCATCATCTCGGCCAGCTTCGCCTCGGACGCAGAAGCAACCTCCACCGTGCCTATTAGTCTGCCCCGGCGGATAACGGTGCACCGGTCGGCGATTGCCTTGATCTCCTTCAGCTTATGCGTGATAAGAATTATTGACTTTCCCTCGGCGATGAGGTTTCGCATAATATGCATCAGTTCCTGCACTTCCTGGGGTGTGAGCACCGAAGTCGGCTCGTCGAATATAAGCACCTCGGCATCGCGGTACAGCATCTTCATAATTTCCACCCGCTGCTGCATACCCACCGAAATATCCTCAATCTTTGCATAGGGGTCAACATTGAGCCCGTACCTTTCGGAAAGTTCCCTGACTTTAACGGCCGCAGATTTTGTATCCACGACAATACCTTTTTTCATCTCCATACCCAGCATGATATTTTCGGTAACGGTAAAATTGTGTACCAGCTTGAAATGCTGGTGAACCATCCCTATCCCGAGCCGGTTGGCCACGTTGGGATTGGCTATATCCACAATCTTTCCGCGGACCTTTATTTTGCCCCGGTCGGGCCGGTAAAGGCCGAATAGTATGCTCATAAGGGTGGACTTACCGGCACCGTTTTCTCCCAAAAGGGCGTGGATTTCGCCGTGTTTTAACCGAAGGCTAATATCATCGTTTGCAACGACACCGGGAAATTCCTTACGTATGTTCAGCATTTCCACGATATATTCCACAGCATCCTCCTCCTTGAAAGCGGCAGTTTCTAACAACAATCCTGTGTCCAGGCACGCAGCGCTGTTCTTGTCAGCATTATAAAGAAGAGGACGGCAGAGCCTGTCCTCTTCCTGCTGTATTCACATGTCACCGGTCACTTAATCAGGCTGCCCTGTTCATCGGATACCGTTATCTCACCGCTTTGGAGCTTGGCAAATATCTCCGCAACCTTGTCTTCCACTTCCTGGCTGAGATTTGGGTTTTCCACCGGGATACCCACACCGTTATTCTTTGCATCAAATACGAGAATCTCTCCACCGGGGAATTCGCCTCTGCTCTCGGCCACTATCATGTCATAGGCGGCCTGGTCAATGCACTTCATTGCGGAGGTCAGAATTATGGATTTGTCCCCTTCATAAATACCCTCGGCATACTGGTCAACGTCAACGCCTACTATCCAAACATCTTCGCCGGCCTTGGCCCTTGATTTTGCTTCGTTTATCGCCCCTATGCCAACACCACCGGCGGCACAGAATATGGCGTCCACGCCCTTGTCAAACATCTGGGCTGCCAGCTGCTGGCCTGCGGCCACGTTGTCAAAGGAGCCCTGGTATATGACGTTCTCTGCCTTCATGACTATGCTGGTACCCAGGTTTTCGTTGGCGTAATTTATGCCCTGTTGGAAACCCCAGTTAAATTTCTGCACGGCGGGAATCTCCATTCCGCCTATGTAGCCCATTTCTCCCTCTTCCAGCTGCAGTGCGGCGGCAACACCGGCCAGAAATCCGGATTCATGCTCTGCAAAGAAGATGGATACCGTATTGTCGTTAACTACCGGTTCAAAGTCGCCCGCGTGGGGATACCCGTCCAGTATAACAAACTTTGCGTCGGGATATCTTTCCTGGGCCTGGAATATTGCGGTTTCAAACTTGAAGCCCGGGCATACCATAAACTTGATACCCGCATCGTACAAATTTCCGATTTCCTTCATGTAATCCGCTTCGGTCGTTCCGCCGGGTTTTAAGTATTGTGCCTCAAGTCCCAGATCCTCGGCGGCCATAAGCACCCCTTCCCAGGTACCCTGGTTAAAGGATTTGTCGTCTATGGTGCCGGCATCGGTAATCATTCCCACCTTAAAACCTTCCGCCTGTTGGCTGCAGCCCCCAATAACCATTGTGAGCACCATCAGAAGCGCCAAAAATCCCAAACACTTTTTATACACCGATAAAACCCTCCTTTGTTTTCTTTTTATGTTTGTCTTATACGCTAGTTATATTTTAGTCAATTTGGATAATAGTTGCAAGACAATTGTACCTTTCCCCTTTCTTCCTACATAAAAAAACAGCGGGATGAAGTCCCGTGCAAAATGTACGCGGGTCTTCATCCCGTATTGCTGCCGGATTCCTGCCCATCGGAGAGTTTAATACCTCAGCGGTACCAAGCATCCCTTGCCTGGCAACTTTTCTAATAGGTTTCTGCAAACAGCTCGAAGTGAGCCTGAGGGTGTGCACAGGCCGGACATTCTTCGGGTGCCTCGGTTCCTTCATGTACATACCCGCAGTTGCCGCATTTCCACAGGACCTTTTCGCCTTTTTTGAACACTTCTTGCTTTTCAATATTGGCAGCAAGCTTGGCGAACCTTTTTTCATGCCATTTTTCCGCATGGGCTATTGCACCAAAGACCTCTGCTATTTCGTCAAAGCCCTCGTTTTGGGCATCCTTGGCAAAGGCGGGATACATATCTTCCCATTCCTCATTCTCGCCGTCGGCTGCCGCTTTCAGGTTATCAAGGGTATTGCCCTGGGCAACGGGATAAGCGGCATTAATTTCTATTGCCGCAGGAAGCTCGCCCTCAAATCCCGCCAGAAGGTATTTATAAAGCCTTTTGGCATGCTCCTTTTCATTGTCTGCGGTTTCAATAAAGATATTCCTTATTTGCTTGTAACCCTCCTTATCCGCCACCGATGCATAATAGGTGTAACGGTTGCGTGCCTGGGATTCCCCGGCGAAGGCTTTCAGTAGATTTTCTGCAGTTTTTGTTCCCTTTAAGTTTTTCATGAACTTATACCTCCTCATTTTTTTATTTATTATCAAGGCAGTCGGGACAGATGCCTTTGAAATAGACATCCCTTTGGGTGATTCTGAACCTGTCCAGGGCTGCCGACCGGAAATAATCCGTATCAACCGGAAAGTCGTATATCCTGCCGCATCTTTCACACTTGAAATGACCGTGGTCGGATACGTCGGCGTCATACCTGGTCTCATTATCCTCAATGGCTATTACCCTGGCCAATCCTGCATCCACGAAGGCGTTTAATGCATTGTACACAGTGGTCTTTGACAGGGTGGGTATTTCGCCGACCAACCGGCTGTATATCTCATCAACGGTGGGATGGTTCCGGTTGACCATCAGATATTCAAGTATCTTGATCCTAGAATATGAGGGCCTTATGTTCCTCCTTTTAAATATATCCATCAATTCGTCAGCCGAAACATCCATTTTGTTAACCCTCCTTGCAAATTATTATCAGCTCAACATTATAACAAATATAATATTGTAATCATTACAATATTATTATACGCTTAATGATGCACTGCTGTCAACAACTTTTTTGAAAAATTAAATTTCTATCGACGCCTGGTCAGTTGACATTGTAAATGCAACGGTAGTGAATGAAAATAGTTGCATTAAATCTGACAAACCTACTGATTGCATTTAGTATTGCAAAAGCGATCTGCAAGTATAGTCTCCCCCATGGGGGAGAGG